>WBZS01002030.1_pt1 | contig 13618 bp, 11 predicted proteins | sample 5204201 | NCBI WGS metagenome assembly WBZS01 (sample SAMN12344357, study PRJNA552823) | activated sludge metagenome | biome: Activated sludge suspended growth; feature: Nitrification reactor; material: Wastewater; isolation source: activated sludge from nitrification reactor of wastewater...
GCAGGCCAAGGAAAAAGTTGGTGAGTGCTGGTATGTCTGTGCCGACGATACGCATGGCACGCCGATCATGCTGCGGGCACAAAACGATGGCATCACGCCGGAAGCGCTGATCGACCGCGTGCACGGCGAACACGCACGCGATTTCGCCGGCTTCCATGTCGCTTTCGACAACTTCTACACCACGCACTCCGTCGAAACGCGCCAATGTGCCAATGACATTTATGCTCGCCTGAAGTCGGCTGGCCTGATCGAAAGGCGCAGCATCGAGCAGTACTATGACCCGGTCAAACAGATGTTTCTGCCGGATCGTTTCATCAAAGGGGAATGTCCGAAGTGCGGCGCCAAGGACCAGTACGGCGACAATTGCGAAAGCTGTGGCGCTGCCTATACCCCCAATGAGCTGAAAGATCCTTATTCGGCGGTTTCCGGCGCCAAGCCGGTCCTGCGTGCCTCGGACCATTATTTCTTCATGCTTTCCGATGCGCGATGCCAGAGCTTTCTGCGTCGCTGGACGCGGGAGCCCGGCCGCTTGCAGGCGGAGGCGGCGAACAAGATGCAGGAATGGCTTGGGTTCAACGACGACGGGACCACCGACAACAAACTGACCGACTGGGACATCTCGCGCGACGCGCCTTATTTCGGCTTCGAGATTCCCGATGCGCCGGGCAAATATTTCTACGTCTGGCTCGATGCGCCGATTGGCTACATGGGCTCGTTCAGAAACCTCTGCGACCGCCAGGGCATTGACTTTGATGCATACTGGAAACCGGATTCGCCAACCGAGCTCTACCATTTTATCGGCAAGGACATCCTCTATTTCCATGCGCTGTTCTGGCCGGCCGAGCTGGAGCACGCGGGTTACCGCACCCCAACGGGAATTTTTGCGCACGGGTTCTTGACCGTCAATGGCGCCAAGATGTCCAAATCGCGCGGCACCTTCATCACCGCCGAGAGCTACCTGCAACAGGGGCTCAATCCCGAGTGGCTGCGCTACTACTACGCGGCCAAACTGAACGGCACGATGGAGGACATCGACCTCAATCTGGACGACTTCGCCGCGCGGGTCAATTCGGATCTGGTGGGCAAATACGTCAACATCGCCAGCCGTTGCGCCGGCTTTATCAGCAAGAAATTCAAGGGCCAGCTGTCGGATGTCGGCGCCTCGCCGGAAGCCGCCTGGCTGATGCCCTTGCGCGATGCGGCCGAGACCATCGCCCGAGCTTATGAAGAGCGCGATTACTCACGGGCGTTGCGAGAAATCATGGCGCTGGCCGATGCCGCAAACGTTGTCGTCAATGAACGCAAACCCTGGGAACTGGCCAAGACTGAAGGTGAAAATGAGCAGGCGCGAAACGCGCTCCACCAGATCTGTTCGCAGGCCCTTGAAGCCTTCCGTTTGCTCACGCTGTATCTCAAGCCCGTGTTGCCCAAAGTCGCCGAGGCCGTTGAAACCTTCCTCGGCATCGCCCCGCTGGCCTGGAGCGATGCGGCAACGCCGCTGCCAGCCGGCCACATCATCAATGCCTACAGCCACCTGATGACCCGCATCGACCCGAAGCAGATTGTGGCGCTCGTCGAAGCCAACCAAGAGTCGCTGTCACCCGTTCCCGAAGCCGCACCGCGAGTGGCGCCTGCAAAACCAGAAAAGGTAGTTCCCGTACCGACCCAAGTTAGCGAACCAGACGGTGCTTTCGTCAACATCGACGACTTCATGAAGGTCGATCTGCGCATCGCGCGCATCATCGACGCGGGGCCTGTCGAAGGAGCAGACAAGCTGATCCGGCTCGTGCTCGATATCGGCGAGGAGAAACCCCGTCAGGTGTTTGCCGGCATCAAGTCGGCCTACGATCCGGCTTCGCTGATCGGCCGCATGACGGTCATGGTCGCCAATCTCGCGCCGCGCAAAATGAAGTTCGGCATGAGCGAGGGCATGGTGCTCGCCGCTTCGCTGGACGACAACAACTCGGGGCAAAAGGCATCCGGCATCTTCCTGCTCTCGCCGGATGACGGGGCACTTCCGGGAATGCGCGTAAAATAGCCCGACCATGCCGCAAACACGACAGTCTCTGCGCCCCCAACTGACGCTCAGCATCATGCTGTTCGCCGTCCTTGATGTCGTCGGCATGGTCTGTTTTGCGACCGGAGTGATGTGGCTGGTGCGTCGGCAGTCGCTGTTCATTCCCAACTTCCCGACCCATTGGGCAGAGGCCATCGGCATACTCGTGGCCGGCCTGTTGTTGATGCTCTGGGCGGCCGGCCGGATCTTGCGCGAAATGATCAGTCGGCCTGTCAATCCCGTGAGCAAAGGGAGATAATCCGTGTCCGCGTCGATCTTCTGCATTTTCCAGACGACTAACAGCAAACAATCTTGAAAGCCGGGCGAGGATGAGCCAATTGCTGTTAATTGACTGGGTGCTGATCACGGCGCTGGGCTGGTTGTCAATCGGTATGGTCGGCGTCGCTTTCCCGCGAAATTTCATACTGAACAGTCGGATACTGTATCCGCTGGGCGCCGTCGGCGGTTTGGTGCTGGCCCTGATCGCCCTGACAGGCATTTTCGCCAGTCCGCAAATTCGCATTCTTCCCCTCGGCATGCCCGGGCTGCCCTTTCACTTGCGCCTGGACGCCTTGTCTTCGTTCTTCCTGCTGCTGCTCGGCACCGCCTCCGCCGGCATTTCGATCTACGCCGCCGGTTATCTGCGCAAGGGCGACGGCACGGCGCCGGGTCTTCAATGCTTGCTTTATCACGTCTTTCTGGCCAGCATGGCCTTCGTGATGCTGGCTGACGACGGTTATGCCTTCATGGTTGCCTGGGAAACGATGGCGCTCAGTTCGTTCTTTCTGGTGACCTCGGAACACCGACATGCGGAAATCCGGCGTGCCGGCTATCTTTATCTGCTGGTTGCGCACGTGGGGGCGGTAGGAATCCTGCTGTCCTTCGGCGTGATGGCGGGCGTCGAAGGAGACTACACGTTTGACGCCATGCGTGATTTTTCGAGCCATGGTTTCTGGCCGACGATTGCTTTCCTGCTTGCCTTGTTCGGCTTCGGCGCCAAAGCCGGCATCCTGCCATTGCACATCTGGTTACCCGAGGCCCATCCGGCGGCCCCTTCCCCGGTCTCGGCGATGATGAGCGGCGTTATGCTCAAAACGGCCATTTACGGGATGTTGAGAGTCAGCTTCGACCTGTTGCATGCGCAAATCTGGTGGTGGGGCGTTTTGCTGCTGCTGCTCGGGCTGGCAACGGCGCTGTTCGGCGTCGTCTTCTCGGCGATTCAGACCGACATGAAACGCCTGCTCGCTTATTCGTCGATCGAGAATATCGGGCTGATATTCCTCGGCTTCGGACTGACGTTGATTTTCAAATCGTTCATGTTGCCCCACCTTGCCGCGCTGGCGCTCACGGCCACCCTCTACCACTGCCTCAATCATGCCTTTTTCAAGAGCCTGCTCTTTCTGTGCACCGGCTCGGTGTTGCACGCCACCCGCGAACGAAACCTCGGCAAGCTGGGCGGCCTGATTCATCGCATGCCGTGGGTTACTTGGCTGGCTTTGATTGGTGTGCTGGCCGCGTCCGGCCTGCCGCCGCTCAATGGGTTCGCCTCGGAATGGCTGCTCCTGCAAAGTTTCCTGTTCACTTCAGGCCTGCCGCAAGGCTATCTCAACATGCTGTTGCCGGTCATAGCCGGCGCGGTCGCGCTCATTTCGGCTTTCGCCGGCTTCACCATGGTCAAGTTTTTCGGCATCGTTTTTCTCGGCCAGCCGCGCGAGGAAAAACTCACTCAGGCCCATGATGCCGGCCGCCTTGAGCGCATCGGTCTGCTCTGGCTGGGCGTGGGGTGCATCCTGCTTGGCCTGTTTCCCAACGTCGTCATTGTGCTCCTCGATCCGGTCACCCGGCTGCTGGTCGGCAGCGGCTTGCGCGGCACGGCAGGCAGTCACGGCTGGTGGCTGCTCGCGCCGATCAGCCAGGATCGAGCCAGTTACAGCCCAGCCATATTTCTCGGCAGCATCGTCATTTTCATGCCCCTCGTCTATTGGGCGGTCAAGCGCTTCTACCACGGGCGACTGAAACGTGTACCGGCCTGGGACTGTGGCTTCCCGCTGCAAACGGCCCGCATGCAGGATACCGCTGAAGGATTTGGTCAGCCGATACGCCGAATCTTTTCACCCTTCTTCAAGCGGACGCGCGAGCATCCTTCGCCCTTCGATTCCCAGCCGCGTTACCTGAGTATCGTCGAAGATCCCTTCTGGTACTGGCTCTATCTGCCGATCGCAAAAATTGTCGAGCGCGGCACTCAGCTGATCGCTTTCCTGCAGCAGGGGCGCATCGCCTTATATCTGCTCTACAGCTTCATCACGCTGCTCTCGCTTCTGGTGTTGACACGCGGATGAATTTCTACGCCCTCTTCGCCCAGCTCCTGGCGCTTGTCACGGCACTAATCCTGGCGCCGATCCTCAATGGCTGGGTGAATCAGTGCCGTGCCTGGATGCAGAACCGAACGGCCCCACCTTTGCTGCAGACCTATTACACGGTTAGCAAACTGCTTCACAAAGATGCGCTGCTGGCGCACAACGCTTCATCGCTGTTTCGCGTCGCTCCGTACGCCATTTTTTCATGCCTGGCACTGGCTTCAGCCATTGTGCCGACACTATCGACCGAACTGATTTTTTCGCCCGCTGCCGATGCCATCGCACTGGTCGGGCTCTTTGCGCTGGCCCGCGTATTCATTGCCCTGGCCGGCATGGATGTAGGCACGGCGTTTGGCTCGCTGGGATCACGGCGCGAGATGCTCATCGGCTTCCTGGCCGAACCGGCTTTGCTGCTGATCTTTTTTACCACCTCGCTGATCTCGCAGTCCACCTCGCTGTCGACCATTGTGGCCACGCTGGCGCACCGGGATTTTGTCATCTATCCGAGCCTGGCTTTTGCCGGCGTGGCGTTCACCATGGTTTCGCTGGCTGAGAACGCACGCATACCGATTGATAACCCGACGACGCACCTTGAGCTTACCATGGTTCACGAAGCCATGATCCTTGAATACTCGGGCCGCCATCTGGCGCTCATCGAATGGGCCGCCAGCCTCAAGCTGTTTGCCTATTCCTGTCTCGGCCTTGCCTTGTTCTTTCCGGTCGGTATCGCCGAAGTCGCCGACCCGGTCTCGCTTGCCATGTCAGGCGTCATCCTGGTCATGAAGCTGGCCATCGGCGGCTTCCTGTTGGCGCTGATTGAAACACTGAGTGCCAAGATGCGCATTTTCCGTGCCCCTGAATTTCTCGGCACGGCTTTTCTGCTGGCCGTTCTGGCCATGCTGGTGCATCTGCTGCTGGAGTCGGGGAAATGAATCCGTCGTTGATTCAGTCGATTCCCCTGAGTGGCCAGGTGATCAATCTCTGCGCGGCGCTCATGCTGTTGCTCGGCTTTGCCATGCTGTCACAGCGGCGAATACTGGCGCTGATCAATCTGTTCATGATGCAGGGCGTGGTGCTATTCGTCTCCACCCTGGTCGTCGCGCTGACGACAAACCAGCATCATCTCCTGTGGTCGGCCGGGCTTACCCTGGTGCTCAAGGTCATCGCCTTGCCCTATATCCTGCACCGGCTGATACGCCGGCTCTCGGTCAAATGGGATATCGAAACCCTGTTCAACATTCCGACCACCATGCTGGTCGGCATCGTGCTGGTTGTCATCGCCTTCAATGTGGCTCAACCGATTTCGCAAATGTCGGGCACCATCACGCGCTCCACCATTGGCATTGCGCTGGCCTGTGTGCTGCTTGCTTTTCTGATGCTGATTACGCGCAGCAAGGCGGTGCCGCAAGTGGTCGCTTTTCTGGCAATGGAAAATGGCCTGTTCTTTGCCGCCACCAGCGCAACGTACGGGATGCCGATGGTCGTCGAACTTGGCATCGCGCTCGACGTCATGGTCGGCATGGTCATTCTCGGCGTCTTCTTCTTCCAGATCAGGCAGCAGTTCGACAGCCTTGATATCAGGCACATGGAGAGGTTCAAGGACAAATGATCGAACTCGCCTGTGTTCTCAGTATCCCGTTTGTCACGGCCTTGCTGCTGGGTCTTTTTGGCCACCGCCGCGGCGCTGCCGAGCTCAACTCGGCCGGCAGCCTGTTTACCTTGCTGGCGGCGGGAATGCTGACTATCCGCGTGATCAGAGATGGCCCGATGACGCTTTTTGACGAACAATTCTTCGTCGACCCGCTCAACGTCTTTCTGATTGCCCTGACCGCCTTCGTCGGTCTGACCACTTCGCTTTTTTCGCGCCCTTACATGCGCGTCGAACACGACCATGGCCGACTTTCGGCAGGGCGCCTCCGCCTTTATCACAGCATGTTCCAGATGTTCATGTGCACCATGCTTGTCGCATTATCCACCAACAACCTCGGCATCCTGTGGGTGGCTATGGAAACGGCGACCCTGACGACCGTGTTGCTGGTTGCGCTCTATCGCACGCCGGCGAGTCTTGAAGCGGCCTGGAAATACTTCATCCTCTGCGGTGTCGGCATCGCCCAGGCGCTATTCGGCACCATCCTGATCTATTTTGCCGCCGAGCGCGTTCTCGGTCACGAAGGGGGCGCACTGCTGTGGACGCATCTTGATGCCGTAAAGGATCAGCTCGAACCCACCGTTCTGTCGCTGGCTTTCGTCTTTCTGTTTATCGGATACGGCACCAAGACCGGTCTCGTGCCGCTGCACAACTGGTTGCCTGATGCCCACGCCGAAGGCCCGACGCCAGTCTCCGCTGTGCTTTCCGGTCTGCTGCTCAACGTCGCGCTGTACGCCATCATCCGTAGCAAGGTGCTGGTCGATGGCGCACTTGAATCGCATTTCGCCGGCAATCTGATGATCGGTTTCGGACTGCTGACCGTCGTCGTTCCTGCGTTCTACCTCTCCCGGCAAAAAGACATCAAACGTCTCTTCGGTTACTCGTCGATCGAACACATGGGATTGATCACCTTTGCCTTCGGCATGGGTGGCCCGGTTGCCAGTTATGCGGGCCTGCTGCACATGACCGTTCATTCGCTGACCAAATCAGCCATTTTTTTTGCCGTCGGCCATGCAGCCCAGATGGCGGGCACCCAGATCATCGATGACATCAAAGGACTGCTCAGGCAGTCGCCGACCATCGGCTGGGGCCTGATGCTCGGCACGCTGGCCATACTCGGCATGCCGCCTTTTGGCGTCTTCACCAGCGAGTTCATGATCCTGACCACGGCCATCAAGCACTACCCCTGGGCCACGCCGATCTTGCTGACCGCTCTGGGCGTTGCTTTTGCCGCCATGTTCGGCATGGTCCAAGGCATGGTGTTTGGCAAGCCAACCGTTCGCCCACTGCCCCACAACCCCGCGCTGCTGCCGGTATTTGCCCATCTCGGGTTGGTGCTCATGCTCGGTGTGTGGATTCCCCCCTATCTCGCCGACTGGTATCGTCAGGCGGCCAAATTCATCGGCTGAACGCAGGCATGCAATTTCTCGATCAACCCATCGATTTCGAACCCCTGGCCGACCACGCCGCGCTGACTTTCGTCGCCCGGGTCAACGCCCAACAGCTGATGGCCTTCTGCGGTGCCGCGCATACAGCCGAGCGCCGTTTGGTGGCGCTATGGGGCAGCGATGAACGCGATCGCGACAGTCAAAATGGATACGCCCTGCACATTGCTTTCGATATGGCCGAGGGACTGGCTTGCCTGACCCTGCCGCTGGCCACGGAAAACCCGCAGTTTCCCGACCTTGCGCTGCCGTTTCCGGCCGCCAACCGCATGCAGCGCGCCGTGCACGACCTGATCGGCGCGGCGCCGGAGAACGGCGATCGGCGACCCTGGTTACGTCACGCCAACTGGCCTGCAGAATTCTACCCCTTGCGGCGCGATACACCCGATGCCCGATTCGCTGCCGTGAACGAGGAATACGCCTTCGTTCGTGTCGAAGGCGATGGCGTGCACGAGGTTCCGGTCGGCCCGATCCATGCCGGAATCATCGAGCCCGGCCACTTCCGCTTTTCGGTGATGGGTGAAAATGTGCTTCGCCTTGAGCAACGGCTGGGCTGGAAACACAAAGGCATCGAACGGCGCTTTGTCGGCATGGGCTTAGGCGAGGGCGCCAAACTGGCCGGCCGTGTTTCCGGCGACTCGACGGTTGCGTATGCCTGGGCGTATAGCCAGGCCGCCGAAGCCATCAGCGGCGCCATGCCGCCGCCGCGTGCGCTCTGGTTGCGTGCCCTGTTGCTGGAACGCGAGCGCGTGGCGAATCATCTGGGCGATCTGGGCTATCTCGGCAACGATGTGGCGCTGTCTTTCGGGCTGATGCAGTTCATGCGTCTCAAGGAAGACTGGATCCGGCTTAACGCCAGGCTGTTTGGCCATCGTCTGTTGATGGACTGCATCATTCCCGGTGGCGTTGCCGTCGATCTTGATGCCGTGGGTGCGCAGGCGATCGTCGACCAATGCCAAGCGCTTGGCGACGAGGTCACCGATTTGAAACAAATCTACGACGAGCATGCCGGGTTACAGGATCGTTTCCTCACGACAGGCCGGATTTTGCCGTCGCTGGCCAAACTTCTAGGCGTGATTGGCCTGGCCGGTCGTGCCAGCGCACAGCGCTGGGATCTGCGATGCAACCATCCGCACGAACCCTATGATCGACTTGAGCCGAAGATGGCCATCGAGCGCAATGGTGATGTCGCCGCGCGCGCGCTGGTCCGCTTTGCCGAAATCAGGGAATCGCTGAATCTGATACGCAAGATCGTCAGTGAGATGCCGCCAGGGAGCATCGGCAATCTCGCACGCAGCACGGCCGACAAGCGGGGCTTTGGCTGGATTGAAGGCTGGCGTGGCGATGTGCTGGTCGCGCTGGAAACCGGCGCCGACGGCAAGATCCGACGCTGCCATTGCCACGACCCCTCGTGGCAGAACTGGCCGGCTCTTGAACATGCCGTGATCGACAATATCGTCCCCGATTTTCCGCTGATCAACAAATCCTTCAACCTCTCCTACGCCGGACCGGATCTCTGATCATGATTCCGATACTCAGGCAAATACTCCGCACCGGGATCGTCAGCGAACCGGCGCCAGCCATTGACGAAGCTTTGCGCACCACCACACAACGGCTTTCCGCTGCCGTGCTCGCCCAACTGGGCCGCGCCCTGGTGATCCGACACATCGATGCCGGATCGTGCAACGGCTGCGAGCTGGAAATTCACGCCTTGAACAATCCCTACTACAACCTTGAGGGCATCGGCATCAAATTTGCCGCCAGCCCCCGCCATGCCGATCTGTTGCTGGTCACCGGCCCGGTCGCCAAGAATATGGAAGTCGCCGTCAGGCGTGCCTACGACGCCACGCCGGAACCCAAACTGGTGGTCGCGGTGGGCGATTGCGGTTGCACGGGCGGTATCTTCGGCGAGAGTTACGCCTCCTGTGGCCGGGTGGCCAACATCATCCCGGTCGATGTCTCCGTTCCGGGTTGCCCGCCCACGCCGCTGCAACTGATCCAGGGCATCCTCACCGCCATCGCTCCCGGCAAGGCCGCGACAGAGCGTCGGGATAGTTCCGGCGGCAGTTAATCCCCTTGCGGACATGACCCTGCTGACCCGCCGCCTTTCCATCCACGGACGCGTACAAGGCGTCGGTTTTCGCTGGGCGCTCGGCGCCGAAGCCAGAGCGCTGGGACTCCGCGGTTGGGTCCGCAATCGCAGCGATGGCAGCGTCGAGGCCCTTGTTTCCGGTACGCCAGAAGCGGTGGAAGCGCTTACGGCATGGGCCCATCGCGGCCCCTCGGTGGCGTTTGTCGAAAGGGTGCTGTGCAACGATGATCCTGTCACCGAGACGCCTGCGGTGGCGCAGGGTTTTGAGCAAAGACCGACGTTTTGATTTGCCGGGAACTTGCCGTGCCGCTATGCTGACTAAACGGCACTGGATTTTGTACGCGTCGGTCAATAAATTCCACTCAGTTCATTCAACCCTCAAGGAGAAACACTATGGCTGTACTCGTTGGCAAGCAAGCCCCTGATTTCACAGCAAACGCCGTCATGGGCGACAATGAAATCCGCAGTTACACCCTGTCCGCGGAGACCAATGGAAAATATGCGGTCATTTTCTTTTATCCGCTCGACTTTACGTTCGTATGCCCGTCAGAACTGATCGCCTTTGATCATCGTCTGGCCGATTTCAAACAGCGTGGCGTCGAAGTCATCGGCGTCTCGATCGATTCCCAATTTACCCACCTGGCCTGGAAAAATACGCCGATCAACAATGGCGGCATCGGCCAGGTGCAATATCCGCTGATTGCCGACATCAAGCACGACATCTGCCGCGCCTACGATGTCGAATTCGGCGCGGCCGGCGTGGCCTTCCGTGGCTCCTTCCTGATCGACAAAAAGGGCGTCGTGCGTCATCAAGTGGTCAATGACCTGCCACTCGGGCGCAATGTCGACGAAATGCTGCGTATGGTCGATGCCCTGCAATTTACCGAAGAGCATGGCGAAGTCTGCCCGGCCGGCTGGAACAAGGGCAAGGCCGGGATGAAGGCATCCACTGCCGGCGTTGCCGAATATCTGGCGGCGCATGCCAAGGAGCTGTAAGGCTTCGGGTTTCGATAAAAAACCGCGCCCAAGGCGCGGTTTTTTCATGGTGCGCCCGGCAGGGCGCACTCACTTGGAGGTGGAAGTTCTCTACTCGCCCGACAAGGGGAAGAGTTAGCTGAACGGCAAGGGTGTTCTGGGTGACTGGAAATCTGGAGGAAGTCGAAAGCGAAGCGCTGGCCTGACGAACAGGAAGCGGATATGAGGCGGCACGGCGGGGTAAGACAGCCATTATTGTTGAAGCCCGAAACTTGTACGGAACGCCGTGACGTAAATCCGACAGGCATGAGCGTGAAGGTGGGTGCGCAATACCCGGGGAGATCTGCACGGGTGCCGAGGGGAACCTCCGTGCTACCGCCATCGCGAGGTGACGGGAAGCCCGTGCAGAAGTCAGCAGAGGTCATAGTAGCTGCCAGCATGGGGCGAAGGGCCGAACATTGAAAGCCGCGAGTAGGCGGCGGGAACACATGGGCAGTCGATGAAGGCAGAAGATACGCGGCAAGCGGATACCCAGACGGAAGAGTCGGCGAGGATCGCCGAGGGGGCCGGTTTGGGCGCCGAGACTGACGTGACGACCCGTCTGCGGACCAAAGCGGAGTGGGCGCAAGAAAGCGGGCTGATGGATACCGTGTGCGAACGCGGCAATCTGATGCTTGCCTATGATCGAGTGGTCAAGAACAAAGGCGCGGCCGGAGTGGATGGTATTGGCATCGCCGAGTTCAAGGAACACCTCAAGCAACACTGGCCGACGATCAAGGCCAAACTACTGACGGGGGAATACATCCCCTCGCCGGTACGCCGAGTCGATATACCCAAGCCGCAAGGTGGGGTCAGGACACTCGGCATCCCGACGCTGACGGATCGACTGATCCGGCAAGCGTTACATCAAGTGCTCTCGCCGATCTTCGAGGCAGGATTCTCGGAAAGCAGCTACGGCTTCCGACCGGGGAGGAATGCCCATCAAGCGATCAAGGCGGCAAGGCAGTATGTCGCTGCAGGTCGCCGGGTAGTGGTCGATATGGATCTGGAGAAATTCTTCGATCGCGTCAATCACGACCTGCTGATGCAGAAGCTCTCGACGAAGATCGACGACGGGCGAGTACTTTGCCTCATCCGCCGGTATCTTGAAGCGGGCATGATGGCAGACGGGATCGTCTCCCAACGGACAGAAGGCACGCCGCAAGGCGGGCCCTTGAGTCCGCTGCTATCGAACATCCTGCTGACGGAACTGGATTGGGAACTGGAACGCCGAGGCCACGCCTTCTGCCGCTACGCCGATGACTGCAACATCTACGTCAAGAGCAAAGGGGCCGGAGAGCGGGTCATGGCGAGCATCACCCGGTTTCTGGCGCATACTCGATGTCGCGATTGGACGATGGCACCACCGACGCTCATGACACCACCAGCCAGCGCAAGGAAATCAAGGTCGGCGCTTCATCGGCCAGGTCGAGCCCGGTAGCCGAGACGTAACAAGTTTTCGGCATCGCTACCCGCATTTATGGTAGAGTTGCCGCATGCATTCAGGTCGTAACGTACTGATATGCCATCCCGGGATCAACAATGCCACTTCCTCCTCCTAGCGCAGAGCGCGTTCGCATGCATCAACGCAACGTCAAGTTCGAGGGTTTCAAGCGTGCGGATGGCTTATGGGACATTGAAGCGCGCCTGGTGGATACGAAGGACCATGATTTTCCGCTGTCGTCCGGCCTGATCCGGCCGGGCCAGGCGGTGCATGATATGTCGGTGCGTATAACAATCGACAGCAAGAAGACCATACTTGAAGCGGCGACGAGTGCGGACGCAACCCCCTATACGGGCTACTGCGACAGCAATCCACCGGACTACTCGAGGATAGTCGGCTTGAATCTGTTCAAGGGGTTTCTGAAGGCGGTCAAGGACATGTTCGGTACGACGCGAGGTTGCGCACACATGAGCGAACTGCTGATGTTCCTGCCTACCGTTGCGTTGCAGACGCTGGCCAGTGAGGCGGTTGACGATCACGACAGCGAACACAAGCCTTTTCAACTCGATCGTTGTCACGCACTGGTTTCGCATTCGGAAACGGTTCAGCGCTATTACCCGCGCTGGTATCGCAACCAGAACCCCGGGTAGGGGATCCTGCCTAAAGATCGTCACTTAATTTCAAGCAAGGAAGACGCATGAAAATTCACGAATATCAGGGGAAGGAACTTCTCAAAAAGTTCGGCGTAGTGGTTCCGCGAGGTGTGTACAGCAACTCGGTCGATGATGCGGTCAAGGCGGCGGAATCGCTTGGTGGCAAGGTCTGGGTGGTTAAAGCCCAGATCCATGCGGGGGGTCGCGGCAAGGGCGGCGGCGTGAAGGTAGCCAAGTCGCTGGACGAAGTGCGCCAGTACGCGGGCCAAATCCTTGGCATGCAGCTTGTTACGCATCAAACCGGTCCGGTCGGGCAAAAGGTGCGTCGCCTGCTGATCGAGGAAGGCGCCGACATCAAGAAGGAATACTACGTTGCCGCGCTGACCGATCGCGTTACCCAGAAAGTGGCGATGATGGCTTCCTCCGAGGGCGGTATGAATATCGAGGAAGTGGCGCACGATACCCCCGAGAAGATTCTCAAGGTCTTTGTCGATCCGGCGGTCGGTCTGACCGACGCACAGGCGACCGAACTGGCCAAGGGCATCGGCGTTCCGGAAGCATCCGTAGGCAAGGCCGTAGCAGCGCTCAAGGGCTTGTATACCTGCTACATGGAAACTGACGCCTCGCTGGCGGAAATCAATCCGCTGATCCTCGAAGGCGACGGCAACATCAAGGCACTTGACGCCAAATTCAACTTTGACTCGAATGCGCTTTACCGGCACCCGGAAATCGTGGCCTACCGCGATCTCGACGAAGAAGATGCCGATGAAGTCGAGGCTTCCAAGTTCGATCTCACCTACATCGCTCTCGACGGCAATATCGGTTGTCTGGTGAACGGTGCCGGTCTGGCCATGGCGACCATGGATACGATCAAGCTGTTCGGCGCCGAGCCGGCCAATTTCCTCGACG
>WBZS01002031.1_pt1 | contig 13617 bp, 12 predicted proteins | sample 5204201 | NCBI WGS metagenome assembly WBZS01 (sample SAMN12344357, study PRJNA552823) | activated sludge metagenome | biome: Activated sludge suspended growth; feature: Nitrification reactor; material: Wastewater; isolation source: activated sludge from nitrification reactor of wastewater...
ACGCGCCTACCGTTCTTCGGCGTGCATCACGGCGGCGGCGGCGTGTACGGGTATGCGGCCCTGGCACGCCAATTGGGCCCCGATCAGCCCGTCTATGGTTTTCAGGAGCCGGGCTACGAGCCGGGCAGCACGCCGCTCGACTCGATCGAGGCGCTGGCTGAGTTGTATCTTGAAGAATTGCGGACCGTGCAGGCGCACGGGCCGTATCGGCTGGGCGGGTTCTGTTTCGGCGGCGTGGTCGCCTTCGAAATGGCCCGCCGTCTGGCCGCCGCCGGCGAGGTCGTCGATGTGCTGGCCCTCATCGACGCCGACAACCCTAACCCGGCCCCGCGCCCGGACGTGCAGACACGCGTGGGCCAGCACCGCCAGCGGCTGGCCACGCTCGGGCTGGCGGGGCGCGGCGCCTACATCGCGCGCTGGGCGGCGCGCCGCGCGGCCTGGGAGATCCAGCGCCGTTATCTGGCCGTGCGTCATCAGATGCTGCTCGCGACGAACTGGGCCTATCGTCGGTTGGGGCGGCCCGCGCCGGCCTATATCCGCCAGTACGCGTTGTTGCAGTGGAACGGCCGTTTGCAGGGCCGCTATCACGCCGGGGATTATCCCGGTGCCGTGACCCTGATCCGTGGGGCCTATCCTGACCTGCGCCTCGAGCACGACTTCGGCTGGTCGCGCCTTGCCCACGGGGGCGTAGCCGTGCACCAGATCCCGGGCGAGCACCTCGACCTGATGAATGGGCCGAACATCCAGAACGTCGTCGACGTCCTCGCGCCACTGTTGAGCGCCGGGGTGGCGTCGATCCCGGAGATCGCATGACCCGCGCCCTATTCCAGCGCGAACGTCAGGGTCACGATCTCGCCCAGCGGCGCGGCGACGACCACGGCGCCGATCGCGTCCGGCCCCGGGTCGAGCGCGGCCAGGCACCAGCGCTCAGCCGCCAGGGCGTCTTGGGCATCGCTCAGCAGGCGCGCCGGCGCATCCGGGTCGACGCTGACCACGAACGAGTCGAGCGGACGCGCCAGGCCGGAGCCCAGCGCTTTGAGGTAGGCCTCTTTGCGCGTCCAACACGCGTAGAAGGCCCGGGTCTGGGCGGCGCCGCTGAACCGCACCCAGGCCTGCACCTCAGCAGGGGCGAAGAAGCGCCCGGCGACCAGGCCGGCATCCGGCAGCGCGCGCACCTGTTCGACGTCCACGCCGATCGGACGTGCGCGGGCCACCGCCAGCAGCGCGAGCGGGCCCGAGTGACTCAGGTTGAAAGCCAGCGCCGGCTCGTCGGCGAGATGCGGCTTGCCCTGCGCATCGCTGGCGATCGCCAGCGCGCCCGGGGCTGTCCCCAGATAGCCGGCCAGGATCGCGCGCAGAGCGCCGTGCGCGACCCGATAACGGCGCGCGAGCTCGGGCGTGTGGAAGCGCGCCGCCCGGGTCTGTTCGTCGGTGCTGAGGTGCGCGGCAAGTTGTTCACGTCGCGGAGATCCGGCATCGAGGTCGATGCGCCAGACGTGCACGTCGTCGATCGAAAGAGTCGGCGCTGGGCTGGCGAACGTGATCGGCCACATGGGCAATTGGGTTCCTGGCTTGGGGTGGCGTCATTATACCGATCGGTTCGCGCGAGCGAGCGGCGTCCGGCTATCGGGCCGCTCATCAAAGGAGAGGACCATGTTCGAGTTTGCAGCACCGTTGCGAGACATCCTGTTGCACGAGGGCGGCGGCAGCACCGCGATCAGCGGCTTCCTGCATCCGCTGCTGGGCTTCGACCACCTGCTGGCGATGGTCACCGTCGGCCTGTTGAGCGCTCAACTGGGCGGTCGCGCGATCTGGACGGTGCCCGCCACTTTCGTGGGCGTGATGGCGCTGGCTGGCGTGGCCGGCTATGCCGGCGTGCCGCTGCCCGGCGTCGAGATCGGCATCGCGGTCTCGGTCATCGTGCTCGGCGCGGCGCTCTTCAGCCAGCGCAAGTTTCCCGAAGCCTTCGCCATGGCGTTCGTCGCGGTTTTCTCGATCTTTCATGGCCACGCGCACGGCGCTGAGCTCGGCACAGTCAACTCGACGATGGACGTGGTCGCGTATGTGCTCGGCTTCATGACCGCGACGGCCGGTCTGCACGTGATCGGCGCCCTGATCGGCTACATGCTCCTGCGCAACGATCGCAGCGCCCAGATCCTGCGTTGGTCCGGGGCCGCGATCGCGCTGGCCGGCGTGTGGATCTTCACCGGCGCGGTGTTCCCGGCCTGACCCGCGGCGTTCGCGCCCGGAAGCTTCGGATCGATCCAGGAGATTTCATGTCGTCATTGAAGAACACGCCACAATCGGCCCTGCACGACCCGTTTCGACTCGAGGAGCGGCTGGCGCACAAGATCAATCGCGCCGAGTACCTGCTGCCGCTGGTGCTGGCGACCATGCTGTGGATCGCGGGCTTCGTCGACCTGCTTGTCCACCCCAGCCCCGAGCCGCAGTTGTTCGGCCGGTACTCGCTCGTGTTCTTCGTGGCGATGCTCGTCTACGCGCTGGGCTTCGTCGGCCTGTACGGGTTGATCGTCCCGCGCGAGAGCCTCGAGCGCGTGCGGGCCGCGATCGGGTTCGTGCAGGCCCGAGCCTTGCTCGGTCTGGCCGTCGTCGGCGGTAGCCTGGCCCTGGCCGGCTCGATCCTGATCTGGAACCAGTGGTTGTACTTCCCGCTGCTCTCGATCTGCATGCTGGTGCTCAGCCTCGAGGTCGTGCTGGTGTTCACGCTGCTGCATCCGGACCGGGCGATCAAAATGCAACTGTGGCGCAAGATCGTCCTGGCCGGCCTGGTCGCCTACGTGCTGGTCGAGGTCGCGCTTCAGGTGGCGGCCTACTTCCGGGTGTTGCCCGTCCAGAACCTGTCGGGTCTGTTCGTGCCGTATGGGCGCATTTACCAGACCACCGAGGGCTTCAGCGACGGCAACACCAATCGCTACGGCTACTACTATCCCGAGTTCAAGCTCCGCGCCGGGTTCAGGATCCTGCTCAAGGGCGACGGCGACGTGCAGGCGCTCCAGATCCGCGAACGCGACCACTTCGGCCTGCAACTGCAGGCGATGCTCAAGGATCTCGCGGCCTATCCCGACGGCGCCGAGGTGCTCGCGCTCGGCTATCCCGGCTACGGTCCCGGTTTGTATGCCGACACCGTCCTCTATCCTTTTACCGACGCGCCCTTCAAACCCAGCGACATCATCGTCGTCTTCAACCTGGCCAACGACCTGCAGACTGTCACCGGCCCGACCCGTTCCGGACTGCCGTATTACACGCTCGACGCAAACGGCGCAGTCGTGATCGATGAAGGCAGCTTGCTCGCCCGACACGACCTGCAGCACGCCATCATCCCCGGGTATGACCCGATCAACCTGGTGAAGTCGGTGCAGAGCCGGCTGTTCACGCTCGAGATCTTCGACGCCTGGTGGCGCGGCTGGCGCGACCAGCCCGACCCGGTGCCCTTCATCGCCAGTAACCTGGCTCAGGCGACGGATGCGGCGCCGTTCGGGCCGGCCACGTTTGCATTTGAGGCGCAGGGCGGCCCGGAGGCCGCGCGCGCGTTCGCCATCGCCACCGGCTTGATCGAGACGTATCGCGCGCACCTGGCGAGCCAGGGCGTGACCCTGCGGCTGGTCACGGTGCCGCACTTTCCGGCCGCTTTCTACCAGGAAGGCGCCGCGGCCTGGACGGCCGATCTCGGCGGCTACGACCTGTTCGCGCCGGACCGCGCGCTCGCGGACTACGCCGCGGAAGCCGGGGTCCCTTACGTCTCGCTTGGGGCGGCGCTGCAGGCGCGCAGTCTGAGCCGCGAGCAGGTTCGCGAGCTCTTCTACAGCTCCGGCACCGGTGGGCTCACCGCTGCCGGTCACGCCGTCGTCGCCGACGTCGTTTTCGCCTGCTTCTACGCGCCGGGCGATCTCGATTGCCCGACCCCGTAAGCGAGCCGCCATCGACGACCGGACCGGCGAAGCGTGTCGCGGTCCAACCCAGGCCACCTCGCTGATACGGCTCGACCCGGTCTTGACAGCGCTGCATCGGGTGTATGCTGATTGCATCCACCCGATGCGGCAGGTGTGCGCGCATCGGGCGGGCTGTCGCTCCAAGCACCCTGACGCTCCACGGCCCCTCTGCCGGTGATCTGAGCGAGGAGGGGAAGATGATTGAACCTTCGGACTACTCGGTCCTCGACCACCTGCTCGAAGGCTGCCAGATCATCGACGCCGACCGCCGATATCTCTACGTCAACGACACGGCCGCGCGCCACGGCCAGCACACGATCGGCGAGTTGATCGGCCAACGGATGGTCGATCTGTACCCCGGGGTCGAAACGACGACGATGTACACGCTCCTCGAGCGTTGTCTGGAAGAACGCCTGCCGGCGACGTTCGAGAACGCCTTCACCTACCCCAACGGCACGACCGCCTGGTTTGACATCAAAATGGAGCCCGTGCCTGAGGGCGTCTTCATCCTCTCGATCGACATCAGCGCGCGCAAGCACGCGGAGACCGAACTCCATGATCAACTCGATCGGCTCCAGGCGCTGCGCGCGATCGACACCGCGATCATCAGTTCAACGGATCTTTCGATCACGCTTCGCACCATCCTCGACCAGATCATCGACAGCCTGCAGGCCGATGCGGCCGATCTGCTGCTCCTCAATCCTTTTTCCCTCACGCTCGAATACGCAGCCGGGCGTGGTTTTTCGGGGCGGGACATCGAACGCAGTTCCGTGCGCGTCGGGCAGGGCCCGGCCGGGCGCGCCGCGCTCGAACAAAGGCCGGTCATCATCTCCGACCTGCACACGACCCCGGAGCCGTTTTCCCGGGGGATCTCGCTTGAGGCAGAGGGGATCGTCGCCTACATCGCGGCCCCGTTAATGTCGAAAGGGAGCCTGATGGGCGTGCTCGAGGTCTTTCACCGTGCGCCGCTTGAGCCCGACCCCGACTGGATGGACTTCCTGCAGGCCCTCGCCACACAGGCCTCGATCGCCATCGACAACGGCCGGCTGTACAAGGATCTGCAGCGCTCGAACATGGACCTGACCCTCGCCTATGAGCGCACGATCGAGGGCTGGTCCAACGCTCTGGATCTGCGCGATCGCGAGACGAAGGGCCACACGCAACGCGTGACCGACATGACCGTGACCCTGGCACGGATGATGGGTCTCCCGGAGAGCGACATCGCCCACATCCGCCGCGGCGCTTTGCTCCACGACATCGGCAAAATGGGCGTGCCCGATACGATCCTGTTCAAACCCGGCTCGCTGACCGAGGCCGAATGGGCGATCATGCGTCGCCACCCGGCCTACGCGTACGACCTGCTTTACCCGATCGAGTACCTGCGACCGTGTCTGACGATCCCGTATTCGCATCACGAGAAATGGGACGGCACCGGCTATCCGCAGGGCTTGCGCGGCGAACACATCCCGCTCGCGGCGCGGCTCTTTGCCGTGGTCGACGTCTGGGATGCGCTCTGCTCCAACCGTCCGTATCGCACGGCCTGGTCGCAGACCGATGTGCTCGACTACATCCGCCAGCAGTCCGGCAGCCACTTCGACCCGCAGATCGTCGATCTCTTCTTGCGCGCCGTCCGCGAGCGCGACGCTTGAGGCCGAGCGCGACTACTTGCCGTCGGGTGGGGTTTGCGTCCAGGATCCATCGGCGGCACGCACAAAGATGCCTTCCTCGCCGGCTGCGACGATCAGAGCGCCATTGGGCTCATACACCAGCGCGCTGTAGACCTGCTCCAGTTTTTGCTCGAGGCGCAGCGTCTGCCCCTCATCCTCGCTGACGTAGATCCCCTGACCCGGCACCTGATACAGCTGAGCGCCCGGAGCAGACCCGACCGACAGCGGCCACTGCGGCCGCGCGCAGGCGAGTTCCTGCGTCTGATCGGATGCGTCGACCTCACCCGCCGTCCATGTCGCGCCGCCGTCGGTGCTGGTGTAGACGTCGATCCAACGCCGATCGGGCGAGCGGAAATACGCATACTCCTCGACTTGGCTGTAGACGGATAGCACGCCGTCACGATCCACCACGCAATTCGCACCGAAGAAGAGCGGCGCCGGGCTATCGGCCAACAGGGCCACCGCCGCCAGGAGGGCCCCGGTGGCTCGCCGCGCGCGACCGGTCCCGGGTTGGGAAGACGCGCGCCGCCAGATCCAGACGGTCAGCACCAGCGCGGGTAAGGCGATCAGGTCCGTGGGATCGAGCGTCAGCTTGGGCTCGAACCCGAAGCCCCGCAACGTCGCGACCGTCCAGGCATTGGCGAGCGGCCAGCTCTTGACTAGCGCATACGCCAGGGCCGGGGTCGCCAACCCAAGCGCGCCGCCCAGCCGTTCGCTGACCCGACGCGGCAGGAGCAAACCGGCCGTCATCGCACCCAGCAGCGGCGCGACGATCAGCCAGGCGACGTCACCCCATTTGCCCGTCCACCAGGAGGGCCACAGCCGTTGCGCGACGGCGGCGTTGAACATCAGCAGAGCCGCCGCGACCAACGTAACCGGGTGTGCCAGCGCGTTCGCGCTTTGACGCACGAGCCTGGGATGCATATGTATCTCTCCTGAGCTGTGTCAGCGCCCGCCGGGCGCATATCGGACGCTGGCAGCTGCATTGTAGCGGCCCAGCTCGACCGGCAGCATTTCACCTGTACGCCTGCCAGGGCAATCGCACCCAATTTGACTTCGACGCTTTTTCGCCGCGGATTGCGCGGGTTTCGCAGATGGGGGAGCGCGTTTCATCTTCGCGCTTGAAGCTGATATCGAATCACCCTTGCATTTCTTGGGTAGGACTGACGACCACCTCTCGTGCAAAAACGATTGACAGCGAATGCCGAGTCGTACTTCGCAGAAGACAATGAAGACGAACCTGTGACACCCTGCCGACTCTGGATCCGGCCATGTGTGTTGAGGCCGGCTACTCAAAAATGCGCATCTGTTTCTCCGCGATCTGAGTACGGTCGTTCGCTGTTAAGCAGTGTCACAGGGTGCGGAGTTCGCCACCGCAGGCAGCAGCACATCGGCTGCCGCTGGGCACACAACACCGCCATCGTTGAACCAGAAACGCCAGATCATGTTTCGAGCGAAATCCCGTCCAGCGCATACGCATTTTGCCGACAAGCGCTAGGCCGAATTCAGGACAAAGAAAAGGAGATTAAGTACCATCTTTCGTCTATTTCGTGTCGTCGCGGTGCCCTCAGATCTCGGAATCCCCTGCAACTATAAGCAATCTATGCGCCCTGGCCTGCGCGTCCGCCCAGGCACAGGCCGTCGGCGCAGCCCGTAACACATTGGCCGACTCTCCGTCTTAACTAAGGGCACGGTCCATCCTCTCGCCGCGCCCACTCGCAGACCTGGTTTCACCCAACAGAGGTTCGTCGATATTCAGGAGGTCGATTCCGATGAAGACTAAATCGATTCAGGTTGCCCACGGGTGGCTGGCACGTCTGCGCCAGGGACGCGCCATCGTCGCGTTGGCGACGGCGGTGGCCGCCATCGTCGTGGTCGCGCTGTCGGTGCCGCCGCGCAGCGCTCAAGCGTTTCCGTCTTACCAGACCGACTTCACCTCGCAGTATTCCATCGCCAGCGGCAGCCGGCTGGATAGTTGCGTGCTGTGCCACGTCAATGGTCCCAACGCAGGCCCACGCAATGCATACGGCGCAGCCTACGCGAACAACGGACACAGCTTCACCGCCATCGAAAACCTGGATTCGGACGGGGACGGATTTTCGAACCTGGCAGAGATCAGCGCACTGACCTTCCCCGGTGATGCCGGCGACAAGCCGGCCGCCGCCACGCCGACGCCCACTTCGCCGCCGCCCAGCGCGACGCCCACCACAGTGCTGCCCACCGCCACATCCACAGTCGTGGGCTTGCCCACGTCTACGTCGGCCGCACCCAGCCCCACGCCGACCCCCACCGCGCTGCCTGGCCTGCCGACACCGACGGCGACGGCGGTGAATTCGCCCGGCGGCCTGGACCTCGATATTCGCGCCTTCAGGGTCAGCCAGAAGGTCGAGCTCAAGCGCGACGAAACGGACTCGGTCCAGATCAGTTTGGATATCAGGACCAGCAGCCGGGCCGACGGACAGGGAACGGCGACGGTCGTCGGCGTCCAGAACGGCGTTGAGGTTTACCGCGCCAACCTGACGGTCTCGGCCGGCGGCGCTCGGCGCACCCGTTCTTACACCTTCCCCACCTACCTGCCCGCCGCCAGCGGGACCATCACCTGGACGGTGACGCTGAGCGACGGAAACCCCGACAACGACACGGCCACAGCCACCACGCGAGTGACGGCACCCGAATCGTCGGACGATGACAACGGCGATGACAATGACGATGACAATGACGATGACAAGCACGATGACAAACACGATGAGAAGTCTGAGACACAGGGGAGCGAGCCGGCTGGGGCTGGCGGCAATCCGGCCGCCGACAACAGCGCGCAGCCCACTGAGCAGCCAGTCGTCAGCGACACGACGGGCTCCGACGCGCCGCCGGTAGTGCCGACCGTCGTCAGCGAGGCCACACCGGCCGCGGGCGGCGTCTGCGCCGGAACCCGCGTGGTCCAACCAGGCGAGAACCTGTTCCGTATCGGGTTCGACTGCGGCTTCAGCTTGCAGCAAATGGCGAGCGCCAACGGCATCGCCTACCCCTACCGCATCTATCCTGGGCAGACGTTGAGGTTCCCTTAGCCGTGGCGAGATTCCAGGTCCGGCCGCCCAGCCAGTCGCAGCCCGCAACTGGCTGGGCGGCATGAGCCGCGAACCGGCGTTGGCCTCGCCAGCGCGCCGCGTCGACCTCGACTCGCTGGTCGAGATCTACATCCGGTTTTCGCCGGGCCTGTATCGCTACGCCGCGCGGCTGCTGGGCGATCAGGCGTTGGCCGAGGACTGCGTCGCCGAGACCTTCCGGCGGCTGCTCGAAGCGCTGGTCGGCGGCGGCGGGCCGTACGAGTACGTGCAGGCCTATCTGTATACGATCGCCCACAATTGGGTCACGGATCAGTTTCGCAGGAAGTCGCTTCCGGTCGGGCCGGCCATTCCCAAGGCGGACAGCACCCGGCATGATCCCGCGCGCATCGCCCAGGAGCGGCTCGAGCTGGATCGTGTGCGCGCTGCCCTGGCGCGCCTGAGCCCAAGCCAGCGCCAGGTCATTGCCATGCGCTACCTGGAGGGTCGCAGCCAGCACGAAATTGCCGACATGCTTGGCAAATCCATTGGCTCGGTCCGCACACTGCAGCACCGCGGGGTCGTGCAACTCAAGAGGCTCTTGGTCCAATCAGAAAGGATGGGCTGATCGGCCCTGCCGTCCGGGAAAACGGCCTGGCTGCCCAAGATCTCTTGGGCAGCCAGGCCGTTTTGAATGGCCGGCCTCAACACAGATGGCGCAATCCAGATTCGGCAGGGTGTCGCAGAATCGCCTCCCGCCAACGCAACATCAGGCGAGATTCAGCATATTGTGGGCGGCACAGCATCGCGATCCGGTCCGGTTGATCGTGTCCTCGATACAGGCATACGTTGTCCCGTCAAAGAAAAGGGCATAGACAAACCTTTTGGGAAGGCTTTTGGTCTCAGTCATAGCCAACTCAAACCAGACCTTGACAGGTGTGTTTTGATTGTGCTACATTCCAGTACATACTGGAACACAGCACAATCAAATGACCCGTCGTCTTCCACCCGTCCTGCCCGCCACCGAGCCCGTGAGCATGCCCGAGCTCCCGCCGTCGGTCGAGATCCGCACGCTGGCCCAACAACGCGCCGTGGCCGACCCGCTGCGCTCGCGTATTCTGGGCGTGCTACAGAACGTGCCGGCCACGGCCAAGCAACTGGCCGGGCGCCTGAACAGCACGCCGGGCGCGGTCGGTTATCACCTCAAGCTGTTGGAGCGCCTGGGGTTGGTGCAGATCGTGGCGCGGCGGCAAATGCGCGGCATCGTCGCCAACTACTACGCGCGCACGGGCCGGATCCTGAACTTCAATGCGCCGATGAAGGCCAACGACCTCGATCGGGCCAACATCCTGACGACCGCACGCGATGAACTGGCCGCGATGATGGCCGAGGATCGGCCCTGGGGCGATGACGAGGTGCACGTCATGGCCTATCCGCACGTCCAGCTGTCTGCCAAAAAGGCGGCGGTGCTCGGCCGGCGCCTCGACCGATTGATCGCGGACCTGATCGCCACGCCCAATGAACCCGGTGAACCCCTGTACGGCGTTGCCATCGGCCTGTTCCGCGCGCCGGGGTATTTGCAGCCCGGCGCGGAGACCGGTGCTCGCGATCCGGCCGGGCCCACAAAACCGGTCAAGGCGGTCTCTCGCCGCTCAAAACGCCAACGCCCGAACCCCCCGACAGAATCCTGACGCGCGAGGCCCGACGCCTCTTAGGAGCCCCCATGACCGTCATCCAAGTTGATCAACTCAGCAAAAGCTATGCCGTGCCCGAGCGCGAGGCCGGGCTGGGTGCGGCGCTCAAGAGCCTGGTCAGGCGCAAGACGCGCGAGGTCAAGGCCGTCGACGCGATCTCGTTCGAGATCGGGCCGGGCGAGATCGTGGGCTTTCTCGGGCCGAACGGCGCCGGCAAGACCACGACCCTCAAGATGCTCTCGGGCCTGCTCTACCCGACCCGCGGCGCCGCGCACGTGCTCGGCTTCGTGCCCGAGAAGCGCGAGCGCGGCTTTCTCACTCAGGTGACGCTGGTGATGGGCAACCGCAACCAGTTGCAGTGGGACATCCCGGCGTTGGATTCGTACGATCTCCAGCGCGCGATCTACGGGCTCGAGCCGATCGAATACCGCCGCACACGCGACGAACTGATCACGCTCATGCAGGTCGAGGACCTGGTGCGCAAGCCGGTGCGCAACCTGTCGCTGGGCGAGCGCATGAAGGTCGAGTTCATCGGCGCGCTGTTGCACAAGCCCAAGGTGATCTTCCTCGATGAGCCCACGCTCGGGCTCGACGTCACCATGCAGCGCCGGCTGCGCGAGTTCGTGGCGGGCTACAACGCCCGCACCGGCGCGACCGTGCTGCTCACGAGCCACTACATGGCGGATGTCGAGGCGCTGTGCAAACGCGTGATCGTCATCCATCACGGCACGCTGCTCTACGACGGAGATCTGTCGGGGCTGGGCGCGCGCTTCGCGTCATACAAGACCATCAACGTCTCGCTCGAGCAGACGCCGCCGGCGCTCGACGACTACGGCGAGGTAGTGGCCACCGACGGTTTGCGCGTCACCCTGCGCGTGCCCAAGGCCGAGACCTCGCGCGTCACCGCGCGGCTGCTCACCGACCTGGCCGTTGTCGACCTCACGGTCGAAGACCCGCCGATCGACGACGTCATCGAAAAGGTCTTTAACAGTCAGGTAGTCGGGTAGCCCAGTAGTCAGGTAGTCGCGTGGTCGGGTAGTCCGTTGAGGTCAAGTCGGTCTTGCGAAGACGACTTGACTACCCGACTACGAGACGACAAGACTAAAGAGAAAGACCATGCGAAACTTGCTCGACTTTTACTTGGGCCAGATGCGGATCGCGGCGGTGACGCAACTGCAGTATCGGGCCGCCAACTACTTCTACATGATCGGCATGGTGGCCGAGCCGGTCGTGTATCTGGTGGTGTGGAGCACGATCGCGGCCGCGCAGGGCGGCTCGGTCGGCGGGTACACGGCCGGCGGCTTTGCCGCGTACTACATCGTGTGGACGCTGGTCCGCAATATGAACATCGTCTTCACGCCTTACGGCTGGGAGTGGCGCATCCGCGAGGGCCAGTTGAGCGGCATGCTGCTGCGCCCGATCCACCCGCTGCACGGCGACATCGCCTACTTCGCCGGCTGGAAGGTGGCCGTGATCATCCTCTGGCTGCCGATCGCGGCGGTGCTGGCGCTGGCGTTTCGACCCGAGATCAATCCGACCTGGCAGGAGGTCGTGGTCTTCTTCATCGCGATCTGGGGCGCGTACCTGATCCGGACCATGCTGCTCTGGCTGCTGGGCATGATCACGTTCTGGACGACGCGCGTCGGCGCGCTCTTCGAGCTGTATTTCGCGGCCGAGTTGTTGCTCTCGGGCCGGCTCGTGCCGCTCAGCGTCATGCCGCCCTGGGTGCAGGACCTGGCGGCCTGGTTGCCCTTCCGCTGGGCTTTCCAGTACCCGATCGAGGCCCTGGTCGGGGATCTTCCGACCGACCAGCTCTGGCTCGGCCTGGGTATCCAGGCGCTCTGGATCGCGCTCGCCGGCGGCGCCGCGCTCCTCGCCTGGCGCTTTGCCGTGAAACAGTATTCGGCGGTCGGGGGTTGAGATTGCTGATTGATGAATTCTGATTGGTGCTCAATCAGCAATCAGCAATCGCCTGGAGAATTCCCATGTCTGTGATTCGACTCTGGTGGAACTTCGTCCGCGTCGGCGTGCTCGGCGAGATGCAGTACCGGGTGAACTTCCTGGTGCAGCTGCTGCAGTCGGCGATCGCACTGGCGACGGCCCTGATCGTGTTGAACCTGATCTTCAGCTACACGCAGACGCTCGGCGGCTGGACGGGGCCCGAGCTGCTGGCACTGATGGGCGTGCACACCCTGGTGGGCGGCCTGATCCACATGACCATCCAGCCCAACATGGAGCGTCTGATGCAGGATGTGCAACAGGGCACGCTCGACTACGCGCTGATCAAACCCGCGGACAGCCAGGTGCTGGTGAGCGTGCGCGAGTTCCGGCTCTGGCAGGGCGTCGACGTGATCGTTGGCGCGCTCGTGATCGGCTACGCGATCTACCAGCTGCGCGAGATCTTTGGCTGGCAACAGGCGCTGGCGTTCGCCGTAGCCCTGGGCTGCGGTGCAGCCATGATCTACGCCTTCTGGCTGATCCTGACCACCGGCGCCTTCTGGTTCGTACGTATGGAGAACCTGCTCGAGCTCTGGCAGGGCCTGTACTCGGCCGGTCGCGCGCCCGTCGGCATCTACCCCGACTGGCTCAAGTACGGCCTGACCTTCCTGGTGCCTGTGGCCTTCGCCGTGACGGTGCCGGCCGAGGCCGTGACCGGGCGACTGACCCTCGAGACGTTGGCGGGCGCGATCGCGCTGGCCGCGGCGCTGCTGGTCGGGGCGCGCTGGTTCTGGTTCTACGGACTGAAGAACTACTCCGGCGCATCGGCATAGTCGAAGGCGAAGGGCGAGGGGCGCGGGGCGCGGGGCGAGCGCTACCGCGCCAGACCGCGTTGCGTGAATCGCTCCTCGCTCCTCGCCTTTCGCTCCTCATCCTCATCCTCCGCCGCCTGTCCACCATACATCGCTGAACCAGGCGAAGAACCTTCGGAAGGTGGAATGATCGCCCAGCGCGGCCAGTTGATCGCGCACGCGAGCGAGGTGGTCGTTTGCCTCGGCCGAGGGTTCATCGAACAAGGCGGCGCCGACACGGCGAAGTTCGATCGCCAACGCCAGACAGCCGAACGCGCGGGTCGATAGGGTGGGGTCGGCCCGGCGCAGCAACTGCTCGGCTTCGATGGCGCTCCCACGCAACAGGGCAAGATCGACCCGCAACAGGATGGTTTCGCGCTCGACCCAGCGAAATGCCGGCCCGGAGCAGCTCTCCAGAACCTGATCGGCGATTTGCTCGACGTCGTTCCAGCGGCTCTGGCTCCAGGCCAGCCTGG
>WBZS01002034.1_pt1 | contig 13605 bp, 12 predicted proteins | sample 5204201 | NCBI WGS metagenome assembly WBZS01 (sample SAMN12344357, study PRJNA552823) | activated sludge metagenome | biome: Activated sludge suspended growth; feature: Nitrification reactor; material: Wastewater; isolation source: activated sludge from nitrification reactor of wastewater...
AGCGCGCGCTGGCCTTTGCCGATCGGCGCGATCAGGTCAATGATGCGGCTGGTGATGTTTTCTTCGGCCTTGATGTCGCGTTCGAGCCTGAACTGTTCCTTCGGGAACAGCGGGGTCAGGTTCTCGAACATGATCTTGTGCTTGTTCTCCTCGGGCGTCAGGCCGTTGACGCGGTCGACCTTGACCAGCGCAAAGTAGCGCTCGCCGTCCTTGGGCACGCGCACTTCGCCCTCGATCAGGTCGCCGGTGTGCAGGTTGAACCGGCGCACCTGGCTGGGCGAGAGGTAGATGTCGTCGGTCGACGCCATGTAGCTGGTGTCGATTGAGCGCAGAAAGCCAAAGCCGTCGGGCAACACTTCGAGCACGCCATCGCCGAACACCTGCTCGCCGCCCTTGGCGCGCTTTTTCATGATCGCGAACATCAGCTCCTGCTTGCGCAGGCGCGAGACGTTGTCGATCTCCAGCGCCTCGCCCATGGTGATGAGTGCGGAGACGTGGAGCGCCTTCAGTTCGGAAAGATGCATCGAGCGATTACCCAGGGAAGCTAGCGGAACGGGCGGGTTCGGTGGGGCTGAGGATTCAGCGACGGTACAACAGCGCTCGCGGCAGGGGTGCCAGCGATTGCCTACAGGCCGCAAGTGGCGCGCTGCAAACGCGCACAAACTCACCGGCGTCGGCAGCGCGTTGGTGCGCGACAAGCCCCGGCTGCCGAAGCCGGGATCAAAAAAATTCGGGGGGCGAAGCAAGCGACCGCGCAACTGGCCGTCGGACGAGCCGCAATGCCGGGCGCAGGTTCAGGAGTCTGGCAACTCCGGGGCGCGTGTCGCGGTTGCGCTTGGGTCTTGGCCGCGCTTTTGGCGCCGCTGAAGACCTTGCAACCAGGGAATTATAGATGGGGTGCCAGGAAAGCACTCAATTGCGCTTTCGACAACGCGCCCACCTTGGTGGCGGCCAACTGGCCGTCCTTGAACAGCATCAGCGTGGGAATGCCGCGGATGCCGAATTTGGCCGGCACGTCGCGGTTTTCATCGACATTCATCTTGGCGATCTGGACCTTGCCGGACAGCTCCTTGGCGGTTTCGTCAAGGATCGGCGCAATCATCTTGCAAGGCCCGCACCATTCGGCCCAATAGTCCACCAACACCGGGGTGGCGGATTTCAATACATCGGCGTCAAAACTGTTGTCGGTGACGTGCTTGATCAGGTCACTGCTCATCGTGTTTCCTTTGCGAGCGGGCAGGGTCCGGGTCATTTTGGCATAACGGTTCCGGCGCCTGACCGGCCGGCCGGTTCGCGGGCACTGGCCAAGGCGGCAGATTTGAGCCATTGGAAGGCATCAGTTCGGCGCGCTGGGCATCAATACCTTGCGGCCCAATGGCGGCCTACCCACAACCGTCACCAGCCGCGGGCCGACGATTTCAGATGCCTGCCGACACGCCCGAACCGCCCGGTCGCGCGGTGCGCCAATTCAGCCGCTTTCAATTGTTGCGCCTGCTCGGTCGCAGCTCACAGACGATGGCCTGGCTGGCCAGTGATCCACGCAGCGGTGAAGAGGTGGTTGTGGTGCTGGCGCGTCAGGCACTGGCGGACGACAGCCGGGTGCTGGCCTGGTCCCAGCAGGCGCAGCAGGCGGCCCGGGTCAGCCATCCCGGGCTGGCTCCGGCGCTGGAAATCGACTGCCACGACCGGTGGCCGTATGCGGTGTACCGACGCGGCCACTCGGTGACCTTGTCCGAGCGCGTGGGTGATGCCGGAATTGGCGGCCGCGAGGCGGTGATCGCGATGCGGCCGGCGCTGCATGGCCTGGCCGCCGCACACGACGTTTCGGTGGTGCATGGCGACCTGCAATTGCATCTGCTGGCCCTGCACGAGCCCCAGGGCTGCCAGTTGATGGGGCTGGGCATGGTGGCGTCGCCAGGTGGCTCGGTGGCCCGGCGCGCGGCGGCCGATGTGCTTGCCTTTGGGCTGGCGCTGCACCAGGCCCTGGTCGGCGAGCCGCCGCTGGACGACGCCGACCTGACCGAGGCGGCGCGACGGTTGGCGCCCACCGGCAACGACTGGGTGCGGCTACCGCAACGCGACGGCCTAAACATTGCCCAAGCCCTGCGCGCCATCGTCAACCGGGCCACCGATAGACAGGAGCGGTTGCGCTACCGAAATGCGCGCACCCTGGCGCGCGCGTTGGAGGGCTGGCTGGAAGGCGACGCCGACCGCCATGCCGGCGCCCTGGCGTTGTTGACAGAGCGCATACGACGCGCTGGCACGCTGCCGGCGGTGCCGGGTGGCGCCCAGCGCGCGGCCAGCCTGCAGCGCATGGACGACAAGCGGGTTGACCAGTTGTCTGAAGTGCTGTTGCCCAATCCGGGGCTTTTCATCGAGCTGCTGCGGCGTGCCAACAGCGCCGGCGTGCGCGGTGCTTCGGCGATTGGCAACGGCTCCATCCTGACCGTCAAGCGCGCATTGGCGCTGCTGGGCCTGGACCATGTGGCGCATGTCGCCCGGGTGATCAAGCCTTGGCCGGGCAGCCTGGCGGCGGCCCATGTCGGCGCCTTTGAACACGAATTGCGACTGGCCTGTCATGCCGGCCGGGTGGCGCAGTGGCTGCGCCCGGCCGGTTACGACGGCGAGCTGGTGTACCTGCTCGCTGTCTTTCAGCGCGCCGGCAAGTTGCTGTTGCGCTACCACTTTCCGGACGAGGCGGCACAAATCCACCGCTTGACGCTGCCCACCACGACGCTTCCCGCGGGGACCGTGTTGCCCGGGCTGTCGGAGCAATCGGCCTCGTATGCGGTGTTGGGTTTTGACTTCGACGCGGTGGCCTGGGCGCTGGCGCAGGGCTGGGGATTTGAACCCTCGGCGCTGGCGATGATGCGCCGCTGGCCAGCCGACGCCCCGGTACACGCGGCCACGCGCGACGCCGAGGTCCTGCGCGGCATCGCCAGTTGCGCCAACGAACTGGTCGAGCAGCAGTTTGACAGTCAGGGAAACGCCGGCGCATCGGCACTGCGCCGGCTGGCCGAGCGCTGGGCACCATTGCTGCGGCTGACCGAACACGACTTGCGGCTGGCCGTGCGCGGCACCCCGCCCGCATCGACCGCCGACCCGTCGGCGGCTGTGTCCGGCAGCGATGCGCCGCAAGCCGCCGAAACCACGCACCTGTGAGGTGCCGCCGCCATGGCGACCACCCACGCGTTCGCACTATGGGATGAGGGGGTGACGAGCCTTGCCCTCGGCACTGGTTGCAACGGTTGGGGCTGCTTCGTTCCCGACCTGACCCGGTTGGCCGCGCGTCCATGCGAGGAGGCCCGTCACCGGCGATTGTAGGTGAGGGGCCTTGCCGGCGAACCAATGGCGCGGCGCGCCGGGTCAACCCCAACCCTCTGGTGCGGGTGACCGGCTCAGAGGCTGAGAGTTTTTCAAGCGTGCCCGAGCAACGCCCCAAAACGTGCCCGATCGAGGCGCAAAGCACAGCCATGGCTCGGGCCATGGCGAGCATTTGCAACGACGAGCGGGTGCGTTTTGGGGTGGTGAGCGGGCATGATCGAAAAACTCTCAGCCTCTCAGCGCCGACGCTGCGCCGCGTCAACCGCGCAGCGCGGGCCGCCGCCGGGCTGGACCTGCACCAGGCCGCGGCGCTCCAGGTCGACCAGGATGCGACTGACCATTTCGCGCGAGGCACCGATGTGGCGCGCGATCTCGCTGCGGCTGATGCGCTGCGGCGCCGCGTCGTCGACCGCCGCAGTGCAATGCCTCAGGTAGTCGATGACTCGCTCGCGCACGCTGCCCAGCGCCAGCAGCGTGATGCGGCGGTTGGCGCGGCGCAGGCGTTGCGACAGTGCGAACGACAAGGCATGCGCCAACTCGGGCGACGCGGCCAGGCAGCGCAGAAAGTCGTCGCGCGGAACGACCAGCAGCCGGCCGCGTACCTCGCCGACCAGCGACGCATGGTGCGGCTGGCCGTCGATCAGCCCCATTTCTCCGGCATGGCTGCCGGGGCCCAACTGGTCGAGCACCATGGTTCGCTCGTGCGCCCCGCTGCGCAGCAGCGCCAGCCGGCCGGAACGCACGATGTACAGGCCCTCGACCGCGCTGTCTTGCTCGAACACCCGCTCGCGGCGGCCAAACGCACGTGTCTCGGCGCGCGCCAGCAGCCGCGTGCGTAACGCGGCAGGCAGTCGATCAAGCAGTGGCGTACTTGCCGGTGGCGCTTGCGCGGCTGCGTTGGCAATGGGTTCGCCGCCATCGTGAAAGGGCGGCATGCCGGGCCCGAGGTGACCCGTGGGCACGGAATCGAAGCAACTCGGCGCGGCGTCCGCCACATGGGCCACGGCAACGACAGCCGAAGTGAGCGGCCAGGACATGGGGCAATCGGGTTCGGGTACAGCCGCCGCGGCGCCCGCGCGCCGCCAGCATGAATGCCCGATGATAGCCAACCCAACGTCAGATATGAACGTGCTGTTACATCGTGACTGGGTAACTCTCTGTTGGGTTGTGGCTCGGTGCAGATCAGCGCAACTGCAGGTCGGCGTCGCCGAAGCGCAAGCCCAGCGGCTCGATCAGCAATTGCTTTTCACCGCGTTCGACCCGGCCGGCCACGCGCGCGCCAAAGCCCAGCCGTTGGGCGATGTCGACGCAGCGCGGGCCGTCGTCGGCGGCGACGAACAATGCGAAGCCAGCGCCCATGTTCAGCGTCGAATAGGCCTCGCGGACGTCCAGCAACGCGTGGCGGCGGATGAAGTCGAGCACCGGCGGCACCGGCGGCAGCGTGTCGATGCGGTAGGTCAGTTGCGCCGGGTGGCGCAGCAGCTTGCGCCAGCCGTGGCCGGTGATGTTGGCGCAGTAGTGCGGCACGATGCCGGCCTGCCACAGGCCTTCGGTCAGCGGCGAGTACAGCACCGTCGGCGCCAGCAGCGCCGCGCCATAGCCCAACCCCGGCGCCACTTCGGTCAGCCAGCCCTGCGGCAGCCGGTCAACCAGTTTGCGCGCCAGGCTCAGGCCGTTGGCGTGGATGCCGCTTGAATCGACCAGCACAATGGCGTCGTCCGCGCCCAGGCGGTCGCCGAGCGAGAGCCGCGACTTGGGGTTGATCAGCCCGGTGCACGACGCCGCCAGGTCGATGCGGCCGGTCTCGACGATGCCGGCCAGTGCCGGCGTTTCGCCACCGCCCCAGGCCACGCCGCAGGCCTCGCAGGCCTGGCGCCAGCCGTCGACCAATGCCTGCGCGCGCGCGGCGTCGGCAAACCAGTCCGAGCCGCCGGCGGCCCAGTAGGCCTGCACCACCAGCGGCGTGGCGCCGACGGTGATCAAGTCGTTGACCGCCATCGCAATGGTGTCCTGGGCGATCGCCGCGTAAGCGCTGTGGCCGGTCAGGCGCGCCATTTCGTCGGCCACCAGTGCCTTCGAGCCCAGGCACTCGACGATCGAGGCCAGGTAAAACGGCCCGACGTCGACGACATAGGCCGATTCGCCGCGCGAGGCCGCCACCTCGCTAAAGCCGTGCCGGCCCAGTTGCACCGCGGTGGCCGCGGCGGCGCGCTGCGCGTTGATTTTCAGCGGGTCGATCAGGTCGTAATTGACGCCGGCTTGCGCATAGTGCAGCGGCGTGTCGGCGGCTTGGGGGGCGTTGGGGGCGGAAACGCTCATGGCGCTGAATTATCGGGCGCGACGGTCCGCGCCCGCCGGCCGGCCGGCCGCGCCAGGCCCGACTCCTAGAATTGCTGCGATGTCTGACCTTGTCCTGGCCCGCAAATACCGTCCGCGCAGCTTTGAGCAGATGGTCGGCCAGGAGCATGTCGTGCGCGCCCTGGGCAATGCCTTGCGCAGCGGTCGCCTGCACCACGCCTACCTGTTCACCGGCACGCGTGGCATCGGCAAGACCACCGTCAGCCGCATACTGGCCAAGAGCCTGAACTGCACCGGCGTCGACGGCCAGGGCGGGGTGACCGCGCAACCGTGCGGCCAGTGCGCGGCGTGCACCGAGATCGACGCCGACCGCTTCATCGACTACATCGAACTCGACGCCGCCAGCAACCGCAGCATCGACGAGATCCGCGAGTTGATCGAGCGTGCCGCGTACAAGCCCAGCGTCGGCCGCTACAAGGTGTTCATGATCGACGAGGCGCACCAGCTCACCAAGGACGCCTTCAATGCGCTGCTGAAGACGCTGGAAGAGCCGCCCGAGTACCTGAAGTTCGTCCTCGCCACCACCGACCCCGAGAAGATGCTGCCGACGGTGCTCAGCCGCTGCCTGCAGTTCAACCTGCGGCCGATGGCGCCCGAGGTGGTGCAGGCCCATTTGACGCAGGTGCTGCAGGCCGAAGGCGTGGCCGCCGAGCCCGGCGCGCTGCGCCTGCTGGCACGTGCGGCGCGCGGCTCGATGCGCGACGCGCTGTCGCTGACCGACCAGGCGATTGCCTACGGCGCCGGCACGCTGGCCGAAGACGGCGTGCGCAGCATGTTGGGCACGGTCGACCGCGGCCACGCCGCCGACTTGGTGCGCGCGCTGGCCCAGCGCAACGGCGCGGCGGTGCTGGCCACGGTGGACAGCTTGCGTGCCGCTGGACTGTCGGCCGCCGGCACGCTGGAAGAAATGGCGCTGCTGCTGCAGCAAATGGCGGTCGAGCAGACGGTGCCGGGCGCGCTGGGCGTCGACGGCGAGGTCGACCCCGAATTGGCGCAGGCGCTGCAACTCGCCGCGCGGCTGCCGCCCGACGAAACGCAACTGCTGTACAGCATCGTGTTGCACGGCCGCGCCGAGCTGAGCCTGCTGTCGGACGACTATGCGGCATTGACGATGGTGTTGTTGCGCCTGCTGGCGTTTCCCGCCGCCACGCCAACTGCGGGCGGTGCCGGCACCGCGCCGCGTGCCGCGCCGTTGGTCGCCACGCCGGCGGTGGCACGGGCCAGCGCACGGCCGTCGGCGCTGGCGGTGCCGCCGCGTCCGGTGCCGGCGCCGGGCATGCCGAACGCAGCGCCGGTCGCGCCGGCCTTGCCCGCGGCCAGCGCGCGGCCGAAAGCCGCGGTGCCCGCTTCGCCGGCACCGGTGCCGCCAAGGCCGCCGCAGCCACAGCTGGCCGAGCCGCCGCCGTGGCTGGACGAAGAACTGCCTGACGAAGACCTGGCGCCACGCGCGCCAAGCGCGGCATGGCAAGGCGACAACGACGCCATGCCCGCATTGCCGGTGGACAGCGCGCCGAATGATCGGATCGAATCTTCCACCGACACCACAAGCCTCGCCCCCGACACGCTCGCCGATGCCCCCACCGCGCTCGGCACGCAATGGGCCGAGCTGTTGGGCCCGCTGCTGGCGCGCGGCGCACTGGCGGGCCTGGTGCGTGAACTGGCGCTGCAGGCCGAGCTGGTCGGTGTCGCGGTGATCGAGACCGGCGGCCGGCGCTGGCAGTTGCGGGTCGACCGCGAGGCCTTGCGCGGACCCGCGCTGCGCGACCGGCTGGCCGCCGCGCTGTGCGAGTCCTTGGCCGAGGCGGTGGAGATCGAGCTGGTGGCCGGCTGCGTCGGCGATACCATCGCGCGCCGGCAGGCCCGCGCGCAGCGCCTGGCGCAGCAGGCGGCAGAGCGGGCGATGGCCGCACACCCGCTGCTGCAGGCGATGAAGGCGCGCTTTCCGACCGCGCGCCTGGTCCCCGGCTCCATCCAGGCCGCTGCCCCCGCGGGCGCCGCGGCGCCGTCTACCCTTCCATCGGCAACGCCACCATGATGAAGAACCAACTCGCCGGCCTGATGAAGCAGGCCCAGGCCATGCAGGACAACCTGCGCAAGGCGCAGGAGGAACTGGCCACGATCGAGGTCACCGGCGAATCCGGCGCCGGCCTGGTCAAGGTGCAGATGACCTGCAAGCACGATGTCAAACGGGTCAGCATCGACCCCAGCCTGCTTGCCGACGACAAGGACATGCTTGAAGATCTGGTTGCCGCGGCCGTCAACGACGCCGTGCGGCGGGTCGAATCGACGACGCAGGAGCGCATGGGCAAGCTCACCGCCGGCATGCCGCAAATCCCCGGCATGAAGTTCCCGTTCTGACGCTGCGCTTGCGGCGCGCCGCGCACCGACCGTGGCCGAGCGCAGCCTCGACGGCTTGATCGACGCGCTGCGACGCCTGCCCGGCGTCGGGCAGAAGTCGGCGCAGCGCATGGCCTACCACCTGCTACAGCACGACCGCGACGGCGCGCGGCGGCTGGCGCAGGCGCTGTTCAGTGCCGTCGACGGCGTGCGCCACTGCGCGCGTTGCCACACCTTTACCGAGGCCGAGGTCTGCGCCACCTGTGCCGACCCGCAGCGCGACAGCGGCAAGCTGCTGGTGGTCGAAACGCCCGCCGACCAGGCCGCGGTCGAGCGCAGCGGCAGCTACCGCGGCCTGTACTTTGTGTTGATGGGTCGGCTGTCGCCGCTGGACGGCATCGGCGTGGCCGACATCGGCGTGCACCCGCTGCTGGAGCGCTGCGCCGACGCCGCGCTGAAGGAGGTCATCATGGCCACCGGCTTCACCGCCGAAGGCGAGGCCACCGCGCACGTACTGGCGCAGCAGCTCAAGGCGCGTGGGCTGCAGGTCACGCGACTGGCGCGCGGCGTGCCGGTTGGCAGCGACCTGGAATACGTCGACCTGTCGACCCTGGCGCATGCGCTGAGCGACAGGCGCTGACAAGGCGGCCATTTCAGCCGCCTGCTGTCAAGTCCGCCTGCGCCAGCGCGTCAACCGGCGCGGCCCCGCACCGCCACATGCAGCGTGGTGCTGCCCTTGCCGGTCTTGCCGGCCGCCTTGGCGGGCGCGGACTTGGCCGCCGGCTTGGCCGCGCCGCGCTTGCCCGCTGTCTTGGTCGCCACCGGCGCGTCTTCGTCGTCGTCCTCGTCCTCGTCGGCCTTGGCCGTCTGCCGCGTGCGCGACTTGACCGCCACCGCCTTGGCCAGCGTCTTCGGCGCTGCTTTGGCCGCCGCCGCCTTGCCCTTGGACTTGGCCGCGCCGCGCGCCGGCGTGTCTTCCTCGTCGTCTTCGTCGTCGGCGGCCGCCGTCTGGCGCGACTTGGCGCGCTTGCCCTGCATCTGGCTGGCCGCGGGTTTGGCCGCGGCCAGTTTGGTCGACCGGCGCGACACGGCCGGGGTGTCGTCGTCTTCCTCGGCGTCGTCGGCCGCGGCCTTGGCGGCCTTGGCGCGGCTGTTTTTCGCCGCCAGCTTGGACGCCGACTGCGCCAACTGCTGCGCCTTGCGGTCGCTCTCGGCGCGCGCCGTCGCGGCATCGACATCGGCCGCGGCGACATGCGCCGCGCCATTGGGCACCAGCACCACAAAGGTCTGGCCGCGGCGGAAGCGTCCGTTGGCCGACGTGTGGTTGAGCTTGGCCACCGAGGCCACGCTCATGCGGTAGCGCTGGGCGACCGCGGCCACGCTGTCGCCACGCCGGCCGGCGCGCAGCACCAGGCGCTTGAACGGCGGCGGCTCGGGCGCCAGTGCCAGCGACGCGTTGTCGGCGACGCTGACCGCGACGTCGTTGTCGCGGCGCGGGTCGCGCAGCACCAGCAGCGTCGAGCCGGACTTGACCAGCATGCGCTTGGGGATGTTGTTGACCTGGCGCAGGTGCTCCTCGCTCATGCCGACGCTGTGCGCCACTTCGGCGGATTTCATCGTCCGTGGCGCGACCCAGGCGGTCCAGGTGGCCAGCGCGCCGCGCCGTTCGGCCAGCGCCTTGACGAACAGGTTGGCGTTGTCATACGGCAGCAGCACCTGCGGCGTGCCGGCCGACAGGATCACCGGCTTGTTCATCTGCGGGTTCAACTGCTTGAACTCATCGATAGGCAGCTCGGCCAGCCGCGCCGCCAGGTCGATGTCGATGTCGCGGTTGATCGCCACCGAAACAAAGTACGGGTGGTTGCCCAGCGGCGGCAACTGCAGCGCAAAGCTGTCGGGCCGGGCGACGATGTTCTTCACCGCCTGCAGCTTGGGGTAGTAGTTGCGCGTCTCGTCCGGCATGCGCAGCGACGCATAGTCGGTCGGCAGCCCGGCGGCCTGGTTGCGCTTGATCGCCCGCTGCACATTGCCCTGGCCCCAGTTGTAGGCGGCCAGCGCGAGTTGCCAGTCGCCAAACATGCCGTGCAGTGACTTCAGGTAGTCCAGCGCGGCACGGGTCGAGGCCAGCACGTCGCGGCGGTCGTCGCGGAAGATGTTTTGCCGCAGCGCATAGTCGCGGCCGGTGCCGGGGATGAACTGCCACATGCCCGAGGCGCGGGCGCGCGACATCGCCTGCGGGTTGAACGCGCTTTCAATGAACGGCAGCAGCGCCAGCTCGGTGGGCATGTCGCGGCGCTTGAGCTCCTCGACGATGTGGAACAGGTAGCGGCCGCCGCGCTCGGTCATGCGCTGCACGTAGTCGGGCTTGCCGGCGTAGTACTGTTCCCACTTGGCGACCAGATCGCTTTGCAGGTCGGGCACGCCATAGCCGGCGCGCACGCGCTCCCACAAATCGGTATGTACCGTTGAGTCGCTCAGTACGAGGCGCTCGGTGGGCTGCAGCGGGTCAATCGCGATCGGCTGCTCGGACGCAGGGCTGGCCGCGGCGGCGCGTCCGGCGCCATCGGACGCAGCACGTTCCAGCACTGCCGACGGCACCGCCTCCTGGCCCGGTGTGGCGCTGAACGTGAATTGCGCCTGGGCGCGATCGCCCGCCGCAGGGGCCGACGGTGGCGTGCTGGCGCAGGCCGCCAGCATCGCCGCGGCGGCCAGCGCGGTAGGTCGTGCGGCGGCGGCCAGCCAACCCGCGCCTGCGCGGCGCAGCCATAGGGCGCAGTGAAGGAGCTTCATTGGAAATGGTTCTTCCATTCGCGCAGCGCCGCCAGTACCGCCGGCGGGCTGTCGTTGACGGCGCCTTGACGGCGGGCGGCCTCGATCACTGCGGGCTGGTCGCAGCGCATGAAGGGATTGATCGCCCGTTCCAGGGCAATCGTCGACGGCAGCGTGGGCTGGCCGCCGGCGCGCAGTGTCGCGCAATGGCGCGCATGCGCGGCGAGTGCGGCGTTGCCGGGCTCGACCGCCGCGGCAAAGCGCAGGTTGGACAAGGTGTACTCGTGGGCGCAACACACCCGGGTGGCGTCGGGCAGTGCCGCCAGCTTGGCCAGCGAGGCGTGCATCTGCGCCGCCGTGCCTTCGAACAGGCGGCCACAGCCGGCTGAAAACAAGGTATCGCCGCAGAACAGGATGGGTGCGTCGCCGCGCTCCGCATCGGGCGCGGGCATGAAGTAGGCGATGTGGCCGGCGGTGTGTCCAGGCACATCGAGCACGTTGGCGTGGCTGCCGAGAACGCCAAACCCATCACCTTGCTGCAGCGGCACAAAAGGCCTTGGAATCGATTCGCCGGCCGGGCCCCAGACCGCCAGGTGGTCCTCGGGAAGCCGGTCGCGCAACGCGTCAATGCCGCCGGTATGGTCGGCATGGTGGTGGGTGATGAGCAGCCCGGCGAGAGCCAGACCGGCAGCGTCAAGCGCCTGCTGCACCGGCACCGACTCGCCCGGATCGACTACGATCGCCCGCCGGCCATCGTGCAGCATCCAGATGTAGTTGTCGGTGAACGCGGGCAGGGCGATGAGGTTCATGTCCAGGCAATGTCAAATTATAGAGTTGGCCCAGTGGTGGCAGAGTCCGCCGGGGCGCCACCTGCTGGCCTGGGAACAGGACCAGCTTGACCGTGTCGTCGCCGACTTGTTTGGTTTCCACGCGCTGCAGCTCGGTCTGCCCGAACTCGACGCGCTGCGCGCCAACCGCATGCCGCACCGCTGGCTGGCCACCGCGTCGCTCGATTTGCTGCCGGCGCTGCCGCCGGTCGATGGCGCGCTGACCACATTGACAGCGTTGCCACCCCTGACGCGGCGCTGCGCGCTGCACTGTGATGGCGACGCCTTGCCTTTTCCGGGCGGCAGCCTGGACCTGGTGGTGTTGCCGCATGCGCTGGAGTTGTCGCGCGACCCGCACGACACGCTGCGCGAGGTTGAACGCGTGTTGCGCCCGGAGGGCCGGGTGGTGCTGGTCGGCTTCAACCCGGCCAGCCTGTGGGGGCTGCGTGAAGGGCTGGCGCGGCTGCGCCGCGGCATCGGCCTGGGCGGCGCGCCGTTTCTGCCGCCCAGCGGTGACCTGATCGGCCACCGCCGCGTGCGCGACTGGCTGCGACTGCTGTCGTTCGAGGTGGAAACCGACCGCTTCGGTTGTTGGCGCCCGCCGCTGCGCAGCGAGGGCTGGCTGCAGCGCTTCGGCTGGCTGGACCGGCTCGGCCAGCGCGCCTGGCCGGTGTTTGGCGCGGTCTACCTGGTGCAGGCGGTCAAGCGCGTGCGCGGGATACGGCTGGTCGGCCTGGCGCGGCGCCAGGCGGTCAGCGGCACCGCGCCGCGCGCGGTGGCCACCAACCGCAGCGCCAGCGCGACCGCGCTGCCGACCGAGCGCCGCGACCTTGGGCAATGAGTGATCCCTCGGCGGTACAGCCGGTGGTGGTCTACACCGACGGCGCCTGCAAGGGCAACCCCGGCCCAGGCGGCTGGGGCGCCTGGCTGCGTTGGGGCGTGCATGAAAAAGAGCTTTGCGGCGGCGAGGCACTGACCACTAACAACCGCATGGAGCTGACCGCGGTGATCCAGGCCCTGGCGCAATTGAAGCGGCGCAGCGCGGTGGCGGTGTACACCGACAGCGCCTACGTCAAGAACGGGATCACCGAATGGATCGCCAACTGGAAGCGCCGCGGCTGGCGCACCGCCGGTGGCCAGCCGGTAAAAAACGTCGACCTGTGGCAGCGGCTGGACGCCCTGGTTGCCGCGCATGACGTGCGTTGGCACTGGGTACGTGGCCATTCTGGCGACCCCGGCAACGAGCGTGCCGACGCCTTGGCCAACCGCGGCGTGGCGTCGCTGGGACGATGACCGAGCCGGCCGCCGCGCAACCCGACAGCCGCCAGGCCTGGCTGCGGCTGGCGGTCACGCTGCTGTTGATGACCATTGGTTCGGCCGGCATGTATGTGGTTGCGGTCACGCTGCCGGCGGTGCAGGCCGAGTTTGGCGTGGCGCGCGCCGACGCCTCGCTGCCCTACACGCTGCTGACCATAGGCTTCGGCTTCGGCGGCATGGTGCTGGGCCGGATGGCCGACCGCTACGGCGTGCGGCCGGTGGTCTGGCTGGGTGCGGTCAGCCTCGGGCTGGGCTACCTGGCCAGCGCGCTGGCAAGCAGCCTGGCGCTGTTTGCCATCGCCCAGGGCGTGCTGGTCGGCGCCTTTGGCAGCGCGGCGACCTTTGCGCCGCTGGTGGCCGACACCTCGCTGTGGTTTGTCAAGCGCCGCGGCATCGCGGTGGCGGTGTGCGCCAGCGGCAACTACGTCGCCGGCACCGTGTGGCCACCGGTGGTGCAGCACTTCGTCGAGAGCGTCGGCTGGCGCCAGACCTATCTGGGCATGGCGCTGTTTTGCGCGGTCACGATGTCGCTCCTGGCGCTGCCGATGCGTGGCCGGCCGCCGGCGCTGGTGCCACAGCCGCGCCGCGCCGGCGTGCCCGAGCCCGGCGCGCGGCCGTTCGGCCTGCCAATCAACGTGGCGCACGCGCTGCTGTGCGTGGCCGGCACCGCCTG
>WBZS01002035.1_pt1 | contig 13601 bp, 12 predicted proteins | sample 5204201 | NCBI WGS metagenome assembly WBZS01 (sample SAMN12344357, study PRJNA552823) | activated sludge metagenome | biome: Activated sludge suspended growth; feature: Nitrification reactor; material: Wastewater; isolation source: activated sludge from nitrification reactor of wastewater...
CCCTCCGGCCGCTTCGGGTCCGCCCGGAACCGCCACCGCCTCCGAGTTGTGGTCGCCATGACCCTGACGTCCTTCGCCCTCGCCTCGTGGCCCGCCCGACCGGCCGGCGCCGCGCCCCGCGCTGCCGCCAAGGTCGTCGACAGCGGGCGCCTGAGCGGCCTGCGATATCACGTCGTCGCCCCCGGCGAAGGACTGAAGGGCATCGCGAAGACGTACGGCATCCCGGTCGCGCAGATCCGCAGCGCGAACGGCATGACCAAGGACACCGTGTACGCCGGGGCCCGCCTGTTGCTCGACGAGCCGAACCCAGGACGCATGGCGCCGCCCGCGGGGTCCGGTCCGACGTCGACGTACACCGTGGTCGCGGGCGACACGGTCGCCCGGATCGCCAAGGGTCACGGCACGACGACCGACGCGATCGTCGCCGCGAACCAGTTGAAGTCGGCGAACCAGATCCGGATCGGCCAGGTGCTAACGATCAGCGGCGGGCAGACGCCGGGAATGGTCTGTCCGGTTGCCGGCTCGACCTACGCGTTCGACTGGGGCTTTCCCCGTGCCGACGGTGCCCGGTTCCACGAGGGGATCGACATGATGGCACCGGCCGGGACCCCGATCCTGGCGCCGACCGACGGCAAGGTGACCTACGGGTCGTCCAACGTGTCGGGCAAGTTCGCCACGCTGAAGGGGTCGAACGGCTGGCAGTACTACTCGGCGCACCTGTCGAAGACCGCCAAGGGCGGCAAGGTCGCCGCCGGTGACGTCATCGGCTACGTCGGCAACACGGGTGACGCCAAGGGTGGTGCGCCACACCTCCACCTGGAGATCCGGCCGCTGGACGGGCGTCCGGTCAATCCCTACCCAGTGATCACTGCCGCCTGCGGGTGAGGCTCCCCGGAGATTGACGGTGGAGGCGACGTCGCTATACTAGAACACGTTCTAGTTTTTTCGTCGTTCTGACGCGATCAACGAGGCGAGGTCTGCCATGAAGCGTTCACCGTTCCCCGTCCCCTACGGCTGGTTCCAGGTTGGGTGGGCGACCGACGTCGCCATCGGCGAGACCAAGCCGCTCCGCTACTTCGGCAAGCACCTCGTGCTCTGGCGCGACGAGGACGGCGGCGTCCACGTCCAGGACGCGTTCTGCCCGCACCTCGGTGCCCACCTGGGCCACGGCGGCAAGGTCCTCAAGTGTGAGATCGCCTGCCCGTTCCACGGCTGGCGCTTCGACGCGCAGGGCGCCAACACACTCATCCCCTACAGCAAGCGCACCAACGCCAAGGGCAAGCTCCGCACGTTCCCCACGATCGAGCGCAACGGCCTCATCATGACCTGGTACCACCCCGACGGCGTCGAGCCGATGTGGGAGGTCCCGGTCGTCCCCGAGTTCAACGACCCCGACCAGTTCACCGAGATGGTCACCCGCATCTACCAGGTCGCGGCGCCGTGGCAGGAGCTCGCCGAGAACGGTGTGGACGCGGCCCACTTCCGGTACGTCCACAACACCGAGGAAGTGCCGGAGCTCGCCGGATACGACACCGAGGGCCCCATCGCCCGCATGAAGTCGATCCAGAAGTTCCCCACACCCCGCGGCGTCGTCGACGGTTACATCAACTCCGATTCGTTCGGCCCCGGCCTCTCGGTCGTCCACTTCGGCGGCATCGTCGACACCATCCTCATGGGCTGCAACACACCCATCGACGACGAGCACTGCGAGATGCGGTTCAGCTTCACGGTGCGCAAGCTCGGCGACGCCGGCTTCGACACGACGGTCGGCGATGCGTTCGTCGCCGAGGTCGACCGGCAGGTCCGCGAGGACAAGCCGATCTGGGAGAACAAGGCGTACCTGCCCCGCCCGGCGCTGGCCGACACCGACGGCCCCGTGACCAAGTTCCGCAAGTGGGCGTCGCAGTTCTACGCCGAGGGCGTCGTCGATTCCCAGGACTTCTACCCGCCGAGCGACAGCTACCCCGCCGAGGACCTCGGCCTGTCTGCCAGCCAGAAGTACGGTTCCGCGCCGATCGCCTGAGCGACCGCCACGTCAGGTCCTATCGGTCCACAACGACCGAGTCACCGCGCTTGAGCGGGCGCTTCGGCGCCCACGGCTCGGTGACCATCACCTGCGCGACGCCAACCCCCAGCTCGACGAGGGTGTGCGCCACGTCGAGTGACGGAACGCCGGTCGCGATCACTTCGGATCCGAGCGCCGCGCCCAGCCCGGTGACCGAGCCAACGGCGCGGGACAATTCGACGTCGCCGCCTCGGATCGCTTCGACAACGCTCGGGTCGACCACCAGGCGGTCGGCGCCGAGCCGGACCAGGCCGGTCAACGCGACCGCCCCGGGACCCGTCGACCACACCGCCACGTGCACGCCGAGCTCCTGCAGGGTGGCGACGGCGGCCGCCAAGGCATCGGGATCCTGCGTTCCGGCGTCCACCAGTTCGACGCCGAACGGCGCGCCGGACAGTCCGACGGTGGTCAACCGCTCCCACAGGGCCTCCACCCCTCCGTAGGTCACGACGTCCACCGCGGACACCTCGAACCAGAGCCGGATCCCGGCCGGAGGGATCGTCCGGCCGGAACGGCCGATCCCGGCCAGCGTCGCGTCGAGCAGACCGAACCTGCGGCCGGCGAACTCGGCGATGAGTCGGAGTTCCGAACCCTCGATCGGGTCGCCTCCGCCCACCGGGACTTGGGGCACGACCATGGCACCGACGATGGAACGGTCGACCAACGAGCGCTGCAACCGGACGCCGATGTCGATCGTGTCCCCGATCGTGCCGTCACGGAAGCTCGCCAGCGCGGCACGGGTCGCCTCGTCGAAGTGGACCGACCGCCCGCGGCCCGATCGTTTGGCCCGGAACATCGCGAGATCGGCCTCGGTGAGCAGCTGATCGATGCCGACCCCGGGCGCGCCGTGCACCACACCCACGCTGCACCCCAGCTCGATGCGTCGCCCGTCGACGGTGACGACTTCGAGGCGTTCGATGATCCGGGCGACCGCCAGGTCGACGTCATGAGCGGTCGCCCCGCCGAGGACGATCGCGAACTCGTCGCCGCCGAGTCGGGCGACGAGGCCCTCGAGCGGCGCGGCGGCCGACTCGAGCTCACCGGCCACCGCCACCAAGAGGAGGTCGCCGACCGCGTGCCCGTAGCTGTCGTTCACCGGTTTGAACCGGTCGAGGTCGACGAGGACGACCCACATCCCGTCGTCGGCACGGAGGTCCACGAGCGACGAGAAGAGTCCACCGCGGTTGAGCATCCCGGTCAGGACGTCCTCGAGGGAGTCCTGCTCGCTCCGCCGCTGCGCCCGCCGTGCCGCGACCACGAGCAGCAGGAGCAGGATCACGGCCGCTCCCACGACAGCCGCCGCCATGAGCAACAGCAGCGTCGCAGTGTTGCGGCTCTCGGCAGCACTGTCGTGAAGCGCCCGCGACCGGTCCGACGACTGGCTCGCGCCCAGGCGGGTGATCTCCCCGACCAGACGTTCGGTCTCGTCCAGCGCTTCGTCGACGGCGAGCGGCGGACCGACCCCGTCGGCCGGCGCCAACGCTCCGAGCACCGACGTGATGAGCCCGGGGTCGATTCCGCCGAGCAAGCCGGCGAGTCCCGCCTCGGTCGACGGCGCTGCGACCGGCGGCTCCGCTCCACGGACCAGATCGAGCTGGTCGAGCGACCAGGCGACGGTCCCCAGGTAGTCGGGGCTCGGCGCCCGGCTCCCCAACTCCTCGACCAGGGGGTCGATCAACTCGGTGAGACGCTCTGCTGCGCCCGGACCGGCCACCCATCCCGACAGCGGTCCGGCGGTCAGCACGCCCAGCCCGCCCGCCCCACCCAACGTTCGGATCGCGATTCCGAACGAGGTCCACGCCGACGACGAATCCGGCCGGTTGGCGGCGGCGGCAACCGCGACGTCGGTCGCAATCCCCAACACGTAGAGGTGCTCGGCAGCTCGATCGGCCGACGCGTCCACCCCGGCCAGACCGTCCTGGCCCGCGCCTTCGACGAGGCGGTTCTGCGCCGGGAGGAGCTGGGTTCGAGCCGACAACACCGGGTCACCGGCAGCGATCGGGACGACCTCCACCGAGATGACGTCGCGGAGCTGTTCGGCCGCAACCCGCGTCAGCGGCGACGCCGGCGCGATCGGCACGCGCCGAGCCACCTCGGCCATGTCCACCTGCCACGTGTCGAGCACCCCCTGGAGGCGGGAAGGATCCACCACGTCGTCACCGGCGACCCGGAACAGGTCGAGGTGCGCCAACTCGGTGACACGCATCGCCTGCAGGCGAATGGCCGACAGTTCGACCAGCTCGCGCTGCGCCAGCTGGGCGTCGCTGTCGGCACCGGTGCCGAACGCACCCCACACGAGTGTGGAGGCCGCTATCGCGGCGAGGAGCAGCACCACGAACAACCGGACCCGTCGAGGACGACCCGTCGACACGACGATCCCGCGCCGATCACCGCGGCGACGTTCGGTCAGCCCTGCAGGGGCGACGTTGGTTCGATGACGTCCGGCCAAGGTCCTCGTCCGATGGAAAGGTGGATCACCTTCCCATCGGACGATGGGGACCTCGGTCTGAGGATTCTCGTGGGGGGTTGCGGCGCCCCCCGACGGACTACGGCTTCTCGGAGGACACGACCCAGGTGGCGAAGAACTGCGCCGCACCGCCGTAGGCCTGCCCGAGCGCCGTCTTCGCGCCGTCGATCTGGTGCTCACCGGCAGTGCCGCGGACCTGCATCGCAGCCTCGCCGAAGCGGAGCATGCCCGACGCACCGATGGGGTTGGTCGAGAGCACACCGCCGGAGCAGTTCACCGGGAGGTCGCCGTCGAGCTGGGTCACACCCTGCTCGGTGAGCTTCCAGCCCTCACCCTCCTCGCAGAAGCCGAGGTTCTCGAGCCACATCGGCTCGTACCAGCTGAACGGCACGTACATCTCGACGACGTCGATCTCGGCGCGGGGGTTGGTGATGCCGGCCTGACGGAACACGTCGGCAGCACAGTCCTTGCCGGCATCGGGGGACACCTGGTCACGACCGTTGGCGGTCGCCGGCTCGGAACGCATCGAAGTGCCGAGGATCCACGCCGGCGGCGTGCCCGTGGCTGCCGCGGACGCCTCCGCCGCTGCCTCGCCGGCGAGCACCATGGCGATGGCACCGTCGGAGCTGGGGCACGTCTCGGAGTAGCGGATCGGCTCCCAGAGCATGAACGAGTCCTTCACCGTGTCGTAGGTGATGTCGGGCTCGTGCAGGTGGGCGTAGGGGTTCTTGAGGGCGTTCAGGCGATCCTTCAGCGCCACCAGGATGCCGATGTCGTCGGGGGCGTTCGAGCGCCGCATGTACTCGCGGATGAACGGGGCGAAGTAGCCGCCCGCGCCCGCGACCAGCTGCTGCTGGAACGGGATGGGGAACGAGAGCGCCCACATGGCCTCCGAGCACGACTGCTGCTCCCAGGCGATCGTGAGCACGCGCTCGCCGACACCCGCCTGCACGTGGCTTGCCGCGACGATCGCCGTGGAGCCACCCACCGAACCGGCGGTGTGCACCCGGAGCAGCGGCTTGCCGACGGCACCGATGGCCTCGGCGAGGAACCCCTCCGGCATCATGATGCCCTCGAAGAAGTCGGGGGCCTTGCCGATGACGATGGCGTCGATGTCGTCCATCGTGAGTTGTGCGTCGGCGAGCGCACGGTAGACGGCCTCACGGAGGAGACCGGCGAGGGACACGTCACCACGAACGGCGGCGTGCTTGGTCTGACCGATGCCGATGACGGCTACCCGGTTGCCCATGTCAGGCTCCTTCCAGAACGGCGACGAGGTTCTGCTGCAGGAGGTGACCACTCGTGGCCGTGGCCACTCCGCGGTCGACCTCGCCAGCCATGATGCGGTTGGCCACCTCGCCGAGGCGGAGGAGGCCGGCGGCCATCATCGGGTTGGCGGCCAGCGCACCACCCGATGGGTTGATCGACACGTTGTCGCCCAACCCGAGGGCCTCGACCAGCAGCTGGTGCTGGTGGGTGAACGGGGCGTGCAGTTCGGCGACGTCGATCTTGTCGTTGCCGACGCCCGCCTTCTCGGCCGCGAGCTTCGCCGACGGCGCCGACGTGAGGCTCCGAGCGCCGAAGTTGTGGCTGTCGATGCGGTGATCGAGGCCGGTGATCCAAGCCGGACGATCGACCCAGTTACGGGCACGGTCGCCGGCAGCGAGCACCACGGCGACACCACCGTCGGAGATCGGGGCGCAGTCGTGACGACGCAGCGGATCCGACACGAAGTCGGCGGCCAACAGTTCGTCGACGGAGGGGGAACCCTGCAGCTGGGCGTTGGGGTTGTTGCGGGCGGCCTCGCGGGACTCGTAGGCGATCTCGGCCATGCGGCGCTCGGTGATGAGACCGGCGTCGAGCATCTGGCGGGCCTGGAGGCCGGCCATCGCGATCGCGTCAGGCCACAACGGCTGGTAGTAGTACGGGTCGAGCTGGCGGCTCAGCACGAGCGGCAGGTCGCCGGGCGAGCTCTTGCCGTAGCTGTACACGAGGGCCGTGTCGGCGTGGCCGGACTGGATCTTGACCCAGGCCTCGTACAGCGCCCAGGCACCGTCCATCTCGACGTGGCTCTCCGCGATCGGCGGCCAGGCGCCGACGGCATCGAGGGTCATGACGAAGCTGAACGCCTGACCGGCGAGGTAGTCGGAGCTCCCGGAGCAGGTGAAGTCGATCTCGCCCTTCTGGACGCCGATCTGCTCGAGGGCCCGCTGGATGATCGGCTGGATCAGCTCGACCTCGTTGCGCTCGACGACCGCGCGGGAGTGCGGGTCCTGGGTGACGCTGACGATGGCGACGTCGCGGGGTGCCTTCTGGAAGTCGGCCATCACATGTGTCCCTTCAGGCTCTCGGCGGGCACGTCGGGCTCGTCGATGGGCCGCCACCATTTGATCGATTCGAAGCTCGGAGCGAGCTGGTCGTCGTCGACCCAGACGGGTTCGACGCGCATGCCGATACGGACCTTGTCGTGCTCGATCCCCTGGATCGGCCCGTAGACCGACACGGAGGCACCGTCGAGGAGGACCAGCGCCGAACAGAACGGGGTGGGCGGTGCGTTGGTGCCGAACCCGATGTGGACCACACAGAACGAGGCGACGCTGCCCTTGTGGGGAAGCTCCACCTGCTCGGTGGTGGGCAGGCCCTCGGCGGGCGACATGCCCCGCGGCGGAACGTACACATCGCCGAGCACGGCTGAACGCTCGCCGAGGATCTTCTTCTGAGCGAGCCCGCGGAGGAAGCGGGTGGGCGCCAGGCCGGGGATGTAGTCGTAGGTGATCGACGCGGGGAGTCGGACACGCTGGATGGGCTCGACACCATCGAGTTCGGCGATGGCCGAGGCGTCGATCGCCGGCTGGGACCAGAGGCCCTCGGGGATCACCCCGTAGATGTCGGTGTCGGTCATGCGCTCAGCTCCCGGCGAGTTCGAAGTAGGCGATGTCGGTCACGGCGCCGCTGCGCTCGTCGGCCCAGTGGGCCTTGACGCGGGCACCGGTGCTCACGGCCTCGGGCCCGGAGGCGGCGACGACGTGCAGGATCGCGGTGTCGGCGCCGTCGAGCGTGATGAGGGCCAAGGCGTGGGGGGCGTCGAGCGCCTGCTGCGCGCGGGGCGCCGGCACCCACGACCACGAGGTGATCGTGCCCTCGTCGGAGACCTTCACCAACTCGGTGAGCGGCTCACCGGTGGTCGGGTCGTACTCGACCGGGGGGCAGATGACTCGGCCGTCGACGCCCTTGATGCCGACGACGACCTGCTTGGTCAGCCCGGTGTAGAACGCGCCGATCACCGGACCGGTCGTCCGGTTGAACGGGTACTCGATGGCCAGATCCGCCCGGAGCAGGTCGGCAGGCACCGCTGGTTTCCCCACAGCATCTCCCCTTCGATCATTGCGGTCCGCACAGGTTGCGGCCGACGAGAACATGTCGGGCGGAATATTAGAACGGATTCTAGTTTTGGCAATTCAGCCCATCGGGCCGTCGGGCGACCGCTGCGAGAACTCCGGGCGGAGGGGGCCGAGCCGCCGGGCCGCGACACAACCGGCCCAGACCCCCGCCGAGTACGCCACGTCGTCGGCGAGGCCGAGGGCCACCCAGGCGGGCAGGGGGAGCGCCGGCCGCCGCTCGCGCCACGTCAACAGTGGGTGGACCACGGCAGCGACGGCGGCGAGGCGACGGACTCGCCGACTCACGAGGCCCAGCGCGAGCGTGATCGGGAACCACGGACGGATCACCGCCCGCGCGAGCTGACGAGCGAACCCGACGTGGCCGCGCAGCACCAGGCGGGCGGAGAGTCTCCATGCGTCCGGCACCTCGCCGAGCCGCTGAGCCATGGCCCGCACCGTCCACCCGGTGAGCCCGGCAGCGACCACAGGACGACCAGCGGCGACTGCCGTCACCACCGCAGCAGACCACGCGGAGCCACGCACCGGCGGCAACGCTCCGGGATGCCGCGCGTCGAGCACCGCTGCGGAGCGGCCGTAGTCGAACCGGCGCCGCAGCATCGGCCCGAGCTCGGGGCGGCCGACGTGGGTCACGACCGATGCCGGCTCGTAGCGGCACCGCCACCCCGCTTCGGCGAGACGCCACACGAGATCGACGTCCTCCCCGACATCGAGCGCCTCGTCGAATCCGCTCACCTCCTCGAACGCCTCGGCTCGCACGACGAGCGCGGCCGCGGGAACGTAGGACACACGCGTGCCGGCGCGGATCGGCGCCGGATCCGGCCCGAGGTCGAGCGGCGAGTTCGCCGCCTCGAACCGGTCGATCAGGCCCGGACCGGTGCGATGGGCGACCCGCGGAGCGACCAGGCCGCACGCGTGATCGCTGAAGTGTCCCACGAGGGCAGTCCAGCAATCAGGGGAGACCTCGATATCGGAGTCGACGAAGGCGACGAGCATCGGACGGGGTTCGAGCGCCCGCCAGCCGGTCATCCGTGCTGCCGCGGGGCCTCCCGAGATCGCCCGCCGCACGACCGCAGCGCCATGACGTTCGGCCACCACTACGTGCGCCGACGGATCGATCGATCCGTCGTCGACGACGATGATCCGCGTCGGTCCCGATGCAACGAGCGCAGCCAGGCAGCGTTCGAGCGCATCGGGCCGATCCCGGACCGGCACGATCACGGCCGGAAGCGACCGATCCTCGAGGTCCGGGACCGGGTGGGCCATCGCCGCGTCGACCAGGCGGTCGACGAGCTGGCGCTCCGCCGGGCCAGCGGGATCGCATCCCTCCCGACGCCAGCGCGCCACCAGGGCTCCGCCCGCCTCACTCAGTCGCAACAGCTTCGTCGGGTCGCCGCCGAGCAGCGCCCGGCCGCCGTGCAGGAACTCGACCGACGGGTCGAGCCGGTACCTCACCTCATCAGACGGTCATGCCGCCGTCGATCGGCAACACGATGCCGGTGACGCCACTGCTCTCGGGCATGCACAACCACGAGATGCCGGCCGCGATCTCGTCGGGCCGGAGATTGCGGCCGATCGTGTGGTGCACCGCGAACTCGTCGATCGACTCGAGCCCGTACAGCCGACCGGACGCCTCGAGGATGGCGGTCTCGGTCGAGCCGGGGGCGATGGCGTTGGCCGTGATGCCGCGCCGACCGAGCTCCAGAGCGAGCGAACGAACCAGACCGACGACCCCGTGCTTCGCCGCCGTGTAGTCGGCGATGGTGGGATTGCCACGCATGCCGGCGGCCGAGGCGATGGCGACGAACCGGCCACGCCGCGGCTTGGGGCGCTCGAGCATGGCCGGGATCGTCGCCTTGGCGGTGCGCCAGACGCCCGTGAGGTTGATGTCGATGTTGACGAGGAACGCCTCCTCGGAGATGTTCCAGGCCGGATCGCCACCGCCCATGATGCCCGCGGCGGCGACCGCCACATCGAGCCCGCCGAACTCGTCGACCGCGGTGCGCACCGCGGCGTCGAGCTCGTCCTGACGGCGAACGTCGGCGACGACACCCACCGCGTGCTGTCCACAGGCGGCGACCGACGCGTCGAGATCGGCCTTGGTCGCCATCGGGTACGGCAACGGCGAGATGTCGGCACAGATGTCGACCAGCACGACGGAGAAGCCGTCGGCTGCGAGGCGGCGGGCGGTAGCCGCCCCGATGCCTCGGGCAGCACCGGTGACGAGGGCGACGGGTCGGTCGGTAGCGGGCAGGTCAGTCATCGGCCCAGCGTGCCACTTCGGCAGCGAGGCCGGCGACCAGATCGTCGACCAGCCGCGCTCCTTCCTCCGCCGAGGCACCCGTCGGGTCGCCCAGCACCCCGCTCGGGCTGACGGCAACCACGCCGCCGGCGACGATGTCGGCCTCCATCTCGGCCCACGATCGGGTATCGCCCGGCGCGGCCAACTCGATGCGGACCACCTCGGGCGCAATCGCCAGGAGGATCGACGTCTCGGTGCGTCCGGCGTGTGCGTCGCCCCCGGGGAAGGAGCAGCGGGCGATCATCGACCGCCGACCCTCGGCGCGGAGACGGGCGTCGGCGCTTCGCAGGGCCACACTGTTGCCGCCGTGGGCGTTGACCCAGACGACCCCGGCGAACGCGTCGGCGGACCGCCCGATCTCGACGATCATCTCCTCGAACACCGCTGCTCCGACCGACAGCGTCCCCGGGAAGCCGGCATGCTCACCCGACGCGCCGATCGCCACGGTCGGGGCGACGACGAGGTCGACACGCGTCGCCGCGAGACGTTGCGCCACCTCGGTGGCGATACGGGCATCGGTGTCGAGCGGCAGGTGCGGGCCGTGCTGCTCGGTCGACCCGAGCGGCACCACGAGCGTGGGCCGCCGCTCCCCCACCTCGGGCCACGTCATCTCGCCCAACACCCTCGTTTTGTCCTGCATTTCAATCGGCAAACCGAACGGTTTGCAGGGCAAAACGGTCGGAGGTCATCTCAGTCGAGATAGCCCCACACGCGCAGCTGGCCGACGATCTCGGCCGCCGCAGCGGCCGGGTCGGCCTCGACGCGGCGGGGAGGTGTGCGCTCGACGAGGGCGCCGGTGAGTTCGACGATGCGCGACAGGGCGCGGTCGCCGTGGGGCGCGGGAAACGCTCGGGCCCGGGGCCGAACCGGAGAGGTCGGCCCCACGTCTACACGGCTGAGGTCCGTCACCGGCGCGGTGTCGTGGTCCGGGCCCGGAAGCGACTTCGCCGCGAGCACCTGGCGCAACGATGCACGACGGAGACGCGCGACCGAGCCCTCCACCGAGATGACGATCGGGCCGTCCCAACGAACGTGCTCACGCCGGCCACCGTCCAGGCGACGGACACCGCCGCGACCGTCGTCCGTGACATCGGTGAGTCCCAGCGCTTGGGGCCAACCGAGGCCGTGCGCGGCGAACGACGGCACCGAGCCGGAGCCGCGGTCGAGGCTGTGGTCGCCGGCGACCACGAGGTCGACGTCGCCGAGCCGACCCACCGCGGCGGCGATCGTCGCACCGATGGCCGATGAGGGAAGGTCGTCGTCGGCCGGGATGTGCAGCAGGGACTCCGCCCCGCTCGCTGCCAGCTGACGCAACGATTCGTTCGCGACGGCTGGAGCGACCGAGATCAACACGACACTGCCGCCGCGCCGTTCGGCGAGACGGAGACCCACCTCGAGCGCGGCCTGGTCGCTGTCGGAGAACCCCGACCGCCGGGGGTCGGTGGTGACCGCTCCGGTGAGCGGGTCGATCTCGGGGTGGAGGTCCACCCACTTCACACACACTGCGATCGTCGACATGGCAGCGATCAGGATGCCTTGAAGACGACGCCGTGCCCACCCTCGGGGTAGGTCCAGGTGATGGCGCCCTCGGTGTTGCAGACCATGTAACAGGTGCCGCACTCGAAACACTGCTCGTAGTTGAAGAGGATGCCGCCGTCGGACACGGGCACGAACAGGTTGGCCGGGCAGGCCGTGATGCACGCCTTGGTGGTGCACCCGCGGCACGAGTCACCGTCGACAGTGATGTGGGCCCGCTCGTGCACACGGAACTCCACGAGGTCCATCCGATGTTCGAAACTGATCTCCGGGTAGTCCCCGTTCGCGGCGCTCACCCGTACCCCTTCAGACCCGTGATGCCGTCCTTCGCGAGGTCACGCAACTTCACACCGGCCGCCTTGATCTCGGACCGGACGATCGCGTTGAACCCCGGCTTCGGTCGAGGGTTCTCGACGGTGAAGATCCGCTCGGCGACGTTGCACGCCAGCTGCGGATAGACGCTCTGGACGCGTTCGCTCATGATCAGGTCGGCGACACCACGGAGCTTGCGGTGGTCGGCGAGCACGAAGTTCGTCTCCATCCGCTGGCGATAGCCGGCGAGACCGGCGTCGGACGTGTCGCCGCGGCGCAATGCGTCGACCGCCGCCTGTCCGGCGGCGATGCCCGAACCGATCGCGAAGTTGACACCTTCGAGCCAGATGCCGGCAGCCAGGCACATGGCTGCGGCATCACCGGCCACGAGCATGCCGTCGCAACTCAGCTCGGGCATCATGTTGAACCCGCCCTCGGGGATCAGGTGGGCGCTGTACTCCTTGACCTCACCACCCTCGAGCAGCGGAGCGATCGACGGGTGGGCCTTCACCCCGGCGATGATCTCCTCGGGGCGCTTGCTCTGTGCACCCAGTGCCGTCACCTGCAGCACGACGCCGACTGCCACCGTGTCGAGGTTCGTGTAGAGGAACCCTCCGCCGGGGATGCCCTCGGTGCACCCGATCATCTCGAAGTCCGCGCCCTCGAGCCCTCGCAGACCGAAGCGCTCGTCGATCGTGTCCTTGCCGAGCGAGATCGTCTCCTTCACCCCGACGGTGTAGTGCTCCGGCTCGATGTGGGAGAAGAGCCCGGCTTCCTTGGCGAGGAACGAGTTGACGCCGTCGCAGGCGATGACAACGTCGGCGGTCAGGTCGCCGTCGGGACGGTCGGTACGCACGCCAACGACGCGGGTGCCCTCGCGGAGCAGGCCGGTCGCCGTGGTCGAGCAGATGAGCTCGGCGCCCGCGGCGACGGCGTGGCCGGCGAGCCAGTTGTCGAAGTCGGGACGGTACGCCGTTGCACCGTTGTAGGGCGCCTCGCCCCAGGTCGTGGTGCGGTAGTCGATCGTCATCGCCTGGGTGGGCGTCATCATCATGGTGGCCCGACGGGTGACCCATCGCTGGATCGGGGCCTCCTCCCACCAGTTGGGGATGATGCCGTCGAGGATGCGGCCGTAGATGACCCCGCCGTACATGTTCTTGGAGCCGGGGAACGGCCCGCGCTCGAGGAGCGCCACCGACTTGCCGGCGCGGGCGAGCGCGATCGCTGCGGCCGAACCTGCCGGCCCGGCACCGACCACGATGGCGTCAAACCTCATGGCCTCGGCCACCTCCGCTCAGGCTCGCTCCCGACTCCGTCGGGAGCTGCTTCGACTGCGGTACCTCGGCGACCCGGAGCAGGCCGGCCAGCTCGTCGAGCGTGGCGTTCGCGTCGGCGACGATGGCGAGATCGGCCATGGCCATCATCGGGCAGTGGGGGTCGGTGTTGACCGAGATGATGTGTGCGGGGTGGCCGAGGCCGGCGGTGTGCTGAACGGCGCCGCTGATGCCGAACGACAGGTAC
>WBZS01002036.1_pt1 | contig 13596 bp, 9 predicted proteins | sample 5204201 | NCBI WGS metagenome assembly WBZS01 (sample SAMN12344357, study PRJNA552823) | activated sludge metagenome | biome: Activated sludge suspended growth; feature: Nitrification reactor; material: Wastewater; isolation source: activated sludge from nitrification reactor of wastewater treatment...
CGGTTCTTCGGGTGGCGCTGCATAGGGCAGTGCGGCGCGCGGGCGGATGTCCGGGGCCAGGCCCAGGCTGCGAGTGGCGAGTTGGTGGAGGAATCCGCGCATCGCCATGTCAGCCGACCATGTTCAGGTAAGCCGCCCGCCGAGCCGGGCTGAGGCTCAGAATGTCTGCCTCGCGCCAACCGTAGGCGCTGGCCAGTCGGTGTACGGCTTCGAGCAACTGGCGGGCACGGGCCGAGAGTTCGGTCCAGAAGCAGGCGGTGACATCGAGGAAGGCGTCCCAGGTATGGCCGCAGTCGCTGCAACGCATGCCGAGGCAGATGTTGGCTGCCGGGTCGAGTTGCTCCATGCGCGCTTCAAGTTCCTCAACCAGCGCCGGTGAAATTTCGGTTTTTGGCCATTTTTGGCTGTCGACCGCAACAGGCCAGTGTGGCGGGCTTTCGTCTATCTCGCACCGAGCCAGCAGCCGTTGCACTGCCTCCTCCGGGTCGGCGGCATCGAGAATCGCTGCCTGATCACGACTGCTGGGCACGCGCCATTGCCGGTTGTCGATGACGATGCGTGCATCGCTGTCCGGGGCCGGAAGTTCACTGACCAGTGCATTACCATCCAGCGCGAATTCCATCACTGCGCCGCAGGCGGGGCAGGGGGCGTAGCCATCCAGCGCGCTGCCGAAGGTGGCATTGCGCAAGGCCAGCAAATTGACTTCGCGCCAGCCGACCGGCCGGTCTGCCAGGGCATCGGGCGCTTCTTCCGGCATCGCCAGCGCCAGCGCCAGCAAGGCGCGGTCAATCGGGTGGCGTGTCTGGCCCGCTTCCCATAGGGCGAGCATCTGGGTGGCACTCAAGGGGCGCACGATAGTCTCCCATCGACGCGTTTAGCCCGGCTCGACAAAGCTCGGCTCCGCCGGTTCGGCGACTTCATAGTCGCGTTCCCAGCCTTCGTTTTCGAGCTTGATGTGTTGAATCGCCACGGCGTTGGCATTGGCGTCGAGGTCGGGCAAGGCCTGGTATTCGGACACCCAGCAACGAAAGACCTTGTAGGCCAGCGCCAGTTGCCCGGCTTCGTTGTAGACCTCAATGATGAGATCCTTGCGGAAATCCTTGAGCGAGACTTCGCTGCCGAGGCCGGAGCCGAAGTTCCAGACCTTGTTGGCCCATTGCTCGAAGCTGGTGTCGTGGGTGACGCCGCGTTCCAGCGTGATCGCCTCGAACTTGCTGCGCCCGGGCGACTTGCGGCCGGTGGACGGGTCGCCGCCTTCACGGTGTTCGACGACCTCGGTCGTCCGCTTGAGCGACGACACCTTGCTGATGCCGGCGACGTAGCGGCCATCCCATTTGACGCGGAATTTGAAATTCTTGTACGGATCGAAGCGCTGGGCATTGACGGTGAACTGGGCCATTTTTCAATCTCCTCTTGATTCGGGTCCGGGTCAGACCTGGATTTGTCCGGCCAACTGCTGGATGCTGATGACCACGAATTCGGCCGGCTTGAGCGGGGCGAAGCCGACCAGGATGTTCACCACGCCGCGATTGATGTCGTCCTGCGTCGTCGTTTCGCGGTCGCACTTGACCAGGTAGGCCTCGCGCGGCGAACTGCCCTGGAAAGCGCCCTGGCGGAACAGGCCGTTCATGAAGGCGCCGATGTTGAGGCGTATCTGCGCCCACAGCGGTTCGTCGTTGGGCTCGAAAACCACCCACTGCGTACCGCGATAGAGCGATTCCTCGATATAGAGCGCAAGGCGGCGCACCGGCACGTATTTGTACTCGGAAGCCATCTGGTCGGCCCCGCGCAGGGTGCGCGCGCCCCAGCTCACCGCACCGTAGACCGGGAAGGTGCGCAGGCAATTGACGCCGAGCGGGTTGAGACTGCCGTTTTCGCCATCGGTCATCGGCACCGCCATCGACTGCACGCCAGCCAGGTTGGCGTCGGTGCCGGCCGGCGCTTTCCAGACGCCGCGATTGCCGTCGGTGCGGGCGTAGAGCCCGGCCATCGTACCGCCGGGCGGCGTCAGGCGCGGCTTGCCGTTCTTGAGCGGATCGGCGACGTACACCCAGGGGAAATAGACGGCTGCGTGGTCGGACTTGGGCAGTTCAGTGCCGGAGGCGGCGCTGACCATGCCGGCCACGTCCGTGGCGGAAGGTGGTGACTCGACGATGAAGAAGGCGCGACGCTCCTCGCAATAGGCGGCGGCGTCGGCCAGCACGCCGGGGTCGGTGATGCCGGGCAGCACCAGAATGTTGAAAAGGTCGGCGTCTTCCAGCGCATACAGGCCTTCGCGCTTGGCGCGGCTGCCGATGAAGGCCGGGTAGATGTCGGCCGGCCCATAGGGCGTTTCGGTGCCGCCGCCCAGGAAGGCATCGGTCGGCGGCGTGGCGAGCGTCGCGCCGGCCAGCAGATGGAGGCCGGCGGCGAGATCGTTGGCCGGCGCGGCACTGACGGCAATTGCCGAACCGGCGCCGCGTGAGCCGCTGGCCAACACCAGCTTGCTGCCGGAGACGCTGGCAGTGAAGTTGCTGTAGGCCGGATTGCCCGGCTTCAGGGAACGGACGGCGGCCTGCAGGCGGCTGGCCACGTCGCCCAGCTTGGCGGCGAGGCTGCCACCCGCTGCGGTGGCACTGCCGAGGCTGACGACATCCGGGCCGTAGCCGTCGAGGCCGATGCGCAGGCTGGTGTGAGTGGCATCGGGCACGGCGTCGAGATCGGCGGCAGCAAAGGCGGCGCTGGTCAGCGTGGCCGGGTCGGGCATAGGCGCCGGGCGCAGGCTGGCGACGGCATCGACTTCGCTACCGCCGTTGGCTACGCCCAGTTTGAGCACGCCGGCAGCGTTGTTGCTGGTCCCGGGCAGGACGCGGACGGACGAGAATTCGCCGCCTTCGCCCGATCGGAGTACCAGCCGAGTGCCGTCCGGGGTGCAGGAAAAACCGGAAAGCGCCAGCTTGCCGCCGGCCTGGGCAGTCACCTTGGCGGTAATGGCGTTGGCCAGCGTTTGCCGGCGGTCGGCCACCGTGGCCCCGGCAACATCGGCCGGGAGGGTGATGCTGACGGTTACCGGCGGCAGGCCGTTGACCGATACGCGAAAATCGGTGTGCGTGGCATCGAGCACGGTCTGCACATCGCCCAGACTGCCGCTGGTCGACGTGGCCGCCGCCAGCGCGTTCAGCGTCGGACCGGAAACCTCGCGCGTGACCTTGACGAGCTGCGAGACGCCATTGACCAGATCGGGAAGGTAGCGCGCGTCGGCGGAGTTCATCGTGACGTTGGGATATTGCTCGGCCCGGCCGTCGGCATTGCGAATGAACGCGATGTTGAAGGTGCTTTCCGGGTTGGCAGTCGCATGATCGACGCGCACCTGAATGCCATTCCCGGAGGCGCCGGCATCGAGCGCGGTGACGGTGAGGACGGTGGTGGCAGCGGCGTTGAGCAACGGGCGGCTGGCCGGCGAGGCAGTCTTGACGACGCGGACGATCCACGCGTCGGTGCCCCCGTTCAGGAAGAACTGGCGCACCCCGTAGCTCATTTCGGAATCGGCTGCCAGACCGCCGAAGGCGCGCTCGAAATCGGCAAAGCTGTAGATGCGCGTTGCCTTGTTTATCGGCCCGCGCGGCGCGGCGCCGATGAAGGCGGCGACGGAGGTGGCGACACCGGCAATGGTGCGGACACCACTGGAAACTTCCTGAATGTAAACCCCGGGGGATGCGAGCTGGATGGGCATGGCGGACTCCTTTCAACGGGGCGGCCGGTGGCCATCCCTTCAAGAACGTGTCGATACTGTTGCCGGATCCGGAATGGCTGCGTCTTGGCAATGCCCAGGCGAAGCCAACCGGGTTACCATCTATAAAACCCCTCAAGCCGGGGTAAAAGGCGGGGTGGGTGATCGCTGCCTCACCACGCCAGGGCAGCGCCCTGAATGTTCCTCACATTAGCGGAGGCTATTGAACGTACTAGCGGTATGAATCGTCTGATGAAGCCGCTGGCAGATAGCCGGCGACGTGAATGATGCCGAGCAACGATGTTGCGAAGTACCGACAGGCGGTGTGAGGCGGTAAAAATTTTTGCAGCGTTTCGGAGCAGGATAAGCATGCGAATTGAAAATTTCAAGAATATTTTCATATTGCATTTTCATAATATGCTCGCCGTGACGGTTTCCGGGTGTATTCAGATGGAATTATGCCCATGGCGCTTTGACGTCGGCTTTTCGAGTTTTGTTCCATCGACCGTGCGAGAATTTTCAGATGGCTGAGTACGGCCTTCTGCCGGCAGGAAATTTCACGATCACCACCGGACAAAATGCCGCTGGCCAGGTGCTCCCGCAAGTCGCCTGGTATTTTCGCGACGAGACGATTGCCGTGCCGTTGCCGGGCATGCCGATAGCCGGTTTCGCGGCGGCGCTGACGATGGCGCAGGACCTGGCGCGCTGGGCCGCCGGGAATTCTCCCGGGAGCGGCATCGCTTATCCGCCCCTGGTCTGGATCGGGTCGCCGGAGATCGAGCACGACGCAGTTCTCGACACCAGTGGATCGAAAATCGGTACGCCGGACGGCGAGTTGTCGCTGCAACTGATGCCGAAATTGCCGCTCAACCGCGCGTGGTTCGACGCGAGCAGCCTTGCCTTCTGCTGCGGTCGACCCCTGAAAATGCGTGGAAATCGAATTGGTGAGTCCTTCGTCGCACGTACCCTCTGGCCACAGGATTTTCGCCTGCCCCGTTTACCGCAGGCGAGCGCGGTGGCCGCCAACCCGGCAGCGATCCGCAAGTGGCTGCGGGCGCAGCCGCAGGGTGGGGCGCGCAGCCCGTTCGCGGTGGAATCGGTATGGTGTCGTCCGGATGCGGCGTCAATCGGGGCCGGTCAGCCGCTCATCGGCCTGATGCTCAACGGCGCGCAGGGCGATGACGATGAAGCGCACGGTGGTCATTTCGCGCTGATGACCGGGCGGGTCGGCGTTGACGGCGCGCTCGACGACTTGCTGGTCAACAATTTCTACACCCTGGACAGCGAGAGCGAGAAAGGCATCATTGCCGCGCCGGTGCCGCTCGACAACTACCTTGGTGATCTCAACAGCGGCCAGGCCTGGTATCGGCCTTCGTACATGCTGGTGGCGACGCTCCGGGATGCACGGATAGCGGGCCACCTGCAGTCGGCGCTGGGCCGCGTCTACAACCACTTCTACCGGCATCAGTTCGTTTATCAGCATGCGCGCGCCAATTGCGCCGGCATCAGCGTGACGACATTACGCACGCTGGGTTGGCGGGTACCGGTGCGCGGGCCGGAAAGCTGGCTGAAAGCGATCTTCGGCCTGCCATTGACCGTTCTCCGGAAGCGCAGCTTGCAGCAGGGCAAGGCGTTGTTCGATTACCTGACCGAAGACCGGACCCGGCTCTACCCGGCCGCCGCCTTCGAGGAAATTGCCGCCGACCTGCTGCGTCTGGCCAGCGGGCAGGGCGCTCGCGCGTTGAGCGATTTCGAGCGGCTGCTGGCCGATGACGTCGACGAAATCCTGCTGGTCCGCGTTCCGCAATTCCCGTCGAGCCGTGCCTGGGGTGACTGGCCGGTCGATTCGAGCCGCGAATACACGGCGCGCGTGCCGCGTAACCCGGCGCAGCGACAGATCATTCCGGTGCCGCCGCGGCCGTTCCCGGCCGAATTGCGCGATCCGCAGATGCCCGGCGAGCCGCCATTGCGTTCCGACTACGCAGTGGCAGGCTGGGCAACGGCGATTGTTGCGCTGGTTGTGTTCATCCTGTACCGGCTCTTGGCATAATCCGCCTGTGCTTGCCTACATCATCCGTCGCCTGCTGTACGCCATCCCGATCCTGATCGGGGTGAACCTGCTGACTTTCGCGCTGTTCTTCGTCGTCAACACGCCCGACGACATGGCGCGCATGCAGTTGGGGGTCAAGCGCGTGACGCCGGAGGCGATCGAGAAATGGAAGGTCGAGCGCGGCTACGACAAGCCGCTGCTCATCAATTCGGCGGCTAAAGGGCTGTCGACCGTGACCGACACCATCTTCTTCCAGAAGTCGGCGCGCATGTTCGTCGGCGATTTTGGCCGCGCCGAGGACGGCCGCGACATAGCGCGCGAAATCGCCGGGCGCATGGGGCCGTCGCTGGCCATTGCGCTGCCGACCTTCATCCTCGGCTTGTTCGTGACGGTGACTTTCGCACTGACGCTGGCCTTCTTCCGCGCCACCGCCTTCGATTTCTGGGGGGTCGTGCTGTGCGTCGCGATGATGTCGATTTCCGGCCTTTTCTACATCATCGGCGGCCAGTTTTTGATCAGCAAGCTGTGGCGGCTGGTGCCGATTTCCGGCTACGCCGACGGCTTCGAGGCGTGGCGCTTCCTGATTCTGCCAGTCTTCATCGGCGTGATTTCCGGCATCGGTTCTTCGACGCGCTGGTACCGCACCATCTTCCTTGAAGAAGTGAACAAGGATTACGTGCGCACCGCGCGCGCCAAGGGGCTGCCGGAAACCGTCGTCTTCTTCCGTCACGTCCTGCGCAACGCGCTGATCCCGATCCTGACCGGCGTCGTCGTGGTCATCCCGCTGCTTTTCATGGGCTCGCTGCTGACTGAATCCTTCTTTGGCATCCCTGGTCTCGGCAGCTACACCATCGACGCGATCAACGCGCAGGATTTCGCCGTGGTGCGCTCGATGGTCTTCATCGGCTCGGTGCTCTACATCGTCGGCCTGATCCTTACCGACATTTCCTACACCGTGGTCGACCCACGGATCCGCTTCGAATGAGCGGCTTCCAGATCGTCGTCCTCTGGTCGGACATGCTGATCTGGCTGCTGGTGGCAGCCGGCATCGGCGTCGGCTTGCTGGTGGCGAAAACACCGCCGCTGCTTGCCGCCTGGCGGCGGGTCGGGGCCAACCGGGTCGGTATGGCGTCGGCGACGGTACTGCTCGCCTTCATCGCCGTCGGCCTGCTCGATTCGCTGCATTTCCGCCTGCAACTGGACGGCAAGGCGGGGCAGAAGGCCAGCTATGCGGTCGAGGTGCTTTCAGTGCTTGATGTGCTGGCAGCGCCGCTGCGCACGCGCAATGAAAAAACCTATTCCGAACCTTTCGCCACCCGGCTCTATGCAAAGGAAACCTTCGACCTGCCGGGAGGCGAGACGGTGCGCGACTACCCGCGCCTGAAACACGGCGGCCGCCATCTTGGCGAGCGTGAGGGCGATGTTCTGGCCGATGCGGGTTTGACGGGCTTTCGCGTTGGCGTGCTGGCCTTGCTCGGCTGGCTGGCGCTGGCGGCCGGTGCCGCTGCCGTGGTACAGCGCGGCTCTGCTACGGGCGACAAGTCGGGATGGCAAAAAATCTGGCGCGGCGATACCGCCTTCGCCTGGAAAGCCGTTTTGCTGACGCTCGGTCTGATGCTGCTGGTGCTGGTTCCGCTCTTTGCGCTTTCCGGCCGGTACCACGTTTTCGGCACCGACAAGGTGGGGCAGGACGTGCTCTACCAAGTGCTGAAAAGCGTGCGCACCGGACTCATCATCGGCCTCGTCACGACGCTGGTGATGCTGCCGATGGCCGTCCTGCTCGGCATCGTCGCCGGCTATTTCCGGGGCTGGATCGATGACGTGATCCAGTATATCTACACCGTGCTCAACTCGATCCCCGGTGTGCTGCTGATCGCTGCCGCCGTGCTGATGATGCAGGTGGTGATCGACACCCACCCGCAATGGTTCTCGACCGCCGCCGAACGCGCCGACCTACGCCTGCTGGCCCTCTGTTTCATCCTCGGCATCACGAGCTGGACGGGGCTGTGCCGGCTGCTGCGCGGTGAAACCCTCAAGCTGCGCGAACTCGAATACATTCAGGCGGCGCAGGCCTTTGGCGTGTCGAGCTGGCGCATCATCGTTCGCCACATCCTGCCCAACCTGATGCACATCGTCATCATCGCGCTGGTCATGGATTTCTCAGGGCTGGTGCTGGCCGAAGCGGTGCTGTCCTACGTCGGTATCGGCGTCGACCCGACGATGATCAGCTTCGGCACGATGATCAACAGCGCACGCATGGAACTGGGGCGCGAGCCGGTCGTCTGGTGGTCGCTGGCGGCGGCTTTCACCACCATGTTCATCCTCGTGCTGGCCGCCAACCTGTTCGCCGACGCGGTGCGCGACGCATTCGATCCGAGGGCCGCCTGATGCTGGAAGTCACCAACCTGCGCCTCGGCTTCACCGCCGGAAAAAAGATGCTGGTTGCAGTCGACGGCATTTCCTTTGCCATTTCCAAAGGCGAAACCTTCGCCCTGCTTGGCGAATCCGGCTGTGGCAAATCGGCTACCGCGCAGGGCATCATGCGCCTGCTGCCAGCGGCCGGGCGCGTCACCGGCGGTAGCATCAAGCTGGAAGGCGAGGAACTGCTGACCCTGGCCGAAGCCGAGATGCGGCAAGTGCGCGGTGCGCGCATCGCGATGATCTTTCAGGAGCCGGCGACCAGCCTCAACCCGGTGCTCACCGTCGGCGTGCAGATTGGCGAAGTGCTCGACCGTCATTGCGACCTGCGCGGCGAGCCGGCCCGCCAGCGCATGCTGGAACTGCTGCGCCAGGTCGGCATCGCCGACCCCGAGCGGCGGCTCGATGAATATCCCTTCCAGTTTTCCGGCGGCATGAAGCAGCGGGTGATGATCGCCATCGCGCTGGCCGGCGAGCCCGACCTGCTGATCGCCGACGAGCCGACGACCGCGCTCGACGTGACGGTGCAGGCGCAGATACTCGACCTGCTGGCGCAAATCCAACGCGAGCGCGGCATGGGCATGCTGCTGATCACCCACGACCTTGGTGTCGTCGCCAAGATGGCGCACCGCATCGGCGTCATGTACGCCGGCGAACTGGTCGAAGTCGCCGACCGCGAGGAATTCTTTACCCGACCGCAGCACCCCTACACGCAGGCGCTGTTCGCGGCCCTGCCAGAAGTCTCGCGGCGCGGCATGGCGCTGACGACGATTCCCGGCCAGGTGCCATCGCTGGCGGCGATGCCGGCCGGCTGCCGCTTCGCTGACCGCTGTCCGTACGTGATGCCGGTCTGCCGCGAAAATTCGCCGGACTGGCGCGAGGTGGCCACCAGCCATGCCTTGCGTTGTCACTGGACAGGCAGCACGGCCGCTGTTGCCGACCACACCCCGCGCATGGGCCTGGGTCATCTCATGCCCGAAATGGCTCCGTTCCTCGATGTGGTCGATCTGAAAGTGCATTTCCCGATCCGCCGTGGCTTATTGCAAAGGACGGTCGGCCACATACTTGCGGTCGACGGCGTTTCGCTGGCCATTTCCGCCGGGCGCACGCTGGCGCTGGTCGGCGAGTCGGGCTGCGGCAAGACGACAGTCGGCAAGGCACTGTTGCAACTGGTCAAGCCGACTGCCGGCAGCGTCCGTCTCGGTGGCAGTGAACTGGTCGGTATCAAGGGCAAGCGCCTGCGCGCGGCGCGGCGTCACATGCAGATGGTGTTCCAGGACCCGTTCGCCTCGCTCAACCCGCGCCTTCGGGTCGGCGAAATCATCGCCGAAGGCATGGCTGCGCTGGGCCTGGAAAGCGATACGGCGGCGCAGGGCTTGGCGGTCACCGCACTACTGAAACAGGTTGGCCTGCCGGACGAAGCAGCCGGCCGCTACCCGCACGAATTTTCCGGCGGCCAGCGCCAGCGCATCGCCATCGCCCGCGCCCTTGCCGTGCAGCCGGAGCTGCTGATCTGCGACGAACCGACGTCGGCGCTCGATGTATCGGTGCAGGCGCAGATCCTCAATTTGCTCAAGAAACTGCAGGAAGAACTCGGCGTCGCCTACCTGTTCATCACGCACAATTTCGCGGTCGTGGAGTACCTGGCCAACGACGTCGCGGTGATGTATCTCGGGCGTATCGTCGAGCGGGGTAGTGCCCAGGAAGTGCTGCGCTCGCCCAAGCATCCCTATACGCAAGCCCTGCTGTCGGCAGTGCCAGTGCCACGGCTGGGCGAGCATTCGGCGGTTATCCGGTTGCCCGGCGAAACCCCGTCGCCAGCAAATCCACCGTCAGGCTGCCATTTCCACCCGCGCTGCCCAAAGGCAATCGATGTTTGTCGGCAGCGCTATCCGGAATGCAGCGAGGTTTCAGCAACGCATTCAGTCAACTGTCACTTGATTGGCTAAATTAACCAAGCTGGCCGTGGTGTTGGTTCCATTGGCATGGCGGTGCTCAAAATTTGCAATGCAAGCAGGTGCTTGCAAGGTGACGTCGGTGATTCGTTTCGCGCATGTGCCTGTGGCGCAGCGAGATTGATTTTCTCCTCGATATGCCAGCACGCTGTCGACAAGATCTAGTTTGCTCGAGATCGCAATAGCGGCGAACTTTCGCTCAACATTCAGGGTCTGAGAGCGCATTGCCAGCTGCAAATGTGCCCACGCGCCAAGCGGTTTCCGGATAAATACTCACCGCTGTCGCTCGATCTGACGTTCATGGAAACAAGGAAGCTACCTATGAGAGCTGAACAGGAACCGTTAGTTGCCAAGCTTCGCCAGGATCATCAGTACCTGTACGAATTGATGGAGGAAATCAGGGGCTTGTGCGTTCGCGGCGAGTCAACCGAAGACTGCAATTCCTGTCCGGTCATCCAACGTGCGTTGTGTGGCAGCAATATCGAGCAGTCGATCCGGAGGTTCATCGAGGTTACTTTACGCCACAACCTGATCGAGGCGGCTTGCATGGACATCAATGTACCGCGTGCCCATCGCATCGCCCACAATCTGGCGCATATTGCGATGGCTGAGCAGATGGAAGGAATTCGCCGGGCGTTCGAAGAGAGCGGGAATGGCGCTGTCGCCGTCGAGGAAATAGGCGCCATGCTGGATACGCATGAAAAGCATTTCGCCGAATACGACCTGCCGCTCGAAAATTATCTGCTCGCGGCTTAGCGAGGTCGCAGGAATCGACACGAATCCGGGTCAGGTGCCATACGGCTTTGCAACCAAGCGTATTTCATCGGTTCAAGTGAACCATTGGGAGCCAGCGCGTGTTGTAAAAATTAAATTCTAAGCCGAGGTTTGGCGGTCGACCGGAGAAACCAGGAGAGCCCAGTCGACTAGTGCCGGCTCAAGTCAGAGCCAGTGGTTCGATCACACCAAACACAGTTAGCTGCGCCGTCCGTTGCCCGACTTGGCGACCTTGGTCGGCTGAGTCGGCGCGGCAGGCTTGGCGGCTACGACCTTGGTCTTTTCGCTGCCGGTCGCTTTGGCAACCTTGCTCGTTGTCTTGGCGGTTTCAGCGACGGCAAGCTTGCCGTTGCCTTTCTTCGCATCCTTGGCAGCTAGCTTGTTGTCGCCAGCTTTGCCCCTGACCGGCTTGTCTGCTTGGCCCGAACGCCCTACCGGGGAGGCCGCAACCTGTGCTTTCGATTCCGGCTCGACGATCTGCGGTAAACGTGGGTCGGTGCCGATGTTTTCGATATCGTCGGCACCCTTGCCAGCCGGCACAAGCACGGTGGAGCCAGCGGCCAGCTTTACCTTGACGCTCAGGCCGTTGGCGCGCATCAGGTCGGAAAGTGCGATACCGAAGCGTGCGGCAACCTGGTCGAGCTTCTCACCGGATTTCAACGTGTAGGCTTCCCATTCGGTCAGCGGGGCGTCGTGGCTGCGCAGATTGTTCTGGAACGTCGCGAGCTTTTCGGCGGGAAGGACGACTGGCGTCTCGGCCTTCATCACCGGGCGGTTATGCGCCGGGTTGAGTGCAACGAATTCGTCGACCGGCATGTTGGCCAGGCGGGCCGCGGTCTTGACGTCCATCGGGCGCGGTGTTTCGACCGTTGCGAAGTAGGGGCGGTTGATGATTTCGGGCAGGCCCAACTGGCTCATCAGAGCCGCGTTGCTAAAAATGTTTTTCAGAGCCTGCAGCTTCGGCACGTAATGCCGGGTTTCGTTCGGCATCGTCAGGCTTGCGTAGTCGGTGGGCAGGCCCTTGGCCTGGTTCTTCTCGATCGCCCGTTTGACCGCGCCTTCGCCCCAGTTGTAAGAAGCCAGCGCCAGGTGCCAGTCGCCGTGCATTTCGTAAATGGTTTGCAGGTATTCCAGTGCGGCGCCAGTCGAGGCGACGATGTCGCGACGCTGGTCCTGCCACCAGGTCTGCTCCAGGTTGAAACGCTTGCCGGTCGCCGGGATGAACTGCCAGAGGCCGGACGCATGTGAGCGCGAGTATGCCATCGGGTTGAATGAGCTTTCGACCATTGGCAGCAGCGCGATCTCGGTCGGCATGCCGCGCGCTTCGAGTTCTTCGACGATGTGGTGCAGGTAGGGGCGGCTGCGCTCGACCATGCGGCGCAACGCGTCAGGACGATTCTGGTACCACTGCTGGTAATGCAAGGTCAGGTCGTCGTTCAGGTTGGTCATCGCAAAGCCGTTGCGCAGACGAATCCACAGATTGTCGGTCTGGCTGGTCAGGTCGACGGTGTTCGCCACGGGCGGCGCAGTGCGAACTTCGAGAACGCTCAGCGTGTCATCAAGGCCCGCTGACGGCGTCAGCATCGAAAGCAGAATGGGTTGCGCGGCGCTGTCGGCAAAAGCCGGCACGGTGGCGATTGAGGCCAGCGAAATCAGGGTGCTACCGGCAATCCTCTTGACCAACGAAATTACGTTGCGATCGTGCATGGCGAAAAACTCCTGCCTCGGAACGGGGTGGCCGAAAGTAATAATTATAACGTGACTTGCCGGCAATACCCCTATAGGGCATACGGAAAATAAAAAACCGGCCGAAGCCGGTTTTCTAGAATCGTTGGCGGAGTGGACGGGACTCGAACCCGCGACCCCCGGCGTGACAGGCCGGTATTCTAACCAACTGAACTACCACTCCATTGCACTGCAAAATCTTGGCGTCCCCACGGGGATTCGAACCCCGGTTACCGCCGTGAAAGGGCGGTGTCCTAGGCCTCTAGACGATGGGGACCCGGACAAATATTACTATTCTTTCACGTTGCCTGGTGGAGGTAAGCGGGATCGAACCGCTGACCTCTTGCATGCCATGCAAGCGCTCTCCCAGCTGAGCTATACCCCCAGCGCCGTGAAAGAGCGCGCATTATATGGACTCGAAAGGCGCTTGTAAACACTCTTCCGGGAATTTTTAGCGTTTTTGTGCGGCCAGCTTTTCGAGAACCTTTTCGCGGCCGATCAGCGCGATCACCGCGTCGACCGATGGCGTTTGCGCCTGCCCGGTCAGGATCACGCGCAAGGGCATCGCCAGCTTGGGCATCTTGAGGCCGTGTTTGGCGACGGTCTCCTTGATGAGCGCGGCGATGGCCGGAATTTCCCAGGCGACGCTGGCGATGCCGGCGGCAAAGTCCGCCAGTGCCGGGCGGGCCTCGTCGGAAAGATGTTGCGCCAGCAGTTCGGGTGCGGGCGTGACGTCGACGTAGAAGGCTTCGACGGCATCGGCCAGCACGTTCAGCGTGTTGCTGCGGTCGACGTACAAAGCGACGGCATTTTCGAGGTTGGGGCCACCGCTGGTATCAACGCCACGAGCGGTGAGGCGGGCTTGCACCTTGATGGCCAGTTCCGCAGCCGGCATCTGCTTCATGTAATGCTGGTTCAGCCACAGCAGCTTTTCGGTATTGAACTGGGCAGCCGAAGCGGTGATG
>WBZS01002037.1_pt1 | contig 13595 bp, 12 predicted proteins | sample 5204201 | NCBI WGS metagenome assembly WBZS01 (sample SAMN12344357, study PRJNA552823) | activated sludge metagenome | biome: Activated sludge suspended growth; feature: Nitrification reactor; material: Wastewater; isolation source: activated sludge from nitrification reactor of wastewater...
GGCCCTCACAAATGAGGCGCGCTTGCCCTGCGCTCAAGGGCCCCAGCGCAGTTGGCATTCCAGCCGGATCTCGTAGTCGGGGGCCGTGAACTGACGCGCCGCCCACAGCCGTTCGAGCGTGAGCTCGACCGTGGCGGTCTCCCAGCGAAATTCCGTGAAACCCACCAGCCGCGTCTCGGGCGTGTACGTCCAGGTGCCGGTCACGATCCCGCCGTGCGGGGGTTCGTAGGCGTAGGTGCTGTCGCCGTTGGGATGCAACGTGATAACGTCGGACGTCCAGATCAAGCCGAACTCGTATTCCACGCAGTCGTAGATGCCGGCCAGGCGAAACGGGCCCAGGATCACGGGCAGATACAGGCGATCCCCGCCGAGCGCCAACCCCTCAGCCTTTCCGGGATGCGCGAGCAGCGGCACCGCCAACGCCAGGGCCGCCACACACGCCACGATCACTCGACCGACACGACGCCACATGTTGCACCTATCCTGTCGCCATCACGTCAGCCAGACCAGGAACTCGATGTTGCCCTTAGGGCCGATGAGCGGAGAGCGGATCTGGCCGCTCACGACCCAGCCCTCGGCCTCGGCAAAGGCAAAGACCTCTTGCAAGACCCGCGCATGCACCTCGGGGTCGCGGATCACGCCGCGCCCTTTGCTCACCTCGCGCTCGCCGGCTTCGAACTGCGGCTTGATCAGCGCGACGATGGAGGGCAGCTCGCTGACCCGGTTCGGGCCGTCCGCACTGGCCGCCACGCCGCCGGGGCGCGTCGTCAACCAGCGCTTGGCCACGGGCAGCAACAGCTTGAGCGAGATGAATGACGCGTCGATCGTCACCAGTGCGACAGGCTCAGGCAACGACTCGACGTAGCGGGCGTTGGTGCTCTCCATCACGACCACACGTTGATCATTGCGCAGCCGTTGATCGAGGATGCCATGCCCGACGTCGATGGCGTACACGCGGGTCGCCCCGGCCTGCAACAGGCTGTCCGTAAACCCTCCGGTCGACGCGCCCACATCGGCGCAGACCACACCCCGAACGTCAAGCCGGAACGCATCCAACGCAGCCTGAAGTTTATCGCCGCCGCGACTGACGAAGCGCGGGCGGGCCTTGAGCACGATCTCGGCCCCTTCGGCGACGGCTGTGGCGGGCCGGTCGATCACGCGACCGTCGACCAGGACCTCGCCGGCCATGATCAGGCGCTGGGCCAGTTCGCGGCTGGCGGTCAGCCCGCGCGCCGCCACAGCCACATCCAGGCGTTGCTTAGGCATGCACGCCGCCCAGACGCAGGACGATGACCACCGAACCGTCGTCGCCGAGAGACGCGCCGTATTGTCGCGGTCGAGAGATCCTGCAGAGGATGGGTGTGCCTTTGACCATGTGTGGTTCAGCGCGCCCTGTTCGTTCGACCCGCAAAGCGGGCGCCGGAGGCGTCTTCGCGGGCGATCGCGCTGAAGACGCTCATGATACCGGATGGGCACTTGATTGGGGGAATGACTTCCGAACAGGCACAGGCCCTGCAGTGCACCGGCAGGGCTATCGCATCTTATTCGCGAGGACCGGTTTCTTTGCCACGAATTTCACGAATTGATGTTACTGCTCAGCCAGCAGGAAGTTGGGGCGAAAAACGGGGTGATGCGCGGGTCGGGGCTCCGCCCCGACCCGCGCATCACCCCGTTTTTCGCCTGCCTCTTCCCAACAGGGCTGAACAGTTACGAATTGATACGAATTCTCACGAATGGGGATCGTTCGCGCAAAAAAGTATAATCGGCACCGTGGTTATCGCGATTTTGCGGACGTTGCGGCCGCGCCAGTGGCTCAAGAACATCTTCGTCTTCGCGGCCCTGGTCTTCGATCACAAACTGACGAACCCGGGGCTGTTCACGCTGACGTGCGCGGCCTTCGTCGTCCTCTGTTTTCTTTCGAGCAGCGTCTACATCCTCAACGACCTCGTGGACGTCGAGAAAGACCGCGCGCATCCCAAGAAGCGCTTCAGGCCGATCGCGTCCGGCGCCCTGCCCGTCTCGGTGGCGTACGCCGCGCTGGCGGTGCTGGCCACGAGTTCCATGCTGGCCGCGTTCTGGCTCGGCACATCGTTCGGCCTGGTGGCGCTCGCCTATCTGGCGAGCAACGTCTTGTACTCGTTCTGGCTCAAGCACGTGGTCTTGGTCGACGTCATGGTACTGGCCAGCGGCTTCCTGCTGCGAGCCGTCGGCGGCGCGGAGTTGATCGGCTCGGCGATCTCGCCCTGGCTCTATATCTGCGTCAGCCTGCTGGCTCTGTTCATCGGCCTGGGCAAACGACGCGGCGAGTTGCTTATCGCCCAGAACGGCGGCACGACCCGCAAGGTGCTCAACGACTACAGCCTCTCCTTCATCGACCAGTTGCTGAACCTGGTGGTGTCGAGCACGATCGTGGCGTATTCGTTCTACACGTTCTCGGCCGAGAACCTGCCGCGCAACCACGCCATGATGTTGACGATCCCGTTCGTGCTTTATGGCCTGTTCCGCTACCTGTACCTGATCCACATCAAAGGAGAGGGCGGCGCGCCGGATGAGTTGGTGCTGGTCGATCGTCCGCTGCAGATCACGTTTTCGCTGTGGGCGTTGGCCGTCGTGCTCGTCCTCTATCTTGATCGGATTGCCTGATAGCTCCTGAGAGCCCCGGCCGTGATAGCTTGACCCGATGCGTCAGGAAACCGACAGGCGTTCAGCGTGATGAAGACCCAAAAGGGCGTCAACCCGAAACCGCGCCATCAGGCCGTCGCCATCGGCAAGGTGATCCTGTTCGGCGAACACGCCGTGGTTTATGGTCAACCCGCGCTTGCTGCTCCGGTCGCGGCGGTGACGGCGCGTGCCGAGGTTCGGGCTGCCCGCGGCGAGTGGATCGACGCGCGCACCTTCGGCCGGCGTTATCGCCTATCGCAGGCGGCCGAGCGGGATCCACTGGCCCTGGCCTTCCGGCTTGCTGTTGACTATTGCGGGCGACCGTTGCACAACCTCGAGCTCATCGTCGAGTCGACGATCCCGGTCGCCGCGGGTCTGGGTTCCGGGGCCGCCGTGGCGACAGCGACTGTCCGCGCCGTGGCCGAGTACTTCGGTGTGCGTCTGGCGCCCGAGGCCGTGGCAGCCCTCACGTTCGAGAGCGAGAAGCTGCTGCACGGCAAACCTTCGGGGATCGACAACACCGTCATCGCGCACGAGCGCCCGATCGTGTTCACCAAAGGTCAGCCGCCCGAGCCGTTGCGGGTCGGCAGGCCGTTCACGCTGGTGATCGCCGACAGCGGCGTGGCCAGCCCGACCCGGATCACGGTCGGCGATGTCGCGGCCGGGCACGCGCGGGATCCCGAACGCTACCAGGCTCTGTTTTCGGCGATCGGCGCCGTGGTCAACGCGGCGCGCGAAATCATCGAAGGCGGCGACCCGGTTCGCCTTGGCCCCCTCATGGACGAGAACCAGCGCTTGCTCGAAGCCCTGGGCGTCTCGGCCGAGGTCGACGCGGAGCTGTGCGCCGCCGCTCGGGCGGCAGGTGCGCTGGGCGCCAAGCTCTCGGGCGGCGGCCGCGGCGGCAACGTCATCGCGCTGGTCACGCCGGAGACCGCGGCCCAGGTCGCCGGGGCTCTGGAGACCGCCGGTGCGAAGCGCACCATCACGACTCTGGTCGGGTCGGCGACGCCATCGGCCTGAGAACAAGCGCTTCGCGAGTCGACCTGACAGGTCGAAGGTTAGGATTCACACAAGACCACGACCATGTTGATCTTTCTCAAACTCGGCGGCTCGCTGATCACGGACAAGGCCACACCTCGCACGCTGCGCGGCGACGTGTTGGCGCGACTGATGGACGAGATCGCGTCCGCCCTGGCCACCACGGACGTACAGCTGGTGCTCGGCCACGGCTCGGGATCCTTCGGGCATGTCGAGGGCAAGCGCTACGGCACCCGCGACGGCGTGCACAGTCGTGAGGATTGGCGCGGCTTCGCCGAGGTGCAAGCTGCTGCAGCGTTGCTCAACCGACACGTCGTCGATGCCGCGCGGGCGGCCGGGCTGCCGGTGCTCAACTGCCCGCCCTCGGCCTCGGCCGTGTGTCGCGACGGCCGGATCGAGTCGCTCGCGCTCGAGCCGATCACGCACGCACTGGCGCACGGCCTGGTGCCCGTCGTGCAAGGCGACGTCGCCATCGACGCAGTGCGAGGCGGCACGATCGTGTCGACCGAAGACGTCTTCGCCTACCTCGCGCCGCGCCTCACGCCGGCGCGTATCCTGCTGGCCGGCCGCGACGCGGGCGTGCTCACGCACTGGCCCAACGGCGAGGTGGTGCCCGAGATCGTCGACGGCACCGCCGTGAACGCCGGCGCCGCGCAGGCCACCGACGTCACCGGCGGGATGGTGGCCAAGATCTTCGAAACCCTCAACATGGTGCGCGTCGTGCCGGGGCTGACGGCCCTGATCTTCTCCGGCGATGTCCCGGGCCGCGTGGCCTCTGCCCTGCGCGGCGAGCCTGTGCCTGGAACACGCCTGCGTCAAGCCAACCAGCTCCTCGGCTGAGCTGGTCGGCGCTGCCTGTCGATTCGATACCGGGAATGGCCGGTTGAAGAATCGCCGAATATCGCCGATTTTCGGCCCCCCATCACACGCGCTGCGACGATATGCGGCCATATCCGGCCATTCCCGATATCGAGCGGGCCAGCTGGCTCTTGACACTCAACCCTGTGCGCGATATACTGTTTGACACACAGTGTATGGCACAGAGTAAGTTGATGACCTCAGAATTGCTTGAAAACCTCCGTCTCGAGCTCCGCCGGGGCTGTTTGGTGCTGGCGGTGCTCGCCCAACTGCGCACCGAGCACTACGGCTATGCCTTGCGCAAAGCCCTGGCCGAGCGCGGCCTCGAGATCGACGAGAACACGCTCTACCCGCTCCTCCGCCGGCTCGAGACGCAAGGCCTGCTCGACAGCGAGTGGCGCGAGGAAGACAAGCGCAACAAACGCTTCTATCGCATGTCCGCCCAGGGCGAAGCGATCCTCACCCAGCTGCTTGAGGAATGGGAGGGCATCAACGCGTCACTGCGTTGGATCGCGCAGGGCGGACCCGAAGTCAAACAACCCAAGGGAGTTCAGTGAAAGGATGACGGCCATGACCCAGGTTGACCGCTATCTCGAGACCGTCGGCATGTTCCTGCCCGAGCGGCAGAAGAACGACATCTTGAGCGAATTGTCCGACAACATCCGCTCGCGCATCGAAGACCGGGAGGCCGAGCTCGGCCGTCAACTGACCGACACCGAGCTGCAGGACATCCTCAAAGACTACGGCCATCCGATGTCGGTGGCCGGCCGCTATCAGCCGGAGACCGGCGGCCTGATGTTCGGCAAACAGCTGATCGGCCCGGCGTTGTTCTCGATCTACGTCCGCGTGCTCGGGATCAGCCTGCTCGTCGCCCTGGCCGTGCAGGTCGTGCTCACGATCGCGCTCGAACTTCCGATTGACGGCGTCTTCGCGCGGCTGATGGTGCATGTGTTCCTGCAGTCGGCCGCCGTGACGCTGGTCTTCGTGCTGATCCAGCGCATGGCGCAGGAGCATCCCGACCAGTGGGGCTGGCTGACCGGTCACGCCGACGTGGTCACTCGGACGGCCTCTCTGCCCAAGATCTCGCGCCTGGAGTCTGGGCTGCAGATCGTGCTGCTGGCGATCTTCATCGCCATCACTTACCAGTTTCTGAGCGTGCCCGACGCCGGGATCGGGCCGTTCAAGCTCGCGCCCATCTGGTATGCGCTCTACGTGCCCTTCATCCTCAGCATGGTTGCCGGGATCATGCTATCCGCGATCAACCTGGCGCGCCCGAACTGGGTCCGCTTTCACGCCGCGGCCCAGGTGGGCTTCGAGCTCTTCTCGCTGACGATGATCGGCATCCTGCTGGCTGCCGGCCTCTGGGTGACCCTGGCGGTGCCCGCAGAGGCCACAGTTGCCGCCGAGCAGAAGCTGGTCGAGATCGTGGCCTATATGAACCAGTATTTCTTCTACGGCCTTCTAATCAGCGTTGTGATCTCGCTCGTTCAGCTCGTGCAAAACGTGCGACGCTACCGACGGTTGAGCCGGTAACGTCGATCAAAACGCGAAGGCGCGGCCAGGGCAACCCTGGCCGCGCCTTCGCGTTTGTATTTCAGTTGACAGCTTCGACCCGCACGGTGCAGAGCTTGAACTCCGGGATCTTGGCGTAGGGATCCACGGTGTGGTCCTGAGTCAGGATGTTGGCCGGCGCCTCGGCCCAGTGGAAGGCCAGGAAGATCACGCCGGCCGGCACATGCTCGCTGATGCGCGCCAGAGTCTTCACCTCGCCACGGCGGCTGCGGATGACGACCGGCGACGCGTCCTCGATGCCGGCGGCCTGCGCATCCACGGCGTTGATCTCGACCCAGTCTCGCGGATCGCGCCAGTGCAGGGGCGCGCTGCGCCGCGACATCGTGCCGGTGTGATAGTGGTAGATCACGCGCCCGGTCGAGAGCACCAGCGGGTACTCGGCGTCCGGCTGCTCCACCGGCGGCCTCGCGCCCACCGCGTGGAACTTGCCCAGGCCACGCGTGAAGGTCGTGTGGTGCAGGATGGCTGTGCCCGGATGATCCTCGCTCGGGCATGGCCAGGTCAATCCGACCTCCCCCAACCGGCGGTGCACGATGCCCCGATACGAGGGCGTGACCGACGCGATCTCGTCGGCGATCTGAGCCGGAGACGTGAAGCGCCAGAGCCCGCCATCGGCCGTCTTGCCCAGCCGCGCCTCGACCCGCTTCCCCAGCTCGTTGATGATCCACCAATCGGGCTTGGCCTCGCCCGGTGACTTGAGCACCGGGTGGATGAGCTGGACGCGGCGCTCGGTGTTGGTCTTGGTGCCGTCCTTCTCCAGCCACGACGCGGCCGGCAGGATGACGTGCGCCAGCTGCGCGGTCTCGCTCAGGAAGATCTCCTGCACGGCCAGGAAGTCGAGCTTGCGCAGCGACTCCTCGACGTGCTCGAGGTTCGGGTCGCTCAGCATCGGGTTCTCGCCCATGACGTACATGGCGCGCACGCGCCGATCGTGGGCGGCGGCCATCACCTCGGTGACGGTCAGGCCGGGCTGGGCGGGCAGATCGGCCAGGCCCCACTTCTCGGCCATGGCCTTGCGCTTGGGCTCGTCGACCACCTTCTGGTAGCCGGGGAGGACGTCGGGCAGCGCGCCCATGTCGCTCGCGCCCTGCACGTTCGACTGGCCACGCAGCGGGTTGACGCCGGTGCTGGGCTTGCTCAGCTGGCCCGTGACCATCGCCAGATTGGCCAGCGACAGCACCATCTCGGTGCCGTTGCGGCGCTGGGTGATGCCCATCGCCCAGAAGATCCCGGAATGTCCGCGCGGCTCATCCGCGAACTTCGAGACGCCGCCGGCGCGCTCACCGAGCGCGTACATGCGCGCCGCCTTGACGATGTTGTCGGCGGGCACGCCGCTCTCGAGCGCGGCCAGCTCGGGCGTGAAGAGCTCGACTGATTTGGCGAACTCATCGAAGTTCTCGGTCCGCCGGGTGATGAAATCCGTGTCGGCCCAGCCCTCGCGCAGGATGACGTGCGCCATCGCCAGGAAGACGTAGATGTCGGTGCCGGGCTTGGTCTGCAGCCAGAGCGTGGCGTGCTCGGCCAGCGGGATCCGGCGCGGGTCGACCAAAAGCAGGTTGGCGCCGCCCTTGACCGCGCGCACCATCTCGTAGCTGATGACCGGGTGCGACTCGGTCGTGTTCGAGCCGGTGACGAAGAGACAGTCGGCGTCGCGGATCTCGTGGATCGAGTTGGTCATCGCGCCGCCGCCGAAGGCCATGGCCAGGCCCGAGACCGTGCTGGCGTGGCACAGCCGCGCGCAGTGGTCGACGTTGTTGGTGCCGATCGTGGCGCGCATCAGCTTTTGGAAGACGTAGTTGTCTTCGTTGGTGCAACGCGCCGAGGACAGGCTGGCGACCGAGTCGGGGCCGGTGGCTTTAACGGCCGCGGCCAGTTTGTCGGCGACCAGGTCGAGCGCGGTCTCCCACGACACCGGCACGAAGTCGGCGAGCGTGGCGCGCTGGGTCGGGCCGAGCGCCCAGGCCTCGGCCGTCGAGTCGACGGGCGTCAAGCCGAGTTGATGAGCCAGATCCTTCCGCACCAGCGGGCGAGTCAGCCGATCGGGATGCTGGACGAAGTCCCAGCCAAAGCGGCCTTTGGTGCACAGGAACTCGCCGTTCACGACGGCCTCGGGGAAGCCCTGGGCGTAGACGATCTGATTGCCTTTGGTGCGGAAGTCGATGCCGCAGCCCACGCCGCAGTAGCCGCAGATCGTGTGCTTGTGCTCGAGCTCCCATTCGCGGCCCTGCTTGAGTCGTGAGACCGGGAGCAGCGCGGCGGTCGGGCAGACCTGGACGCAGCTGCCGCAGAACACGCAGCTCGAGTCGATCATCGGGCCGTCGAAGGCGGTGCCGACGTGGCTGCCAAAGCCGCGCCCGACGATCTCGATCGCGTGCGCGCCGACGACCTCGTCGCAAACCCGCGTGCACTTGCCGCACAGGATGCAGTACTGGTGGTCGCGGATGAAGAACGGGTTGTCGTCCTGATACAGCGTGCGCGAGAGCTTGAAGTCGTGTGTGGTCTCGGTCAGGCCGTACTCGTACGCGTACTTCTGGAGCGAGCAGGCCCCGGCCTTGTCGCAGGTGACGCAGTCGAGCGGGTGGTCGGAGACGAACAGGTCGAGCGTGTCGCGGCGCAGCGCGGTCAGTTGCTCGCTTTGCGTGTGCACCACCATGCCCTGCTCGCAGGCCAGGCCGCAGCTCGGCACCGGGTTGGGCCGGCCGTCAACCTCGACCAGGCACAGCCGGCATCCGCCGGAGGGTTTGAGCTCGGGATGATGACACAGGCGCGGGATGTCGATGTCGTGCGCGAGCGCGGCGTCGAGCGCTGTCGTGCCGGGTTTGACGCTGAGCGTCTGGCCGTCGATGGTCAGGGTGATCATGCTTGCCTCTCGCTCACCAACGCGTCGTATTCATGGCGGAAGTAGCGCAGCGTGCTGAGCACCGGGTTGGGCGCCGATTGCCCCAGCCCGCACAGGCTGGTGCGTTTGACCAGCTCGCCGAGGCGCTGCAACTTCTCGACGTCCGCGTTCGTCGCCTGCTTGCCCACGATCTTGTCGAGCAGGCCGTGCATCTGCACCGTGCCGACCCGGCAGGGCACGCACTTGCCGCAGCTCTCGTCGGCGCAGAACTCCATGAAGAAGCGGGCGACGTCGGGCATGCTGCTGGTCTCGTCGAGCACGATCAGGCCGCCCGAGCCCATGATCGCGCCGAGTGCGCGCAGGCTCTCGTAATCCATGGGCGTGTCGAGGTGCTCAGCCGGGATGCAGCCGCCGCTCGGGCCGCCGGTCTGCGCGGCCTTGAAGGCCCTGTCCTCCGGGATCCCGCCGCCGATGGCGAACACGATCTCGCGCAGCGTGATGCCCATCGGCACCTCGATCAGGCCGGTGTTCTTGAGCTTGCCGGCCAACGCGAAGATCTTGGTGCCCTTGCTCTTCTCGGTGCCGACCGACGCGAACTGCTCGGCGCCCTTGTCGAACAGCGGCACGATGTTGGCGAAGGTCTCGACGTTGTTGATCAACGTCGGGCAACCCCACAACCCGCTCTGGGCCGGGTACGGCGGGCGCATGCGCGGGACGCCGCGGTTGCCCTCGACCGAGGCCATCAACGCCGTCTCCTCGCCGCACACAAAGGCGCCGGCGCCGATGCGGATGTCGAGCGTGAAGCTGAAGTCCGTGCCGAAGATGTTCTTGCCGAGCAGGCCCTGACGGTTGGCCGCGCGGATGGCCTTCTCCAACCGTTTGACCGCCAGCGGATACTCGCCGCGCACATATAGATAACCTTGCTGCGCGCCGACGGCGTAGGCCGCGATCAACATGCCCTCGATGACCTGGTGCGCCAGGTCCTCCATGACCGTGCGATCCATGTACGCGCCGGGGTCGCCCTCGTCGCCGTTGGCGATCACGTACTTGCGATCGCTCTTCTGCTCGCGAACGGCGCGCCACTTGATGCCGGTCGGAAATCCGGCGCCACCGCGACCGCGCAGACCGCTGCGCTGAACCTCGTCGCAGGCCTGCTCGGGCGTCATCGTGCTCAGCACCTTGGCGAAGGCGGCGTACCCGCCGTGGGCGATGTAGTCTTCGATGCGCTCGGGGTCGATCCGGCCGTTGAGCGCGAGCGCGACTTTGTGCTGCAGAGCGAAGAAGGGATGAGTCTCGGGCAGGATGTGTGCGGCGAGATCGCTCGCGGTGGCGAGGTCAGGCTCCGACTTGGCTTCAGCGGCCACGATCTGGCGCGCCAGGGTCGGGTCGACGTCTTGATACGTGATCGACGCTTCGCCCGCGACCTCGCGCCGCACCAGCGGGCCGTTGCCGCACAGGCCCTGACAGCCGGACGTCGCGATCTGCACTTCACCGGCCAGCTTGTGCTCCTTGACGGCGGCGGTCAGCGCGGTGCGGACCTCTTCGGCCCCGGAGGACAGGCAGGCGGTGCTGCCGCAGGCCCACAGTCGACAACGGTGTTTGGCGCGGGACTTCTCTTCGTTGGCCGTGATGGTTTGGAGGTCAGCGGGTTGCATCAGGACACCGCCTTCGTGGTCGTCGCCGCGCGGACGCGTTCGACTGTGGCGGCGGGCTCGTTCCTGGCCAGCACGGTCCCGTCCACGACGATCATGGGCGCCAGGCCGCAGCTCCCGAGGCAGCGTGCGGTCGTCAGGCTGAGCTTGCCGTCCCGGGTCGTGCCGCCGCTCTTGACTTCGAAGTCGCGCTCGAGCGCAGCGACGATCTCGCCCGCGCCTTTGACGTAGCAGGCCGTGCCCAGGCAAACGATGCAGGTATGCTCGCCCTTGGGTTTGAAGGTGAAGAGGTGGTAGAAGGTCGCCACGCCGTAGACGCGCGCAATCGGCACGTGAAGTTCATGGCCGACATATCGGATCAGTTCCGGCGAGAGATACCCGAAGGCCTCCTGGGCGGTGTTGAGCACCTCCAGAAGGGCGTCGCCTCGGGCATCGAACTTCTTGATTGTGCGGTCCACCAGCTTGAGACGTGGGTCAGCGGTCAAAGCAGAGGTGGACATGGACTCTCACCTTTTGTCGGTGGAGACGGTGCCGCCGGAGTGCGGCACCGATTCTTTGCGCGGCTTGGCGCTCAGATAAATCAACCAGTAAACGAGGCCGACCATGACGGCGCCGCCGATGATGTTGCCGATCGTGACCGGCACGAGGCTGGAGCCGAAGTTGGCCCAGGTGAGATGCGGGTAGTCGGCCGGCGTCTTCTGGATCAGGTCCCAGAACGCGGCAGGCGCGCCGTCTTTGACAAACAGCGCCAGCGGGATGAAGTACATGTTGGCGATGCTGTGCTCAAAGCTGGCCGCGACGAACGCCGTGATCGGCGGGATGATCGCCAGGATTTTGTCGGTCGTGGTGCGGGCGCTGAAGCACAGCCAGACGGCCATGCAGACCAGCGTGTTGCACAGGATGCCGGCCGCCAGGGCGGGCACGAAGGCCAGTCCGGTCTTGGCCTCACCGATCGCAAGGATGTTCAGGCCGACTGAGCCCTGACCGGCCATGTAGTGATTGGCAATGAAGACCAGGGCCGCGGTCAGCACGGCCCCGACGAAGTTGCTGAAGTAGACGATCGCCCAGTTTCGCAGCAGCGCCATGAGCGACACTTTGCCGCTGGCGAAGGCCATGACGATCAGGGTATTGCCTGTGAAGAGCTCGGCCCCGCCGACCACGACCATGATCAGGCCGAGGCCAAAGGCCAGGCCCGCGATCGTGCGGATCACGCCATAGGGGAGCATGCCCGACGCGCCCGCCGTCGCCACTGTGGAGAACATGCCGCCGATCGCAATGAAGGCGCCGGCCAGGACACCCAGCGCGAACAGACTGGTGAACGAAGCCTGAGCCTTGCGCACACCGGCCTGGGCAGCTTTTTCGGCCATCGCCGCTGGGAGCAGGGCATCAAACGTAGGGGCCTCGGAACTCATGAGCGCACACCTCCCTATGGAAGTAAGGTGACACAATTCGCCCCATCCTGCCGCGGCTATTACACCTTGTCTACTGTCATTTGTCCGACTATACCCGCTTTTTGTAACCCCCTTTTGGGTTACTCCCTTGGCGCATCCGCCATCAATCAAACCCTTGCGCCGGCACGCCAACGCACACGACAAGGACTCACGAAGCGGCGCGTGTTCAGCCGCCGGGGGTCTCACGGCTCCACATGGCATAGAGGAGCACGCTGGTGGCCACAGCGAGGTTGAGCGAGGTGACGCGACCCCGCATCGGCAGGCGCACAACCTGGGTGCAGGCGGCTTCCTGCTCGGGCGTCAGGCCTTCGCGCTCGCTGCCCATGAGCAGGATCGCGGGGCGTGTGTACGACGCAGAGCGGTAGTCGACGGCCCCGCCTTCGGAGGTGCCGATCAGGTTGTACCCCTGAGCCGCGGCCCAGGTCGCGAACTCGGCGTACGAGGTGCTGACGATCGGAAGCCAGAACAGCGCGCCGAGGCTGGCGCGCACGGCGTTGGGGTGGCCGGGGTCGGCGCCACCGTCGATCAAGATCAGGCCGTTCGCGCCGACCGCGTCGAGCGTGCGCAGGATCGTGCCGATGTTGCCGGGGTCCTGCGGCTTGACCAGAGCAACCAGCCACGGATGCGAGGCCGCTGTGAGCATCGCGAGAGTCCGCGCCGGCCGGCGAATGACGGCCAGAACGCCCTGAGGGTTGTCCTTCTCGGCCAGCGAGCGGAAGACGTCTTCGGCCAGGGCATACACGCGGCGGCCGGCCTGCCGTTGCTTCTCGAGCAGGTCGTTGGCGAACGGGCTTTTGAGCAGGTCAGGTGCGTAGCAGATCCAGGCGACGTCCGCGCCGGCCTCGATGGCCTCACCGACATGGCGGATGCCTTCGGCTACGAACAGGCCGGTCTCGTCGCGCATCTTGCGCTGCTGGAGCTGGCGGGTGAGCTTGACGTCGGGGTTGCGTGGGTTGGTGAGGATCTGGGGCACGCGTTGGATTGTACGACACCCGGCTCGATACCGGGAATGGCCGGATATCGCCGGATGTTGCCGGATATCAACGCCGGATCGATCGCCGCCACTCGCCCATGAATAGTCTGTACGCCCGGCGGCTGGCCGCCAACCCGCGAGGTGTGGTGACATCGCCGAACAGCGCCAGGATCCGCTCCGGCTCGGCCAGGCCATGGGCGTTCAGCCCGACGTAATCGCCGTAGCTCGAATAGGGCCATTCATCCGGCTGCCCGACATAGCCATCTTTGACCGGGTTGACATGGATATAGCGACTCACCGTGCGCAGGTAGGTGTCATCAACCACCGGCTCGGCTGTGTACCGACCACGGTACAGACTTCCGACCCGTTCATGCCGGGCATTGAACGATTTCGAGTAGGAGATCAGAAAGCCGCGAAACATCTCACGAAAGGCCTCCGTTTTGACCTCGATCAAGAGGTGAAAGTGATTGGGCATCAGCGCATAGGCCAGCAGCCCTGCCTGTGGCCCGATGACCTTGGAGAGCAGCCCGTCCATAAACCGTTCAAAGCCG
>WBZS01002038.1_pt1 | contig 13594 bp, 14 predicted proteins | sample 5204201 | NCBI WGS metagenome assembly WBZS01 (sample SAMN12344357, study PRJNA552823) | activated sludge metagenome | biome: Activated sludge suspended growth; feature: Nitrification reactor; material: Wastewater; isolation source: activated sludge from nitrification reactor of wastewater...
AGTGGCCGGATGTTCATCTCGGTTGGAAATTCATCGAACTCACGTTCCCTTGATTGGACCTGTTAAGGTGTTTGAAATCTGCTTGTAAGGAAGCATCGGCGATCGGCTTTCGAGGAATTTTAACTCGAATTTTTCCACGTTTTCAAAGAAATAGAGCTGGATGCTATCCTTGATGACCCCTTCTTTTTTTAGTTCCCACGCGTCCATGGTTCGGATGCCGTGGTTCTTTGTCCCAGGCACCGAGAATACGCATTGGTAATGTTGGTTTGATCGACCTGATTTGAACCGGTAATGAACCTCGAAATGCACCAAATCGCCGTCGCGTGTCGCTTTGCCCTCGGAAAGTTCGACGACGTTGGCAACATTGGGATCGTCGGGCGGTTCCGCCTCACCGGGCCCGTCCGTAGCCTGGACTTTCGGGTTGGGACGAGCCGTGGGCTGGCAACCTGTTCCGGAAAAAAGGAAACAGGCCGCACCTAGGAAAATCACGCCCAACGACTCCTTGTTGATCCAAGGCATGCCACCCTCGATTCGGCTACTACTTCCGTTTGATGAGTTTTCCTGGGATTTCGATGTTGAGTTCGCCTCCCGTTTCCTTCACCGTCATTTTCAAGGTGGATTCTGGTGTGCTATAGGGGGCGGGAATCGACTCGTACGAGCCAGGGTGGTCCGCGTCCTTGGCGTCATCTGGAAGTGCCGTTCCGTCTTTGGCGGCAAGGCGGCTTAGGCGAACGCGGTACGCACCTGGAACAATTCCTTCGTGGCCCTGCCGGGATCCAATCAGTTTGTATTTTCCTTGGGAATCGGTTCGGCCGAGCGCCCCTTCGCCCTTCGTACCAGATTCTGGCATGAATTGCACGGAAACGCCGTCGACGACCTGTCCACCAAGCTTCACGGTGCCCTGCACATTCACCCGACTTAATCCATCACCGCATCCTGAGATCAATGTCACCACCAAAACGAATGCCAGAAACTGGATGCGTAAAAGCATCGACGATACCCCCCTCGAACCGATCGAACGCAAATGAAAGTTGGAGTTCCGCGTGGTGGCAGGTTTACCCGCGTGACCGCGAAACTCCAACGAGACGATTGAAATTCAACGACGACTTTAAGGAACGTTTGATACCGGCAGGCCATCCGCCATGCGGCACATGAGGGTGAGATTAGGAATGTCGATCGTTTCGCTGAGGAACGCGACGTGGCCATCGGCGAAAACGAAATTGACGCCGCCCGTATGCATGCTGGCCGCATTGTACCAACTTGCACGGCGACCAAACGTTTTATTCAAGGTGCTGGTGTTGTTGTTGTAGTTCCAAACGTTCAAACCCGTGGCGGGAAAGGTCGTGTTGAACGCTCCCACAGGATCGATCCCTACGGAAACCCAACCCGCGTACGCCCAAGCGGACGTGACACCATTGAAGGTTTCGAGCGTGTGTTCGCCCATGAGCAGCGTGTTACTCGTGCCGTCCGTGATGTGAACGAATTTCGCGTTACTGTTTTCGCCGGAGATGTAGCGCGTCGAAATCGTGGTGTTTTTCCACCAATTGTAGCGGTTTAGACTGCTGGCCTGTGTGATGAAGTCGTAGGAAGTTTTCGCCGCTCGAATGCCGGCGCCGCCATCAGGACTGTAGTTTGCGTTTGGATTGATCGTGATCAACCCACTATCGGAAGGACACAAAAGAATGGAAAGGACATTCTCGGACAATTTGGCGTTCCCACTGGCGATGGCATCGGGTGTCGCCGGCACGCCCGTGGCCGAAGCCGTGATGTAATTCCCAAATCGAGCATTCGCGTTGAACATCTTATAAAGTCCGGCCTGCTCAATATACGGTAGGAGAAAATAGATGCCGTGGATATTCTGCAAAATGGGATCGGAAACAAAGGTCGGTGGTGCGGCGCCATTAAGATTGCCCTGCGATTTTCGCGCGGGCGGCAGGCTTTTCATGGCGTCATGATAGTTGTGGCACGCCAAACCCAGCTGTTTCAGGTTGTTTTGGCACTGCATGCGCCCTGCCGCTTCGCGGACTTTTTGCACCGCGGGTACCAACAAGGCAATCAAGATCGCGATGATCGCGATCACCACCAGCAATTCGATCAACGTAAACCCGCGCATTCGACGTGGTACGCGCACCATCTCGGACACCTCCAAAAAGGAGTTGGTCGAAAAGAGCCTGGCCGTTCGAAGTGAACGACAGACCGAAAACCCAAAAATAACGATAAGGGAGAGAAGAGTTTGGTGGCTGACCACCCAGAAGTGATCGCCAGAAACTATTAGAGAGAGATTAACCAACGTGAATTGAGATGTCAAGAACCCTAATAGTACTATTTGTTGAAATTCGAACGTTTTTTCTTAATCCCTGCCTCGCTAAGAGTTGACCCTCAGATTTTTTTCTGAAACGCGAATCGCGTGATGCGATCAATTTGGGTCATTCGTGGCGGATGCCTTCGGCGCCGCATCCGTCGCGGGAATCTCCGTTTTGCGTTCCTCCAGTGGCGGTGGCGGGAGCGTGATTTCATCGTGAACGCGTTCCACCCCCAGCGTGGTCTCCGCGAGGTCGACGGCGTGTTTTTTCGCATGCTCGTTCGCGGCTTGGCCTTTGAGAAAAACTTCCTTTTGCTGAACCGAGACCTGAAGGTCGGTTCCCGTCAAATGTTTATCCCACCGAAGTCGTTCCTCAACCCGTTCCAAAAGGCTCGGTTCACCGCGCAAATCCCGCCAACCCTGGTCGGCTTTATCGCGAAGGTCCGCGGTGAAATCGTGCGTTTTCGTGAGCAATTTGCGGCCGATCCGGGCGAGACATTCACTATCTTGGCGGCTACACCCTGTTCCGCAGGAAAGAAACGAGACCATCCCAACCGAGATCACGACGTATCGCATCGGTTTCATGCCCATCGACATCCGAAAAAGGCCAACTCCTCCTTGGGAATGTTCGGATGTTTCAGGCTTTCAAATTGCTTTGGATAAAAAAATACCTTTTGCATTTGTGAACTTTTTTCGACTTTGCAGCCACGGTAAAATAGGAGATGGGTGCTCAACGCCTTTCCGAGGTCCAGATGGGGAATCTTGGAAGGCACCCTCTAGGAGGAACTTACAATGAGGCTTCGACTCTTTTGTGCCGCGTTCAGTGGATTGCTGCTTTTCGGAACATTGGCACCGGCCAATGATACCCTGCGCCTGGGTGGCGCGATCGACGGAGGAACGGATACGGAACTCGTACGGTGGCGAGGGGGATACGGTTACCGCGGCCATTACGGAGGATATGGATATCGAGGCGGGTGGGGCGGTTGGAGCGGGTGGGGTGGACGTTATTCCTCGCCGGGCTTCGCGTTTTCCTACTCCAGGCCATACTACCACTCCTGGGGTCACACTCCTCGGTGGTATGGATACTCGTCTTATTACCGACCCTTTAGCTACAGCTATTACCGACATCCATCGTACTACCAAAGCCCCTCCTATTACTACTACCCAGGTTTTTCGTATTACTATTCCCCCTGTGTCTCGGACGAAGCCGACGTGCCCGCCGTGACATTAGGCCGACCGGCTCCGTTGTCGAATCCGATGGTTGGAAATCCTGTTTACTCAAGTTCCAATTATCGTTCAAGCACCTTCGAATACAACGGAGGCCCGAGATTTCTGATCCCGTCGCCTTCGGAGTCGGAACCTGTGCCCGCAACCGAGCCTGCACCTCGCCAGGTGCCGGTGGAGGGACGGTTCGTTGCGTTGCCGCGTGAATCCAGCGGAGGAGTTTCGCCGATTATTCCAGAAACGATGTTCGTGAGCCTTACTCCCGATCGCCCCGCAAGCCCGAACACGCCACCGGCGAAAGCCCGTTTCTCCTACCCTGCCTACGGCGAACGAACGACGAGATGATGCGGAGTTAAGGCGTCCGGCAGGAAAGAATCTACCATGGGTGACCGGTCCCTATCAGGGGGACGGTTGGGCATCACCAAGGTCCACCGGCAAGCTTTTTCGTCAGCGATCACGAAACCCGACGCTTCGCCGCGTCGGCTCGCTTGGTAATTCAACATTTTCCGTTCGCCTAAATGGTTGTTCGAACGGCGGGAGTAAAACAACCAAACACTCCGCGTGCCGTTTCGTGCTCGCTCGCATTCTGGCCGAGATCCGTGGGTAGTTGCGATCTCCTGGATACGGTGAGTCGAAGCTGGTAATTTAATTCTGTCTGCTAGTGCTTTGTCACTAAAAGATTTTTGGGTCGTCCGAGTTTGAGCGCCAAGCGAGGGCTCAAGTGTCCCCTCGCTTGGCGCCTCAGGCTTGGCAACGCATAACGCAAAATCTGGGCCTTGACAAAGCACCAGCCTCATCGAATCGAAACAGGAGCCCCGGAATGCCGCGGGCTCCTTTTGTTGGGATTATGCGAAATATGCCGATTGGCGTTTATGGGTAAACTAGAAAAAGGAGTCGACAGGAAGGTTTTTGTCTTCTAGGCTTCAACGATCGCTTCCATCCTGGGAATTCACCATGCAACCGCTATTTCTCGCGATTCTCTTATCCGTGCAGGCTTCCGACCCGTTGATCGCCGGCAACCTTCAGCCGCAAGGGGTAAATGAATCGCCGCGAGAAGTGGTGAATGAAGCTCCCGTCGTTTCCAACCAAATCCTATCGGCACCTGCTCCCACCTATCTACTTTTGCCGCTGCCAGCTGGCTCGACCTCGATTCCACTGGGCTATTCCAGACCGATTCGCGAATCTCGCGAGATCTGGAATTATTACGCGCCCGATCAAAGTGGGCGTTTTCGTCCGCGAGTCATTTTCCTGCCCGAAGGTGCATTCGAAATGCCCAGCGGGATGCCTTACCATTGGACCACGGCTCGCCCCAACGACTATCGGCGCTAACCTAACGTAGCGAAGCCGCAACCCACAAGAACCAAGACAACAAGAACCAAATAAGTACCAACTTCAAAAAATCCAATCGGTCCTTGTCTATTTTGGTTCTTGAAACGTCTCCGGAAGCTGCGGGAACGTTCAGAGGCAAGAAACTATTGAACCCGTCGCGTGACGAGCGGTCAACGTAGGCCGGCTGCGGATCTTCGCGTTTTTCATCGAACCATCGAACCGATGACTTTTCACGGCCGGTTTACACCGGCCGCTCGCCTGGTCTGTTCCCCCAATTTCGTCGAATCCGATCGAGCAAGACCTGCAATTCCCATTCGCTTTCCGAGGGAAACTATGATAAAACCCACGAGATTGTGAACTTGAACCAAGGATTGAACATGGCCAGCGAAACCAAGGAAGCTCCGAAAAGAATCACGTCGATCGATGCCTACCGTGGCTTGGTCATGTTTTTGATGTTGGCGGAAGTCTTGGCGCTCGGTCGAGTCGCTTCGTTATTTCCCAGCAACTCGGCTTGGCAATGGATCGGCTTTCACACGAGCCATGTGGCCTGGACGGGATGTTCGCTGCACGACTTGATCCAGCCCTCCTTTTCCTTTCTCGTCGGCGTGGCGTTGCCATTTTCATTTGCCGCTCGCCAGGCGAAGGGGCAATCGCTGGCGTGGGCGACGCTGCACGCGACCTGGCGTTCGGTTCTGCTTATCTTTCTCGGTGTTTTCCTACGGTCAATTGGCCAACCCCTAACCTATTTCAGCTTCGAAGACACGCTTTCGCAAATCGGTTTGGGTTATTTTTTCCTGTACCTCCTGGGTTTGACCAACGAACGTTGGCAGTGGTCGGCGTTCGCGGCGATTCTTGTGGGTTATTGGGCGGCCTTCGTTTTCTATCCCGCACCCGACGCCCCACTCTCACCAGATGCCTACCGAGCGCTGGGCGTGGATCCGAATTGGAGCCATCATCTATCGGGCCAATTCGCCGCCCATTTCAATATCAACACCAACCCAGCCTGGTATTTCGATTCCTGGTTCCTCAACCTTTTCCCCCGCCAACGACCCTTCGTCGGGAATTCTGGCGGATATTCCACGCTCAGCTTCATTCCAACGCTCGCGACCATGATTCTCGGACTCATCGCCGGCAGTTGGATGCGATCGCCCGATTCCACTTGGCTGCGTGTCGGAAAATTCTTCGCGCTGGGGATGGTGCTCCTAGGTGCGGGCTTCGTCCTGGATCATTTCGGCATCTGCCCTTCGGTCAAGAAAATTTGGACCCCCGCGTGGACGCTTTACAGCGGCGGTTGGTGTTGCCTATTTTTGGCCGCGTTTCACGGACTTATCGAAGGAACCGGATTCGAGGCGTGGTCCTTTCCGCTTGTCGTGTTTGGCGCCAACTCGATTTTCATTTACTGCCTGGCCCGAGGTCAAATCCGCGCGCTCATCCACGATTCGCTTCGGCCTCACCTCAACGGGATCCTGTACGCGCCGCTGGGCGAATGGCTAAACAAAAACTTCCCGGCGGAGCGATCATTACCTACAGGCTGGATTTCTCCGTACGAGACCATCATTTCTGGAACGGGCGTATTGCTTATCTATTGGCTGATCTTGCTTTGGATGTATCGGCGTAAAGTGTTTGTAAAGATCTAACTCCATTCTGGCGAGCCGGGTCCCGTGAGGGCCCGGAGTGCGCGACCACCGGCAGTTTCCCGGGCCCTCACGGCGCTCGGTTCGCCCAACGCGAAACGACTTTCGCCGATTCCGTTTCGTCTTTTCAAAAACGATCGATCGTGAACATCGCTTGGATCTCCGATGGGTATCGCACCACATGCACCAGCCGCTCGGCAAACTCCATGGTGGATTACGTCGTGGATGACACGTCTTGCGTTGGTCGTTGCTGCGCTGGCGGTGGCCGCGATTTTGATGTTAACCTGGGCCCGCATGGGGGCAGCGTCGCGCATCTCCCAACTGCACGCGGAGATTGAAAAAACGGATCCCCATTGGCGTTTCGAAGATGCGGTTCGGGAGGCAGCCAAACTCCCGGACGCCGAGAACGGCGCCCTGTTCTTGCTCAAAATCGTCGCCAACATGCCGAAGCCTCACGAGCTTTCCAAGGAACACCAAGATCTCTTCAAAAATCGTGCGATGGAACAAGTCCTGAACGTACCCCAGCGGGAAGCGTTGCTCGAATGGCACACGAAGATGGCGCCGACTCTCCGCGAATTAGAAGGGGCCTGGAAGTACGAACGAGGCGCCTTTCCCGTCACCCTCGATCCCCTGCCCTTCTTTTCGCCAAGCAAGGCTTATGATGTGCTCATGCCCGTGCTTTACTTACTCAACACCCACGCCATGCTGCAAGCAGACAATCAGGACATCGACGGCGTGATGCGAACGGGTTTGCTCCTGCTTCACCTGGGGAAAATGTCAGCCTCGCCCGACGCGGCCTATTTTCGCGTTTCGACGCGTCATGCCGCTCTGGGTGCGTTTCGCCGAGCCCTGAGCCAGGGCGAACCCTCCGAGGAGATGCTTCGACAAGCAGACACGGCTTTGCGCAAAGAGTGGGAGTATCTTAGTTCACAGGAATCTCTCAAGGTGAGCCGAGGATTAATCGGCCAAACCTATGTTCACCTACAAAACGGTAACCTTACGGAAGACGATGTGATTTCAAGGCTTAAATTGCAAACTCCCACGGCATGGCGTTTGACGTATTCACGAACGCGTGATTACCTTGCGACGCTCGAACTAAGTGAAGGAGCCATTCGAGCCATGGACCGTCCGCCGTGGGAATGGATCACCGCGGTTCGTGCTTTGGAAGAAAAACACCTACAGACCACGTGGTCACTATTGGCCGTAATCACCTCCATTTCGATTGGACCGGGCTTGGTGAATGGATTGGCGTTGCATCTGGAATGTGACGCTGACAAAGAATGCCTCTTGACGAGCATCGCGGCCGAGCGTTTTCGGAAGAAACATCATCGTTGGCCTGCCAACATGCAGGAATTAGTTTCTGATGCGTTTTTACCCAGCATACCTCGCAACCCGTTTTCCGGATCCGAACTCAAATTCAGGCCACACGACCGAGGAATCACTATCTCTTGCGAGAATAACGGTACGGGCCAGTCGCGAGATGTCGAACACCAACTGTGGAACGTGGATATTCGACGAAGAACCGATTGACGGTGAACGGACCTTGTCGCACCGTCTCGTGGAAACGCCAACGGAAAAAACCAAACAAAAAGCCCAGGAGCAGGCTCCTGGGCTTTTTGTTTAGAACGTCTGCCAAAACCTAGGAATAATAAAAGTCTGTGGAGGATCGTTACTCAGCCCACAGTCGGAAGCAAATGATACTCATGGCGAACGCGTTCCATGCATGTTGAACGTCTATCAAGCGATCCCAACGGACTCGCATTCGCTTAAATCCCTTGATCCAGGCATTTGTCCGCTCCACCACGTAACGGACCTTTCCCAAGCCGGAGCCATGCTCGGTGTTCCGCTTCGCAATGAACGGCTCGATCCCGAGCCAACGCAAGATCAGGCGATTCGCTGCGCTGTCGTAGCCTCGGTCCATATACGCTTCGTCGGGACGAGTCTTTGGCCGGCCAGGCTTGCCCTTGACCTGGGGAAATTTCTCGATGATCGGTTCCACCTGCTTCTGATCGCTCTCGTTGGCACCGGTCGTGTGCATGGCCAAAGGCACGCCGTTGGCGTCGACCAGCAACGTGTGTTTGGTGCCGGTTTTGCCGCGGTCCGTGGGGTTTGGCCCAGTCGCATCGCCTCCACCGGGAGCGGGGACCATGGTGCTGTCAATGACAGCGATATCCAGGTCGAGCTTGTTGTCGCGACGGAGAAACTCCAAGAGCAGCTCATGGATTTTCTCCCAAACGCCAAGGCTCTGCCAAAGGCGAAGCCGACGGTGGGCAGTGCGACCCGAACAGCCCATGTCCAGGGAAACATCTGACCAGCGGATTCCAGTGGCCAGAACATACCAAAGGACAGGAAGGACGACGGCATTGGGGACCGCAGGCCGACCTCCGCTTCGCCCGACAGGCCTATCGGGCGGCAACAATGGTTTAACGATGTCGTAGAACTCAGCGGGCATGAATGACGTAGCCATCGTGTGCCTCGGATTGAACGTTACCTCCAGCAGACTCTCAATCCGATCGCGCAAATCTCGTGCCAATCAGGGGTTTTGTCAGAGGTTTTAAGGGGCACTTCGCCGCGATGAACGCCAAGTGACCCGGTCCGGCCCAGGTTCGCCCACGACGCCGCGGGATGCGGCGTTTTCTCGTTCGTTGGGTTCTTCTTCATTGTTCGCCCTCCAACGCAACGTGGGCCAACGTGGACGACCTGTGGCTTTCCTCGACGCCAAGAAATCGCACCGGCTTCCCGGCCGAGCGGGCCGACTCGATCTCCTCTCGCACTCCGACGCTTTCCTTCCAACCCTCCAACATCAGCACCACGACCTCGTCGCACCGCTCCAGGTAGACCCGGTCGATAAGTTCCCAGAACGTCCAGGCGGTCGGCAGCGCGAATTCGACGAGCGGGTGACTCTGGACGATGGGCGAAAACACGACCTCGCCGGCGCGGAGCAGCGAGGCCGTGGCCCGGCACGCGGCACGGAAACGCCACTCGCGGACGGCTGGATCGGGGTGTGAGTACGGTGACGCCAGGTAGATCATGCTGGCACCTTCTCAGTCGCGGCAATACGCTCGGCCTTCTTGCCGGTGAACTTTTCGAACCGCTGAACGATGACGTCGCAGTAGAGCGGGTCGAGTTCCATCAGGAACGCTTTGCGGTTGGTTTGTTCGGCCGCGATCAGGGTACTGCCCGAGCCGCCGAACAGGTCGAGGACGTTCTCACCAGTCAAGGACGAATACTGAATGGCTCGCACCGCTAACTCGACGGGTTTTTCGGTGAGATGAACCATCGATTGCGGGCTGACTTTTTTGATCGACCACACGTCGGTCGCGTTGTTGGGCCCGAAAAACTTGTGCCCCGCGCCTTCGCGCCATCCATAAAAACACCACTCGTGGTTTCCCATGAAATCCTTACGTGTTAGTACTGGGTGCTCCTTCACCCAGATAATCGCCTGGCTGAAGTAGAGCTCTTTGGCCTTGAGCACGGGCGGATAGTTGGCACAATTCGCGTAGCCGCCCCAGATGTAGAAACATCGGCCAGGCAACAGCACGCGCGAGATGTTTCCGAACCAAGCAGCCAACAGCCGATCGAACTCCTCGTCGCTCACGAAGTCGTTGGCGAGCGGCCGATCCTTGGCTCGAAGCTTTGTGTGCGTCGGCTTTCCTTTTTGGGCATCGCGGGCCAGATCGAAGCCGTGGTAATGTGGATTGGCATCGGCGGGGAAGCTCGACAGTCCCGCTGCGATGGCGTTGTTACTGCGTGGTTCCACCTTCACGTTGTAGGGCGGATCGGTGTTGACGAGGTGGATGTCCGCGCCCTCGAGCAGTCGGTCGAGATCTTCCTGTTTGCAGCTATCTCCACATAGAAGCCGATGGTCGCCTAGCCTCCAAAGATCCCCCGGCTGGGTGACGGCCTCGTCAGGCGGTTCGGGCACCTCATCCGAATCTCAGAGACCGTCCTGCACGCCCGGATCGAGCAGCTTCGCCAACTCCTCCTGGTCAAAACCCAATAAGCCAAGGTCGTAGTCCAACTCCTTAAGTGCCGCCAGCTCGATCGGCAACAGGTCGAAGTCCCACGTTGCCAGCGACGCCGTTTGGTTGTCCGCGATGCGATAAGCGCGAATTTGCTCGGGCGACAGGTCGGTAGCCACATGGACCGGAACCTGGTCCATGCCGAGCTTCTTGGCCGCCTTGAAGCGTGTGTGCCCGCAAATGATCACCCGGTCGACATCGACGACGATCGGCTGGCGGAAGCCATATTCGCGGAGCGATCGAGCAACCGCCTCCACGGCATCGTCATTGATCCGCGGATTGCCCGGATAGGGAGTGAGATCCGCCAGGTTCATATGTTCGATCTTCATACTAACTCCAAGGTTGGGGAAATTCGGACCAGCGAAACAAACTGTACTCAACTTGCGACGTGTTCCCAGACGTATCCTCTTGCCACACAGGCCCGGGAAGGAACCACGATTACTTATGTCGCGTTTGGAAATGCTTAGGAATCATTTTTGGTCGTTTTCACCACGAAAAGCTCCAGCGGGAGCATATGCCATTGGGGAGCGTGTCGTTGCTGTCTGTTCCACATTGAAGGCGAACCCCTTTCAAAAGCATTTGGCCGATTTTGGTACCGCAGTACCGCACAGTACCGCAGTATTCCCATTTGCACCCCCGTTCTCTTACCGTGTATGCGCATGTATGTGGCTTGCATTGCGTGCACTCTCGCGCGTAAGGGGTGGGGGACATCGCGGTACTGTGCGGTACCTGTGTCGTAACTCGTTGTGGGATATAGACATCTTGGTACCGCAATGAGGCAAAACATCGCGGCACTATCGCGGTACCAAACGGGGTGGATCGCGGTACTAAACCCGAAAGTTCGACTAACAAACTGCAAAGTCCGATGTGAATACATGGCTTACCTCGTAGTTAGCGCAATGTGATGCCGTCGTAAAATCGCCCAAAATCGTGATTCCGACGGGCGACAATCGAGGGAACGGCTGCGGCGAGGTCGCGACCAAAGACCTGCCGCGTGGAGATCGTGGTACGCCCATCCTCCACGCACCAGCGCCGCCACGCTTCGTAGAGGTCGTCCACCGTAATCCTCACTCCAGGCCGAACCTCGCAGCACTCGTGGACGAATGCCAGAACTGGCGAGGCCAGATGTTCCAACTCCTGGACGGCAACCTCAGACGTACGTGGCTGATGAAAATGCCTGCGAGCCCGAAGGCGTTTGAGGCCATCGATCGCCCAAAGGAGAATGCCGGGCAATTCTTGCGACAACTTCGCCGTTAAGTTCATGTCTTCTTGCCCGTAGAAACTGTTCGTAAAGCGAAGGATCATGAACCGCCCTGCCAGCGCGCCGCTTGCGTCGTTGAGTCGAGGAAGCTCGTTGGTCAAGAACACAAATCGCGTGGGTAATTTCATGGTGACGCTGCCCAGAAACTTGCGATCCACGGTGACCATATCCTCACCGGAGATGCACAGAAGTCGCTCGATCACGACGCCAATGTTGTCGCCGGTGAAGCGGGCGTCGGAGACAATCGCCAGGGACTTGCCGAGGAGAGGTTGCAGCCCGAACGGACCGCCAAGGCTGGACGTGGTTGGACCGACCACGTTGCCGGCGCCCGCCAATCGCGTGAGGATTCGGCCAATTGTGCCTTTGCCAGAGCGCCGCGGTCCAACCATGAGCAGGATTTTTTGCTGACTGGTGTCTGCGACCAGGCTGTACCCCATCCACTCCTGCAACAGTTCGATCGATTCAACATCTTTTGCCCAGAGTTGGTCGAGGAATCGAAACCATTGCACGGGTCTGTCGGCTTTGCCCGAATACTCGAAATCGATGGCGTTGATATTGAAGAGTCGGGGATCGGGTGGCAGCACCTTCGACGTGTTCAAATCCAGGCAACCCGAGGGAAACGGCAGCAGGTCTTTAGGGCTCGGGAGATCCTGACGATAGTCCAACCATTGCGGCGGCGAGATGGAAGCATTGAGGTGGGCGTATGCCCGTAGTGTATCGAGCGCCGCGGTCACGGTTCGTGGATTGGAATCAAAATCAACGAGTTTCGATTCGCCCGAGCGGGCATTGACTTGATAACGCAACGCTTTATGGAGCCATGTCTGTAGCTGCTGCCGCAGGTACTCATCCTCGATCGACACGTAACGATTGCCATGCCAGGCGAGGAATGAGCCAGCATAATGTTGGATTGATCGATGGTCAGAACGGATGTAATGCTCATCAATGAACGCCTTCGCAGTCGGCAGGGTCTTGGAAGGCGACAAAACCAGCCTGCCGGATTGCGGGTCGCGTTGGCCAAGCTCGATCGGCCCGCTTTCACTGACATCGACGCTCGGGGCATCGGCGACGGTCCCGAGGTGTTTCGTACGAACAGTTCGTGGACGGTACTGTTCGGTCACTTTTTCGAGCGCCTTCGCAATCGTGATTTCGCCGTAGGTTTGGCCGCCGCGTTTCTCGTCCCATTTGTCCCGCATCAATCCTGATCCGCGAAACAAGCGATCCAACTGCGAGGCATCCTTGGTATAAAAGGCCAGCTTAAACACCAACGAGGAATCGGCTTCGCTTTGCGAACTGAAAAATCCATCCCATTGCCCATTCCATAAATTCGCGAACTTGACGCCGCTTTTGCGGCAACGACGCGCCCGCGCGAGGATTTCTTCATCCGAAATGCTGGAGACAGCATCATTCCCCGAAGCGGCCGGTATAGCTTTCTTGGGCGAAGGCTTGGCTGGGAAAATCATGGCATAGAGCGCGTCGACTTCGTTCTGTCGTTGGCAAATTGTGATCGGCGTGGAGGGCAGGTGGTTGCCAGTGATGGTGAAAAACCGGTCTCGATCGTAAATCTCCACCGATCCATCGTAGAACTTCTTCTTGCACCGCGGCCCCGGCTTGTGCGCTTCGACGACCAACTTGACGCCGTGCCCCGATGGACTGATTTCGCTGTAACTTTGAAGCTGATCGATGATGGAACGCGCCCATGGTTTTAGCTCGTTCGATCCTGGATCGATGCACTTATCGAGGTCAATCCCGCAGAATGGATCATCGGATGAAAAAACAAACCCAACGCCGTTGTAGTTTGGGTTCGCATTCCACGCTCCGACCG
>WBZS01002039.1_pt1 | contig 13592 bp, 18 predicted proteins | sample 5204201 | NCBI WGS metagenome assembly WBZS01 (sample SAMN12344357, study PRJNA552823) | activated sludge metagenome | biome: Activated sludge suspended growth; feature: Nitrification reactor; material: Wastewater; isolation source: activated sludge from nitrification reactor of wastewater...
GGGGATTGAGAACCCATCCAAAAAATTTGTGGTGGGCGTGCAGTGGCACCCGGAAGACCTTGCCCCAGAGCGCGACGAAGCCGCCGCGCTGTTTAAGGAATTTGTGAACGCCTGCCGGAAGAACGCAGAAGCTTAAATTCCAAATTCCGCATTTCGGCTTCTTCCGGCTTCTAAATTCTGAATTCATATTACAATTCGCCCACTCAGACACACGACATGAACGAGCAAACTACTATTCTTGTATTTATGGGCGGGGCAATTGCGGCCTCCATCGCGGGCGGCGTTGTCATTTCCGGGCTGGTGTGGTTGATCTCAAAATTCTTCCGCTCCAGCGTGCCCGCGCCAAAAGTTTTGACCGAGTTCAACGCCGCGCAAACGGCGCAGAACGTGGCCGCGCGTGAGCGGGCCGACACCCGGGGTTTTAGCCTTGGCCCGCGCGCAGAGCCAATTGCGATTGCGCTGGCGAGCTTTGTGGGCATCTCGCTGGTTGTGAGCATGTTGCTGCCTTCGCTCACCGCCAAGCCTTTGCCCGCAAAGGAAGGCGCGGCCAGCGAGACTAAAGCCGACCGCGCCCCGGTTTATCACCTTTGACGTGGCTAGAACTTGCGGAACTCGCCACGCGCCAACAGTGTATCACGCGCCTGCCGGTTGTGTCTATCTTTTGAATACCACTTCGCGCTATCATCCTTGCTGAAACTTGCGTCTCCCCCTTTGGGGGACGGAAGGGGGACGCCGACAAGGCCGAGCGGACACGCAACAAGCGTGGACGCGACAGCCGAAGGCGGCGCTTCTCGACCGAACGAAGAGAGGAAGAGCGCACTTATGCAAACTGCGTTTGCGTGCGGCCTGCGGCGCGGGCGGTTTAGCAACCGCCGTCGCTTCGGGTCTCATCGCCCCGAACCGGAAGAAGCGCCGCAGCGCAGCGGCAGGCCGCAGCTTGCTGGCTTGGGCGACTACGGGCTTGCCATCCGGCAAACCCTTCGCGCCCCGAAAGGATAGGAAGCACCCGCCGCCATGCCCGCCACCGCGTTTCATCTTTCTGTAGTCCCCATGAGCCGCAGCACTGGCAAGAGCAGCGTTGCCAAGGCGGCTTACATCACGGGCGGAAAACTGGCCGACGAGCGCACCGGCAAGCTGCATGACTACACCCGGCGCAGCGGGGTTGAGGCCGTGCTACATGCCCAGCTTAAGGACGCGCCGGAGTGGTCACGCGACGTGGCGCAGGCGTGGAATGCCGTTGAGGCCGTGGAGAACCGCAGGAACTCGCAGACGGCCAAGGTCATTGACGGGCTGGCCTTCCCGCACGGGATAGACGCCGAAGCCCGCAAGCGGATGCTGACCGACTTCATGCGCGAGCAATTCGGGCGCAAGGGGTTGCTGTGGACGGCCAGCATCCATGCCCCCGACAAGGACGGCGACCAGCGGAACTATCACGCGCACGTCATGTGGAGCGAACGGCCTTTGACGGCGGACGGATTCGCCAAGACCAAAGACCGCGAGGCCACCAGCTTTGAGACCCGCAAGGACGCGCTGGCCGTCATGCGGGAGCGTTGGGCGGCACTATCGGCCAAGCAGCTTGAACGGGCTGGCTTGCCGCTTGAGGCCGAACGCTGGCGACACGCTCACCTGAAATTGCCGGAGCAGGAACAGCTTGCACGGGCGCGGGGCGATACCGAATTTGCCGAGCGCGTGGCCGACCGGGAGCCGACCAAGCATCTAGGCCGCGCCACCGTGGCCTTGGAGCGCAAGGGCATCCCGACCGAGCGCGGCGACGCATGGGAGGTGACCGAAGCCCGCAACGATCAACGGCTGGCCTTGCGGCAGCAGGGCGCGGCACTGGAACGGGAAGAAACCCGCCTTGCTGCCAAGGACAGACGCCGTGCGGCCTATGCAGAGCAGCACGAGCAAGCCGCGCCCCAAACCGTGCGCCTCTATCGTGGTGTCGGGGCAAATGTCTGGCCTGCCCGTGAAGGGGAAGCCGTGTTTTTCTCCACCAACATAGAGCGGGCGCGGGGCTTTGGAACGTTGCATTTCGTGGACGTGACGCCTGCCGAGTTCGCACAGATGAAATGCCCCCACTCGAAGCGCATTCTTGAGGCCGAGCCGATAGCAAAGGACGATTACCGCATTGACGAAGCGGCCATATTGAACCGCCTTCGCCTGTTGGAGACACCACAGCCCGCCCCCGACATGCGCAGCCACCGGGCGGCAAAGCTGGCAGGGCTTGAGGACGTGCAAACCTTGCGCGGCCTCTGGCGTAGCGCCGACACCGCCCAGACCTTCCTAAAAGCCGCGCAGGCCGACGGTTTCCGGGTTGCGCGTGTCACAGAGCGGGACGCCGACCAGAGCAAGGCCGACGCCGAGGCAACCGCTAGCCGCAATGCAGGGCGCAGGGCGCCGCATTACGACGCGGGCGACCTCATCGCTTACAACAGACAGGGTTACGGCTTGCGGCTCGACGGCGCGACCTTGGACGACGACAAGGCGCATGACCGCATGACACAGGCGGCAGCCCAGCCCCTGCCCAGCTTGGCCGAGGTGCGGCAAGCCGTGCTGAACGACTGGAAGGCGCAGCAGGCCGCCTATCGCCGCGAGACACGGGCGGAGCAGCTAGGCGACCGGGCGCACGTTCAAGCCATTCGCCTGCAATGGCGTAGTGCCGACAGCCCGCAAGCGTTCATCAAAGGGCTGCACGAGCAGGGTTACACCGTCGCCCGCGTCAGCCAGCAATGCGCGCTGCAAAGCCAAGTGGACGCCGTGGCAGCGGAACAACTCCCCGCGAAGGAGCGCCCCCCGGTCTATCGCCAAGGGGAATTGCTGGCCATGACCCAGCACGGGCAGACCTTCCGCCTTGACGGGGCAACGCTGGCCGACGCACGAGCGCCGGAGCGGTTGACCCAGACGGCGCAGACGCCCTTGCCGACCTTCCAGCAGGCGCGGCGGGCGATTGAGCAGGGCAAGGCCGACCGGCAGGCCGAGCGTGACACGCGAGCGCAGGCAGCACCGCAGAGCCGCGCCCGCGCACCGCAGGGCAAGGCATTGGGCATGGCGCGGGCGGCGCTCAGCGGACTGGTGGAATTTCTGTTTGGCTGGCTGGCCGACCGCAAGCCGCCGCAGCTTGGCAAAGCCATGCCGCGCAGCCGCAACCTTGCCACAGAAGCCCGCGAGGCCAGCAAACGCGCCGACAAGTCGCTTGCAGGGGCGCAGGACATCGCCGCGAATTACGGCCACCGGCTCTTGCAGCTTGACCCGGAAATTCAGGACAGCTTGCGCCGCGCCCGCGAGGCCGAGCAGCGGAAACGCCGCGACGACGAGCGCGACCGAGAACGATAGGCGGGGCTGGGCAGAGCAGGCACCCAGCCCACGGCATACCGGGCAACAGATGGGGGGAACATGGCAGACACCGAATCCGACGCGGCAGCGGAGACATTGCCGCCGACTATCTCCGGCTTTGCCATCACCCATTGCGCCAACTGCGCCGCTGGCTGGACGAGACGGGGGACGAAAGGGGGCGTCATCATCGTGTGTTTGCTCGACCGCAAGCCAGTCTGGGCGGACATAGCGGATTGCGACCGTTACGAGCGCAAAGACGAGTCGGAGCCTTCAGCACCCTCGCAGCCGTAACCCCTGCCCCGGCGCGGGCGGTTTTTGCCGTCGCGGCCAGCGAGACGACACGCCACGCCAAGCCACGGCGGCGGCGCACGATGCGGGAACGGTTTACCGACGCGGGGCGCTTCACGACGAAGCCGCCAGCCCGCAAGGCCGCATCCCTCACCCTGTCCCAGCTTCGCGCATGGCACGCGCAGCGCGGCACCCTGCAACAGTTTTACGCGATGTATCCCGATGAAGCGCCGCGCCGCTGATTTTAATGAAAGCAGCATTTCAGCAATGGCCGAAAGCGTCACCCCCGACGACCTGGCACCCTTCCAGCGCGAGGCCGACGCGCAGGGCGTCCCGCTCGATAGCTACCTTGAGGCATGGGCGGGCAACATCACCCGGCAACTTCGCGGCCTCAAGCGCCACTGACCCCCTGCCCTCTTTTACTAAGCCTTAAGCACGTCGCCTTTACCCTTGCCGGTCTAATCCCGCTGCGGTTGCGGGGTTGCAAGCTGCGGTCATTCGCCATGACGCCTTGCCGGTTGTCATCCCATCAGGGCGAAGCGTCTGGGGAAGCTGGCACACGCCGCCTTGCCATCAATCGGCTGCCCGCTCCATTCGCTTTGCTCCCGTGTTGCCGGTGACAGCGCGGCCATGAGCCTGTGCCGAGTTCCCGCCGCCTTCGCGTGAAGGTGACAAGCAACAGGAGCAAGCATCATGGCGAACAAACCCACACATACCGCCTTCACCGTGCGGGAATACAAGACCAGCGACGGGCAGGAAAAGGGGCGCTGGCTCGAAATCGGCGCGGCATGGGTTCACAAGGACGGCAAGGGCTTTGACGTGGCGCTTGAAGCCCTGCCCGTTGACGGGCGGCTAGTGCTGCGCCTCAACGAACCGAAGGAGAAGGCCGAGTGATCGGCACGGGCGGCGCGGCGGCAACGTCGCGCTGCCCTCTTGCCGCAAATGCTGCTTTGCTGAAAACATGCGTTGCGTTACAGTGAAGCCATGACCCATGAGGAATACGGCCAACTGCTATACGAGCATCCCGACGAATCGCCGGAGATTGTCGGCATGTTGGACTATCTCATTGACCCGCCCAGCAGGCTTGCCAGCACGGCGCGATGGGTGAGGTTTCGGGACAACATGGCGCGGGCTGTCGCAGACCGACCGGACGACGCGCATTTCCCGCTGTTTCTCGCACAAGCCGACAGAATCCTTGCCTATCGGGCGACCATCGCGCCGGAGCGGCGTATCTGGAAAGCGGACTAAGGGCATGGCGATGAAGAAGCCCCCGACCTTGCGGCGCTTTCTGGCGCGTGTGATTGCCGCCAAGAGCGGTGAACCCTACGCGGGGCGGCAGGAAGTCGCCGCCGAGGTTCTACACGCCTTGCAGCTTGCCCAGCGGGTTTGCCCGTCATGCGGCAATGAAGCCTATGCGCTCGAACCGTCCCCGTTGCTGTGCGGCGATTGCCGCGCCCTGATGCAGACGCCGGAGCCGGAGAGCGAGCGCATCGCGGCTTTCATCGAACGGCACCGCAAGACGCTGCAAGGGCTGGCCGACAAATAGCGGCGGCAGAGCCGCCGAGTCTTTGCCTCGACCCTCAAGCGTTCAGCTTACCCCCTGCCCTGCTTGTGCGGCATCAAGGCCAAGCCGCTGCGCGGTTGCTTCGCAAGCCTTGACCCCGCGCAGTTCAGAGGGTGCGCCGAGCGCATCGGGACGAGGGGCGACCTTTTTTGTTCGCTGGCGCGGCCATCGAACAAGGGGCTATCTGTTGCAGAAAGGGTAAGTTTTGCATCAGCGCGACAGCCTCGACGAATCAAGGGGTTGCGTGTTGCATAAGTCTGTTGCACAATGAGGCATGGAATCCGAAGCCCTTGAACCGCTCACGACCGCGCAAATTGCATGGATGCAGCAGCTCAACGCCGAAGCCGTGCGGCGGCGCGTTCCCGACTGGCCGAAGCCCCACCTTGAAATCAATCCGTCTGACTGGCTGATAGATTTTCGTGCGGGGCTTTCCGCTGCCGACGCCCTCACAAGAGCGGGATACGCGCAGCGATGAAATACGGCTATGCGCGAGTCTCCACCGACGACCAGAACCCGGCGCTGCAACTGGCAGCGTTGAAGAAAGCCGGTTGCCGTCAGGTGTTCAAAGACGAGGGCATCAGCGGCGCGACCCGCAACCGCCCTGCCCTGCGGCGCTGCCTTGAAACGCTGAAAGCCGGTGACACGCTGATAGTGTGGAAACTCGACCGGCTAGGCCGCAGCTTGCGCGACCTCATTCACATGCTGGACGACTTGCGCGAGCGCGGCGTCAGGTTCCAATCGCTCACCGAGGCCATAGACACAACGACGCCGACAGGCCGCGCCATGTGGCAGATGATTGGCGTGTTTGCCGAGCTGGAGCGTTCGCACATCGCAGAGCGCACCCGTGAAGGCGTGAAGGCGGCAAAGGCGCGTGGCGTCAAATTCGGACGCAAGCCCAAACTCACAGCCCCGCAGATTGCCCATGCCCGCAAGCTGGTGGAATCCGGCGAACCCGTGCCGGAAGTCGCACGGCTCTTGAGCGTAGAGCGCACGACCGTCTATCGGGCGTTGCAGCGGGCAGCGGCATGACGAACAAGAACAACAGAGACTAGGGGCGGGGACTTGGCGAACACACAACAAAAAAGCGACCTTCCATTTGGCAGCGAGTTTTCCCCGTCACAGGTAGAACTGCCCCGCTTGCTGGAATTGGCCGACGAACACGAAGGCGACCAGTCGGCTTTGCAAGACGCGATACAGGCCGAATTTTTCTCGACCCACGGCGGCGGCAACGCGAAGAACCAGCGCACCCTTGCGATGAATTGCCGCCTTGGGCTGCGCGCCTATGGCCTCATTGACGAGAGCGCGACCCTCACCGATTTTGGCCGGGAGCTATACGACATCCGCGCCGACGCGGCGCTTTACGACAAGCTGGCGGCGCACATCCTGTTGAACCTTCGCGGCATGGCGCTGGTTCGTTGCATTCAGGAAATGACGATTGCAGGCGAGCGTGTCACGCTGGATTCGCTGCGCCATGCGTTGGAGGAGCGCGGGACGCACTTCCCCAAGGGCGGCAAGCACCCCAGCATGATGCGGCTTTGGCTGGCGAAGGCCGGAGTATTCATCGGCACGAGCTGGCGAGTTGACGAGGCGAAGCTACGGAGCCTCACCGGCACCGACAGCGACGAGTTTGCAGCCCTTGCCCGTTTCACCGCCGAACAGCGCGCGTTTTTGCTGGCGCTGGCGAACAGCGGCGTCACCGAGGCGCAGCCCGCGAACATCATCAGGGACTTGGCGACGGCCACCTATGGCGTTCGATTCCCCGACAAGAATTTGCCGCAGGTCGTGCTGAATGCGTTGCGGGACGCGGGCTATATCACTTTCGAGAAAACCACGGGCGGGCGCGGCGCAAAGCCGATGCTGGTGACGCCCACGGACAAGCTGCGCGTTGATCTTGTGGAGCCGTTGCTTGACCAGCTCAAGACACAGATTGACCCGAAGCTGATAGACCTACTCAAGACCCCCCTGCCCGACATTCTGGCCGAGATAGACAGCTCCGATCGCTACCGCGCCGGGCTGGCGCTGGAAGCCCTTGGCTTCAAGCTGATGCGTATCTTGGGGATGGACTACATCGCCACACGCTTGCGGAATGTATCCACCACGGGCGGCGCAGAAATTGACCTCATTTTTCATTCGTCGCGGCTTGTGTATTCGCGCTGGCAAATCCAGTGCAAGAACACCGCCCGCGTGGCGCTCGATGACGTGGCGAAGGAAGTCGGGCTAACCCACTTTCTCAAAAGCAACGTCATCGTGATTGTCAGCACCGGCGACATCGGCGGCGATGCGCGGCGCTATGCGAACAAGGTGATGCAGGATTCCAATCTGTGCATCGTCATGGTTGACCGCCCAGACCTTGAAGCCATCAAAACCAACCCCGCCAGCATCGTGGACGCCTTCAAACGGGAGGCACACAACGCAATGACCTTGAAGCAACTCGACTTGGGACAACCGACATGACGAAGAAAACAGAGACCAAGCCCGAGCTGTTTCACAAGACCAAGCACGGCAAGATTTTGCTGGGCGACAGCCTCGACGTGCTGGACGGCATGAAGCCGGGAAGCGTTGACCTCATCATGACCAGCCCGCCCTTTGGGCTTGTGCGGAAGAAGGAATACGGCAACGCCGACGCGCACGAATATCTGGACTGGTTCAGACCCTTCGCGGGGCAGTTCCGCCGTGTGTTGAAGGAGCGCGGCAGCCTTGTGATTGACATTGGCGGCGCGTGGATACCCGGACAGCCGACGCGGAGCCTGTATCACTTCAAGCTGCTGCTGATGCTGTGCGAAGAATACGGCTTCCACCTTGCCCAAGAGTTCTATTGGTGGAACCCATCAAAGCTGCCCTCACCCGCCGAGTGGGTCAACATCCGGCGCATTCGCGTCAAGGATGCGGTCAATACGGTTTGGTGGCTGTCGCTGTCACCGTGGCCGAAGGCGAGCAATCGGCGCGTGTTGCAGCCCTACAGCCCAAGCATGAAAGAGCTGTTGGAGAAGGGCTATAAGGCCAAGAAGCGGCCTTCCGGCCACGACATCAGCGAAAACTTTGCCGTGAACAACGGCGCGGCCATCCCGCCGAACCTGATTGCCATTCCGAATACCGAGAGCAACAGCTTTTATCTGCGCTACTGCCAGAGCAAAGGCATCAAGTCGCACCCTGCCCGCTTCCCCGCTGCGCTGCCGGAGTATTTCATTCGGATGCTGACCGACAAGGGCGATATGGTTTTCGACCCCTTCGGCGGCAGCTGTGTGACCGGCGAAGTGGCCGAGCGGCTTAAGCGCAAATGGGTTTGCTCGGAGCTGTCACAGGACTACCTGACCGGCGCGCTTGGACGCTTCCAGCAGGAGAACGGCACCGACGAGCAGCAGGCCAAGCTGTTGCGCGACGAGACCGAGGACTCGAACTATTACCGCCTGCCCCATCCGGGCATTTTGTGGAACGGCGAACACGGCGAGACCTTGCCAGAGGACGGCGGCAAGCGCCGACCGGCAGGCCGCAAACAGGTCATCGCCATTGACGGCAGCGACTTGCCCGACGACGAGACCGAGGACGCCGCCGACAACGGCAGGAGCCGCGCCGCCCGTTAGCTTGACGAATCGCTTATTTTCATGAAATAATGCCGTCATGAAGGGTTGAAAGGCGGTTTTCATGAAAACAATCGTCATCACATCGCAGAAAGGCGGCAGCGGCAAGACCACGCTGGCCGCGCACTTGGCCGTAGAGGCCGAGCGCAGCGGCGACGGCGCGGCGTGGCTGATTGACACCGACCAGCAGGCGACGTTGACGACATGGCACGACCGGCGCGAGGCCGAGACGCCCGGATTAGCGGAGGTTGCCCTGCCCCGCTTGCCGCAAGGCTTGATGCAGTTGGAAGCGCAAGGCGCGGCCTATTGCTTCATAGACACCGCCCCGGCGCACTCCGAACAGAACAAGGGCGTCATTCAGCTAGCTGACTTGGTGCTGATTCCGGTTCGTCCTTCGCCCGCCGACCTTTGGGCAGTGTCATCCACCGTGGAAATCGTGAAGGACGCGGGCAAGCCCCTGCTGTTCGTCATCACGCAGGCCAAGCCGCAAGCCAGCATCACCGCGCAAGCGATTGCCGCCCTGTCCCAGCATGGCCGCGTAGCGCAAGCATTCATTGCCGACCGTGTGCCGTATGCCGTCGCCATCACAGGGGGACGCACCGCGCCGGAAATCAGTCCGCGCAGCCCCGCCGCCGAGGAAATCGCAGCCTTGTGGCAAGACGTGAAATCATGCTTTAATGAAACCAGCAAAGCAGCCAAGCAGAAAAGGAGCGTAGCGAATGGCTAAGGCAGTGCAATTGAGCGGGGACGACCTCATACCGGCCAAAGTGCGACCGCTGGCAGCCACCCGGCAGCGGGGCGTTGTGCCATCGGCGGAACTTGTGCCGATGCAATTTCGGATGCCCCCGGAGTTTGTGCGGGCGTTCAAGCAAGAGGCGCTCGACCGCGACATGAAGCTGAATGAATTGCTGAATGCAGTTTTTCATGATTACATGAAAGGCCGCAAGTAGGCATGACCGAACGCCGCACCCGCAAGCAGCGCGCTGCCCACATGGCCGAATTGCTGGCCGACGTGGCGGCGCAGTCGCTTGCCGAGGATGCGGGGCAGGGCAAGCCGGTTGTCGTGGACGTGGCCTTGCGATTGACGCCGGAGCAGGCCGAAGCCTTCCTAAAATTCCTTGAGCGCGGGGCAATCATCGGCACCACATCGGCAGCGGTCAACGCAGCCGAGCGCGCCGAAATGGAGGGTGCAATCTGGGCTATCGGGCGGCAATTCCGCGCCGAAGGCATCACCACAGGAGACGACGAAGGGCAGGGGAGAGCATGACGAGACGGGGCGGCTTGTATCAAATCGCAGAGGTTCCGCTGTTCAAGGAACTGGTGGAGCAGGCCGCGCCGGTTGCGGAGACGCCCCCCAAGACCAAGCCCGTGAAGGCGATCACGAAGGCGCAACGCGCCATCGTGGACGCCGGAGCCGACATCCGCATGGACAGGCCAATCCTTGAGGACGCGGCCTATCTGGCGCGGCAATTCGTGCAGGCGACCTTGCCGCACAGCGACCCAAAGGCCGACCGCTGGCGGCGCGTTAATGGGCGCTTCGCCTTGGGCATCAATGCAGGCTTCAACCCGGCGACCGGCGAAACCTATGGCCTGCCTTACGGCATCATTCCCCGGCTGTTGCTGTTCTGGATAACGACCGAGGCCGTCAAGACAAAGAATCCGCGCTTGCAGCTTGGCCGCAGTCTGGCGCAGTTCATGAAGGAAGTAGGGCTTAATCCGAACACGGGCGGCGGCAAGCGCAGTGACGCCAAGCGGCTGCATGACCAGATACAGCGGCTTTTCTCTGCCGTGATTACGTTCACCAACGACCTGTCACGGGGCAACGGGCGCGGGCAGGAAGTGCTAGACCTCAAGGTCAGCAATCACCGCGTCTTGTGGTGGAAACCGGCAACGCCCGACCAAAGCACCCTTTGGGAGAGCTACGTTGACCTAACCCAAGAGTTTTTCGAGGCTGTGACCGCTTCGCCGGTTCCCGTGGACACGCGGGCGCTGCGCGCACTGAAACGCAGCCCGCTGGCCTTAGACCTCTATGCTTTGTGCTGCTATGAAGCGTGGCGCATCGAGCGCACGGGCAAGACGCGGGTTATCCCGTGGCGAGCACTCATGCAGCAGCTAGGGGCGGAGTACGCAGGCAACGATTCCATGAAGGCCGCTGACAACTTCGCCCAGAAGTGCAAGGCCGCGCTTCGCAAGGTGCAGACTGTCATGCCGTCGCTCAAGCTGGGCAACGTCAAGGGCGGGCTGGCCATCCTGCCGACAAGCCTTCCGGCCATCCCCAGCAAGCTGCCCGCCGAGCGTTGAAAAGCACGGCCACTTCCCCCCGGTAAGCACGGCCACTTCCCAACGGCTTGTGCATAACGGGGTATGGTGAAACGGTAGGGGTTCGCGTCTAACACATTGATTTTGCTTATGTTGTTCGCTGTGCCCTGCGCCTGTGGATGAGAGAAGTTATCCACGGTGAAACGGTAGGAGTTGGAAACGCAGGCAGAGCAAGGGTTTGCGAGTTATCCACGGTGAAACGGTAGGACAGCGATACGGTGAAACGGTAGGGACATCCTAGTATCTTCAGAAATCCTTTATATAAATCCTTGTAGTTTGCGACCCGCGAAATGTGGAAAACCCAAGGCTAGCAAGGGGCTTAGAGCGGCAGGGGTGAGAGTTTCACCGTGCCAAGGGTGACCGTTTCATCCCCCAGCAGCAGCGCAACCGGAGAGGCCGCAAAGAGGCTTGGCAAGGGGGAGGGGAACCGACCGGCAGCGCCCAAGGGGCAACACAGTGCCAGCGGAAAGGGCAGCAGGCTTGTCAGGATGAGGCAGGAGAGGCTTTCAGGGCTTCGGGGGTAGTCAGGTAGCCCAGAGCAGCCAAAACGCGCCAGCGACCCGGAAAACGCCTCTCATGAGGTTTGGGCGATTCAGGCGCGGGCAGGCAGGCCGAACAGTTCTTGAGACGGCCAGCCAGCGGCGCGGCGAAACCGCAGCCCGGAGCCGGTGACACGCTCGACACGGCCACAGTTGACGCACTCGCCAGCTTCCACCCCTTCGCCTTGCGGATGCAGCACATCAGAGCCGCAGGACAGGCAGCCGCCGACTTCGCGCAGCGCCGATTGCGATTCCGCGAAGCGGTTGCAATCCGCTGGCCGCGCAAAGCCGCCATGACAGGGGACGACCGCGCCACAGGTGACGCAGGCGAAACGGTTGAACCGTTCCCCGACGAGGCACGAGACGACATCGAGCCGACCGCAGGAGCGGCAAAGAATGTCCGGGCAGGGCAGGGGGCTGGTTTTAGGCATTGGTAGGTGTTCGAGAGCCGTCAGGAGCGAAGGCGCGGAAGCGAGCGGCAATCTCGTGTTCTTCGGAGACGCGCCGGACATGGCCGCAGCGTTCGCACTGGCCGTGGTCATGCACCAGCAGCCCGCCCGATGGCTTCAATCCTTCCCATGTTATCGCCGTGACCGTGCCAAGGCAGGTGAGGCAGCCCCATGCAAATTCGCGGGGCTTGTAATCGCCATTCACCGCCACCGGCTTGCCGATATTGTCATCATCCCAGCCCGGAGCGCAGTAGGCAAAGACCGTTTCGGCGCGGGCGTTGTAATCCTTGCACGGGACGACATAGCCGCAGGCCGTGCAGTGAAACGCATAGCGCGACCCATCGGCCTTGAGGGAGACCTTGCCCGCAAGGCAGGACATGCAGCGGGCGGTGTCATCGGGGATTTCTTGCAGCAAAGTCTTGTTTTCATCCTTTCATCAAAACCGCTTTTCAATCAAAATAGGATTTCCTTGCCGTCATCGGGCGGGGCGGTTCCCGGCGCGAAACCGTCTTGCAGCTTGCCGCCCACCATGCGCGGAGACTGGACGACTTCGCCGCAGGCGGGGCAAAGGTCGAGAATGCGCCCCGTGCCGGTTTCCTTGTAGGTCGAGACGACGCCGCCGCAGCCGAAGCAGGAGCCTTGCCCGTATTCGGTCAGCTTTTCGAGGAAGCCGCCAAATTCGGGCGCTGCCCCTGAAAGTAATTCGTTGCTGTTCATGGTTTGGCCTCCTGTGCTAAGCCGGTTGCATGTATGACATCAGCGAAGGCCGGGACATCCACGAAGAATGGCGCAGGGCGCGGCTTGAGGAACTTGAGCGCCGGGCGGCAGAGGAAGCCGCCGAGCGTGACAAGCGTTTGCGCCAACGGCTTTCTGCCCCATCGGATTCCTATGCGAACCGGGCTTCTCGCCGTGACCCTGCCTTGGTGTTGTCGATTTATTGCGAACAATTGTGGCCTCAGCCCCTCAAAAAGAACCTTCCTAAACCCGCGCACTACACGCCCCGATAAAATTCCATCCGCGCATCATCCAGCGGCACACCTTGCGGAATGCCCAGCGTGTCGGCTTCGCTGCGGCGTTGCTGCCGTTCACGGGCTTCCGCCGTGATGTTGCGCATCAATTCCCATGCGACTTGCCCGCCTTGGCCGTCATGGTCAGGCAGCGGAATCCAGCGGCGGGTAAACACTTCGCTGTCAAAATAGCCCAGCCGGTCGCACACCACGGGATAGCGCAAACCCTGAACAAAATTCAGGCTTTTGGCCTTGTTCATCCCGTAGAACTCTTGCGGCGGCAGGAAGCGGACGCGCTGGAGGTTATCGCCAAGCTGCCGCCCCTCACCGTTTACCCAAGTGTGGGCAAAGACCCCGACATCCCCGGCCTTGTTGCTGAAATATTCCGCCGTGGTGTCGTCATTGACCGAGAGAATTTGCACAGTCCCGGCATTGGCAACGAAGGTTTCCCAGCTTTTTTCATAGTCGCGCTTAATCTGGTTCACGTCCTGATACACCGACCAGATACGCACGTT
>WBZS01001894.1_pt2 | contig 13589 bp, 17 predicted proteins | sample 5204201 | NCBI WGS metagenome assembly WBZS01 (sample SAMN12344357, study PRJNA552823) | activated sludge metagenome | biome: Activated sludge suspended growth; feature: Nitrification reactor; material: Wastewater; isolation source: activated sludge from nitrification reactor of wastewater...
CACGCAATGCACTTACCATGGTAAAGGTCGAACACCTCAAGGTCCATGGTGGGTCGAACAGGATCTGGGTGAAAAAATCAGGAACCGTGGACCCGAGCGTCGAACGGGCGATCGCCTATGAAAAACTGATCGGTCTGAACGATTTCTCGGTTTTCCAGCGGTTCGCTGAAGATGTGGAGAAGTCAAAGACCCAATTGGTCAGCATGCTGACCAAAGCGAAGGATGCAGGCTTCACCGTGGCAGGCTACGGAGCAACATCGAAGTCAACAACGGTATACAACTACTGCGGCATAGGGCCAAATCTCTTGCCGTTCGTAACAGACACCACTCCTTCGAAGGTGGGCAAGAATACTCCAGGAACGAACATACCCATAATCGATCGCAAAGACCTCGATAAGCCCGTTGATATTTTCTATCTGGGTGCATGGAATTTCGCCGACGAGATCATTTCGAAAGAACAGGATTTCGTTCAAGGTGGAGGTCGATTCCTGACCCATGTTCCCAAAATAATGTTGATCTGATGCATTACAACGAAGACGATAGAGCGCAGCGACTGCTGGACGTATTTCCAGAGATCAACGGACAGATCAATGTGTCCTATGTGAGATCGACCGAGCACGTGGTTGCTTGGCATAGACATGAAATGCAGACCGATTTCTGGATATGCCTGAAAGGATCGTTCAAAGTGGGGCTGGCAGAACCATTGCTGGATGGAGGCTTCAGGGTGAAGTGGGAATATCTATCAGACAAGAACCCACGAGTATTGCGCATACCACCGCTCGTATACCATGGCTATAAAGCGTTGGAGCCCAACTCCACTTTGTTGTATTATCTCACAGAGAAGTATAATCCAAATGATGAGTTCAGGGCTGAGGTAGGAAAATTCGGTGAGGACTGGAATACTGAGAACAAGTGATGGACAAGAAGGATAAGATATTGTTGGCTGGCCCTTGGGTCGGTGAATTCGGTTGGGAACTATTCTGTTGGCATGCGCATGTACGTAGGCTTTCGCAGGACTACAAGGAGACTCATGTGATCTCCCGTCCTGGTCATGGGATCCTGTATGCGGATTTCGCCACCAAGTTCTACGAGTTCGATCCGAAAAGTTGGATGACCAACATGAACGAATGCCATGACATGAAGGCTAATCCGAACGCACTGATCGAATCCATCAATTATGATGAATACCTGAGCGGGCATTACTTCATGGACATTTCATACGATGGCACAAAATACAGCGACAACAAAGGACATTTCAATGCACAGGTGTTCCACAAGTTCACTGGGGACGAGCAGCCGTTCGAGGGTGAAGTGAAGCCATACGATCTTATCCTGCATCCTCGCAACAAGCCTACGGGGTCGGATCGAAACTGGAGCGCACAGAAATGGCAGCAGCTTGTCCACGAATTGCAAGCGGATTATACCATGGCCGTCATCGGCAACGAACAGGCCTATCAGCTTGATGGCGCCGATGATCTTCGGGGCATCTCGTTGCATTCACTGGTCAAGCACATAAATGCATGCGGCATGGTCGTAGGTCCAAGCAGTGGACCCATGCATCTGGCCAGCCTGTGCGGCAAAAGACATCTTGTATGGACCCCAGAGTTCAACAGGATCAGATATGAAACATGGTGGAACCCCTTCGGTACTGAAGTTATTCTTTTCTCGGATGGAGGGTGGAATCCAGAAGTCGGAATGATAAAGAACAAGATCGATGAAAGTTTTATTCGTAGCAGTATTCAGCCCGACATCAACGAACACAGCGCAAGCTGACGGGTTCGAGAAGTTGGGTCATGAAGTGATCCGTTTCAATTTCCGTGAGATAGCCTCCTCGATCGGGTGGCCTGCCACGTGCGACAAATTGATCGAATCCTGCCGATCGGAGAAGCCAGACATCGCTGTCTTCTCCAAGTGCCATGAGATCGAGCTAAGAGCGTGGTCCGCAATAAAGGAAACGGGCGCCAAGATCGCGTATTGGTACATGGACCCAATGAGCAATTACAGCAATGACATTCTGCAACGGGTGCAGCACAGCGATATCGTCTTCTGTGCGCTTTGGGATCCATATCAATATTCCCTGAAGTTCAATCCCAATTCCCACTTTTTGCAAGAAGGGTATGACCATCTGTCAAACTATCCGCTGGACACCGATTGGCCCGTAAAAGATGTGAGCTTCATCGGTAATCTACGGTCTTCCAAACGGTCCGACTATTACAATGCCATTGGTTTCCACATCATTCAGAATGCCTATGGCATCGAACATTCCAAGGCTGTCTGCTCATCGAAGATCAATCTCAATTTCACTGAAGGCGGTTGTTCGGACAGGGTATATAAGGTGCTTGCAAGCAGGGGTTTTCTTCTGACCGATCCCTGGCCTAACATGAGTGACGACTTCTCTCCTGGAGATGACTTCGCCGTGTTCAATGATGCCAATGAACTCAAGGAGAAGATCGCATACTACTTGGCCCACGAAGAGGAGCGTTATCGCATAGCCACCAATGGATATAATACGGTCCAAAAATTCAGCAGGATACACTGGGCGCACGTCATTATCGAGAAAACAAGTGAATTGATCGATGCTGTACAGTAAGAAATTATTCATAACTGGAGGTGCTGGGTTCTTGGGAAAGAGTCTGATCGAACGCTATTATGGTAGTAACGATATCACCATTTTCAGCAGAGATGAAGCCAAGCATTACTACATCAAGAAGCAGTATCCAAATGTGCGTTGCATAGTTGGGGACGTCGCCGATCTGGACGGCCTTATGCGGGCGTCCAAGGGACACGATACGGGGATATTCGCAGCAAGCCTCAAGCAGATCGAAGCTGTCAATGACAACTACGAAGTGGCTACACGCACTATCGTTCATGGTGCCATCAACAGCAGGCGTTGCGCTGAAGAAAATGGATTCCAGTCAGCGTGCTTCATCTCCAGCGACAAGAGCAGGGCAGCTACGACATTGTATGGGGCGATGAAGTTCATTGCTGGCGAGCTATTCATCATCAATGCGGAACAGAGCAATGTCAGATTGAGTTCAGCCATCTATGGCAATGTGATGAATTCCACGGGAAGCATCATTCCTCTCATCAAGGATGCAATTCAAAAGGGATACGAGCTTCAGTTGTATTCTGATGAAATGACAAGATTCATGTTGACCGCAGATGAAGCCATTGATACCATAGAAGTTGCTCTTGATCAAACTGGATACAACGTCGTTCCTTATTGCCATAGCTTCCTTGTAAAGGACCTCTTTGAGATATGCAGGGACAGTTGGGGACTGAAATACAAGACCACCAAGCCACGCATCTCCGAAAAACTCCATGAGATCATGATAGCGAAGGAAGAGATGCCGCGAGTCATTTCGCATGAAGGACGCGCCCACTTTCTCATGCACTATAAGCACATATTCAATGCGGCACATTTTTTCAAGAACGAACAACGCAACAGAGAAGAATATTCAAGCAAGGACTATGTCGTAAGCAAGGAAGCGCTATACAATAGCATTAGATCATACTTCGATACACCATGACACAGGAAGTCTATCACAAGAAATCATGCTGCTCATCATGCGGCAATAAGCTCGTTCCCGTAATGAATTATGGCGATGTGACCGTGGCTGGTCATTTCCCAAAGGAGCCGACGCCAATGCGTTTTCCGCTGTCTCTCATGGTATGCAGTTCATGTTTCCTTGTTCAAACGGATAGCACGTTATCCCCCGATATCCTGTTCAAGGATTACAGGTATATGTCATCGGTAGGTCTGGGACGATACTTCGAAGGATTGGCTGCCCTTATCGCCAGTGACTTCCCGAACAACGATGCGAAGATCGTAGAGATCGGCTCCAATGATGGGGCACTGCTTCTGCCGCTCATGAAGATGGGGTACTCACCCATTGGATTCGAACCATCGAAGAACATATCATCTGTCGCAAGAACGAAGGGTTGTGATGTCGTGGTTGACTACTTCAACCTCAAGACAGCACAGAAATACTTGCAACCCTCATCGGTGGATATGGTCGTATCCTGTAATTGCCTTGCACACATTCCAGACATCAACGAGATCGTGGACGCCATCTCCTATTGCTTGAAGGATGGAGGTCGGTTGCTCATGGAGGTTCATTACGGAAGGAAGATATTCGAGTCCTGTCAGTTCGACAACGTGTATCACGAGCACAACTATTACTACACCCTAGCTTCTTTGGAGCCCTTGTTCGCCAAACATGGGTTGTTCCTGTTCGATGCCGAAGAGATCCCTATTCACGCAGGAAGTATCCGCGTCATATTCGTCAAAGGCAAGACAAGCAAATCCTCAAGAGCTTGGGACAAACTGAAGGAAGAAATAGCTAGTGGTGTTATGAACTTGGATTACTACACGAACTTCAAGGATATCACCGAAAAGAAGATAGCTGACATCAAGGAAATTCTCAAAGGGCGGACTGGTCGCCTCGTAGGTTATGGCGCTTCTGGGCGTGCGAATGTTCTGTGCGACATGCTTAAGCTGGACAAGAGCACCATTCATCACATTGTTGATGAATCGCCAGAACGAGCGGGACGCTACATTCAAAACATCCCGATCGTATTTCCTCACAATGCGGTGGAAGACGGTGATACGGTCATCATTTTCGCATGGAATTATACGAAAATGATCATGGAGAAACTCAAGAACAAGAATGTTGAATTCATCGTTCCGCTACCTGAGCCTATGCTGGTAAAGCATGTGAACGAAATAGAATCAATGTCAACGCTATGAGAGCAGCCGTACTGATGCCCTGTTGGAAGTCGCCCGAATTGCTGCGTGTGTCCATCCCATCCCTAAAAAAGACGATAGGGGTCGATGATATGTTGATAGTCATATTGAATGAAGTGGACGCAGAATCCATGCGTATCGTAGTCGATGAGAACGTGGCCTATATCGCTGTGTCAGAAAACCATGGTCCCAGTGCCGTTGATCTCGCCATTCCAATGATGAATGACATCGGATTCGAATACGTGATCAATGTCAATTCAGACATGCTGTTCTCCAATGGTTGGGTCGATGAATTGATCTCGTTATTAGAAGACAATTATCCATGCAGTACATCTGCTTCATTGGTGGAGCCGCAAACAGGTGGAGGTCATGCCTTGGAACAGGGCATAGATTTCTTTGATCCATTAGCACATGACAGCTTTAATCAGTTCGTAGCTAACAACAAGTATCGTGTCGGCATAAGCCACACCCATTACGGACACCCCATCCTTGTCCGTATGGATGATTTCTTGAAGGTCAACGGCTATTCGGATAACATGGATCCCAACTGGATAGAAGCGCGTGGACGAGCCCTTGATGATTGGTTCGCATTCCGATTGAAGGCATTGCATCCAAACTTCAAGTTCATCAATTCCAACAAAGCATTCGTATATCACGCGGTAAGCCTGAATACACGCAAGGTCGCCATGCCAAATCCAGGCATGGGCGCACAGTATTTCCAAACCAAGACATCCCTTACTCCCAAGCAATTCTACGACTCGCTATGAACAACGGAGCATCCATTCTTATTCCTTCATGGAACAACCTTCCATACCTGAAGTTCATGATAGAGAGCATCAGAAAGAACAGCACATACGACCATCAGATCATTGTACACGTTCAAGAAGGTGCTGATGGCACATTGGCATGGTTGCAACAAGAAGGGATTGAATACACATATACGCCCGAAAATGTCGGCATTTGTACGGGCTTTAACACCGCTGCGACCAAAGCAACGAAGGAGTGGATCTGCCTATCTGACGATGACATGTACTATTTTCCTGGCTGGGACAAGGCGCTCTATGACTTCTATGTTGACAACGAAATGCCAGAACTGTCTTGGATCAGCGGGTGTCTCGTAGAAAGCAGGCCATCCTCATTTCCAAGCTTCATCATCAGGAATTATGGTCATTCGCTGGAGGATTTTCAAGAAGAGGCCGCTGTCAGGGATCTGGAGTCATTCAAGCATACATTCCATTGGATCCATAATGGCTCCATGCCATTGATGGTCAAAAGAAAGTTCTTCGAAGCCGTAGGTGGATATGATACTGATTTCGATCCATCTCCTGGGTCAGAGGAAGGGTTTTGCATGAGACTATATCAATTGGGGTGCAGGAATTTCGTTTCCGTAAAGGATTGTGTAGCTTATCATTTTGGGTCCCTGACCAACAGAAGGCCCAATAACATGGTGAAAAAAGACTCCAATAGGACATTCCATGACAAGTATGGGATGGTCATACGGGAGTTCAATAATATGATAGGTAAGGATACTCCTTGGAAGAAGGTTGAAAATGAGAACAGTATCGCAAAAGAACACGGTGAATGATGTCATTTTAACCCCGCTTCGAACGATATCGGACGATAGAGGCACGCTTGTTCCATTGGAGCCCAGCATCGACGGGATATTCGACATCCAAAGGCTATTCTATGTGTATGGATTGACGGCCGAAGTACGTGGCAAGCACGCACACCGCGAGGTCAATCAGTTCTTCATCTGCATGAACGGAGAGTGCATCATCCGCTGTGATGATGGAAATGAGAAGAGGGAGTTCAAGCTGAACAAGAGGAATACGGGCCTTTTCATGCCGACCATGATCTGGTCCGAACAGGAATATTTGTCAGAAGATACAGTCTTACTTGTTCTTTGCGATAAGAGTTACGACGAAGCTGAGTATATTCGCGACTACAATGTTTTCTTGGACGAAGTAAAATGAACATTCTGATCACTGGGGCACTAGGCCACATAGGTTCCTATCTTCTGGACAAGGGATGCTTTGCCCAGCATCAAGTGACTGCTGTGGACAATATGCTCACACAGCGCTACTGCTCCTTGCTTGGACTGAAGCATCGTCCGCACAAGTTCATAGAATCCGATTTTTCGGACATATCAGACGATATCATTGAGAAAAGTGACGTTATTCTTCATTTGGCCGCTATAACCAATGCTGCTGATAGCTTTATTAAAGCAAAACAAATGGAGGCGGTCAATGTCGTAAAGACCAAAGAATTCATCGACAGAATAGCTGCGCAACATGGGACCAGACTATTCATTTTCCCGTCGTCAACAAGCGTATATGGTAAGGCGTCAGAAGATGTGATCGAAGATGATGACCAATTCCTGAATCCACAAAGTCCGTATGCACACTCGAAGATCCAGATCGAGAGATATCTGGCGCAAAGTGGAGTGGATCATCGGATCCTTCGACTAGGAACGATATTCGGAACCAGCAAGGGAATGCGGTTCCATACAGCCATCAATAAGTTCTGCTACCAAGCTTCCATGGGTTTACCCCTTACTGTATGGCGCGAGAACTACGACCAACACCGCCCATATCTCGGATTGCAGGATGCGGCATCAGCGATCAAGATCATGATGTCCTCGATCTATGGTTCTGAGCGTGGAGGCATTTACAATGTTGTCAGCGAGAACATGAAGCTATCAGATATCGTCGATCTCATCCGCGATAGAGTGCCAGAGGTCAACATAGACTTTATCGATACGCCCTTGCTGAACCAATACCCTTACAAAGTCAATTTCGAAAAGGTATCAGCACTTGGGTTTTCGCCGCAAGAAAAAGTATCCTATGGCATTGATGAAACACTGAAATTATTGGGAAGATGAACAAGAGATATAGCAAGGAAGAGGTGGAAGCGATGTTCGCTGACTCCAATAATGAACTGGCGAAGGTCGCCCTTAAATACAACACCACAAAAGTGTTGGACCCTGAATGCATTCAATACCTCGATCACTATGAAAGGTCATTCGCATCATTCAGGAACCGTCCCATCAAACTGCTGGAGATCGGTGTAAAGGATGGCGAATCGCTGAAGATGTGGAAAGACTATTTCCATGCAGATTCCACCATATGTGGCATTGAACTCAATGAAACACCTCTCTTAGGGTTCAAAGAGGATGGCATCAAGTTGTTCTTCGGTGATCAAACGGATATTCATTTCCTTTCTACCGTGCAGCAACATGGTCCATTCGACATCATCATCGATGACGGAGGCCACACGATGTTCCAGATGCGCACCTCGTTCGAGTATCTGTTCCGCTACGCGACCGCTGACAATGGCCTCTACGTTATCGAAGATCTCGGCACAAGCTATTGGCATCGTTGGAGTGGAGGGATCGACCGTCAAGGGACCATGATGGCCCGACTGAAGGAGTTGGCCGATGGGATCAACCATCGCTTCTGGAAAGGGAACAGACTTGACTACATTCCCATTCCAGCAGATAACGTTGTAGATGCTGACTACTTTGATGAGAACATAACGGAAGTGAAATTCTGCAAAGGCATTTCCTTCATTCAAAAAGGCAACAACAAGTTCAAGGCATGATATGGAAGGGCGTGTACTCCAACATCCAGGAAGTTCCAGTGCATGGATCGCTTGATACGCAGGCATGGATCGACTCCCAGATCAAGAAGTTGAAATCCACGCTTGAGGATCCTACTAAGCTCAAAGAAGAGAATCAGGCGCTGAGATTTTTGTTGGGCGGCTCTTCAGCGAAGGTCGTAGATTATGGAGGCTCATTAGCGCTGAGCTACGCAGCCATGGGATGTCCAGACAAAATCGAATACCATGTTGTAGAGACGCCATCATTGTGTCAAGCGGCAGTAAGTCTGGATATTCCAGAATTGAAGAACGTTAGGTTCCACAATGACCCGAATATCAATTTTGAATACGACGTTCTGTATACTCGTACGGCCCTACAATACGCGAATGATTGGCGGCATGATCTCACATCCCTATTAAAAACCAAGCCATTGTGGGCGCTGCTCGCCCACACTTCTTGTGGAGACATTCCTACATATTTGACAACACAGAATTGGTATGACCATTCCATACCCTATTGGTTCATCAATCAAAAGGAATTGATCGATCTCATGGCCGATCTCGGATATTTTTTGATATCAAACAAGAAGTATCAAAAAATACAAGGCTTGTTCTTTGACGAGAACGGCGAACACGACATTCCTTGGAGCCACATATTGAAGTACACTCGAAACCTTGTATTCACACTGAAAAATGAACACTCGTAAGATCCTCATTTATGGAGCGACTGGTCAATCCAAAATGATCAGATCGATCGCGAACAGCATGTTCCTGCCGTTCGAGAACCTTGAATTCCATTTGGTCGATAAGACGGATGGATTGACATCTCCTTTCGCTCCATATGCTTCTTTTTATGCGGGCTATAACGCATATGATACGTTCCTGAAAGAGCAAGGAGATCCAACGGAATTCGACTTTGCCATCGCCATTGGAAATCCCAATGGAGAAATTAGGGAGAATCTGCATAAGATCCTATTGAAGGAAGGCATGAAAACGCGCAACTGGATACATTCGACAGCCTATGTGGACACCGATGCGATCATGGGTAAAGGCAATCACATCCACCCTCTTGCTATTCTGAATCCACAATCCAAGATAGGTGATTGCTGCATCATCAATACCCGCGCTTTAGTGGAGCACGGTTGCATAATAGGCAACGGTGTAGAGATCGGTCCAGGGGCAACCCTTTGTGGACAGATCACAATTCAAGATTATGCATGGATAGGGGCTGGCGCAGTCGTTAAGCCCAATCTTGTGATCGGAAGAGGAGCCATTGTAGGCGCTGGTGCGGTGGTCACGCATGATGTGGACCCCAAGACCACCGTCGTTGGAGTTCCCGCACGTCCAATGGTAAAGAAATGAACAGAACCTTGCTCATTTCTGGCGGGAATGGCAGACTATGCAAAGAGATAGTTCAGGCCAATGAGAACTATACCATCATTGCCCCAACACGCCAACAAATGGACATCCGTAATGAGAAGTCCATCGACGATATCATTGGTCTGGTAAATCCCGATATCTTCATCCATACGGCCGCTATCACAAAGCCGCTCGCCTTACACAATACAGATATCAATGCCAGCATTGATACGAACATAATCGGGACATGCAATGTTGTGAAATCATGTTCAAAACAGAACATCAAACTCGTATACATATCCACTGATTATGTGTATCCCAATGGATCGGACAAGGCCAAGGAGACCGATCCGCTCCTGCCATTCACCAACTACGGTTGGTCCAAGCTTGGTGGAGAATGTGCAGTGGCCATGTATGCCAATTCGTTGATATTGAGGGGCGCATTCTTTGAGCGTCCATTCCCATACGACAAAGCGTATACGAACGTCAGCAAGAACCAATTGTATCAGAACGTATGCGCACAATTGATCCTTGCCTTGTTGGACGAGAAGGGCGTGATCAACATAGGCGCCGACAAATCGGCAACGATCTATGAGTTTGCGCTCAAGACGAAGCCTGATGTCCAGCCTACAGAATGCAATGATCCAACCGTTGCTAACCGCATGGTCTTGGACACTGCCAAGTTGATGGATTTGATTAAGGATGAGAAGTTGTTACATTTGTTATTATGAGAAAATTAGGCATAGCGTTAGACGGTGTTATTCGAGATTTCAATTCACAATTCCATAAGACGTACGTTCGTACGTTCGTCCACAATGAAGCTTTAGTGGGTGCTCATATACCAACGCACACTGAAGCTCGTTTGCATGGACTGACCGAGAATGATTTCGTTGCCAAGGAACAGACAGAGGACGAAGAGCGTATTGAACAGGAACTCATCGACAAGAAAGAGAAGGAACTCATTTCGCTTCCCGTCACATCAGAGGACCTTTTGAACCACTACAAATTCCAAGAACAGAAATTGGATTTCATGATGGGGGCAGATGGCAGCAATGACGACATGGTGCTTTCCCCGAAGCAAGTGCTTCAGAAGTTCATCTATGAGGACTATCCGTTCCAGATCTTTGGTCTGGCTCAAGAATATGAAGGCGCCACCGAACTCTTCAATCGCATCCAAGGATATGGAAGGCAGAAAGGGTTCTTCGAAACGGTATTGCTCTCAACCGTCCAGAAACAGGCCATACCAGCCACCTTCAATTTCCTTGGAAAGTATCATTCAAGGGCTAAGAACATCGTATTCGTTGATCGCGAGGAAGACAAGATCGAACATTGTGATGTGTTGATCGATGCGCACCCAAGAGCCTTGCAAAGCGTTACGAACGATAAGTTCGTTATCCGCATAGCGAGAGACTGGAACCAATACGATAACATCGAGTATACCTACGGTAGCCTAAAGGAGGTCCTGGCGTCGGGTATTTTGGATAAGCTCTTCAAATGACTTATATTTGGATGTTCAATCCTTAAACATGAGCAAGAAGACAACAACGACAACGACGACCACCACAGTGGTCACAACGGTGGAGACCACCCCATCGAAAAAGAGCACGACCTACTACAAGTTCATTCTTGATCGTAGTGGGTCGATGGCTTCCATCCAGAAGCCGACCGTCGATAGCTTCAACGAGCAGATCGGCACCCTGAAGCGTTTGCAAGAGGAGTTCCCACAACAGAAGTACATTGTTTCTCTGATCATCTTTGATGATGTCATCGAAACCGTCATTGACAACAAGCCAGTCAGCGAAGTTCCACTATTGAGCGTGGACACTTACATTCCACGTGGTACGACAGCATTGTACGATGCTATCGGCAAGACCATTCAAGAGACCAAGACGAACATCGGTAAGCTGCTCACCGAGCAGGTCGAAGAAACCGAATGCCTCGTTGTCGTTCTTACGGATGGACAAGAGAACGCATCGAAAGAGTTCACTTCTGATACGGTGCGCACGTTGATCTCTGAAGTTGATGCGAAGAAGAACTGGAGCCTGATGTTCATCGGCTCCGATCAGAACGCAGTGCTTGCGGCTCGTAACATCGGTTTCTCTGCTGGCAACACAGCCAAAGGCAACTTCAATGCCCAAGGCATCAAGAGCATGAATGTTGCTATGAGCAACGTTCTGCATCGTTCAGCCTACGCGAAAGACAAAGGTGTATCGCTGGATGGCAGTATGTATCTCGCAGCAGTAAGTGATGCGAGCGGAGACATCACCGAAACGCTTGATCTTTCAGACATCGACGCCCTGGCTGATAAGGCCAAGGACGATGCGGAAGACGCGAAGTAAGCGTAGTTGATCCCAAAAAGAGAAGGGAGCCACGTGGCTCCCTTCTCTTTTTTATTACATACACTTTGTTTTCCAATACATGTGCTGATATGTTTAATCAAAGACAGATAAATAATGGAAGAAAAAGTGGAAGTGAAAGATACAGTGGAGCCCAAAGCACCAGAGGTATCACACAATGATTTCATTGACTCGTTGATCAATAAGGTCAATACCAATGATTTCACAGTTCATCTGTATTGCCCAGCCATGAACACGCCCAGTGGTGGTATCGGCGTTCTTCTTCGGTTGGCTCGTTCTCTGAAGGATTACGGTCTACGTACGAAGGTGTGGTATGAGCCAAGGTTCGATCAGAAGGCAAGCATCGATGCCTCCAACAAGGCAAAAAAGCGCATCGACTTGTTCGATAAATTCTACCCCACATGGGTTGATTTCAATATCGCGGATCTGGACCTCTGTCCATTGGGAACCAATAATGAGATCACATTCACCAACGGTGACACCGTGACCGCACAGGAACTGAAGGTCGAAACACAGGATTTCCTGCTCATCCCAGAAGGCTTCCCGAACATCATGGAAAAAACCATGAAGGTCTCGTGCAAGCGCATCGTGCTGGCGCAAAGCTGGCTGTATGTCCTATCTGGTCTTCAGAATGGACAGACGTGGCAGAATCTGGGCATCACGGATGTGATCTCTGTTTCTGATGCCATCACCGAATTCTTGGACACGATCATGCCAGGAATGAACATCAAGAAGATCAGGCAGGGGATCAATCGCGAGATATTCCATCCTCCTGTCAAGAGGTCGGACAAATATCCCTGCATCGGCTATGTGAATGCAAGGGACTCCATTGGACAAATGAAGCTCGTAAACATGATCAAGATGTTCTACGTAGCGAATCCGCAATTCAGATGGGTCAAGTTCGTTGAGTTGTCCAACCTCAGCAGGGAAGAATTCGCTGAGCGCATGCGGACCTGCGCATTCGTGTTGTACACGGATGATGTGGCAGGCTTCGGTACGCTGCCTTTGGAGGCCATGGCTTCTGGCTCTCACGTTATCGGATGGGCTGCCTTCGGAAGCAAGGAATTCATCAGACAGAACAATGGGTTCTGGTGTACATCTGGTGACGTGTTCCAAATGGCCGAGATGATCGGCATTGCGATGGACAAGTGGTTGAGTGGAGAAATGGACATGGAGGACACGCAAGGCACGTATGAGGACATTCTTGCCAATTACACTGTAGAAGGTGAAAAGGCGCGTTTGATCGAGATCGTAGAACAATACAAAAAAGAGAGAATCAATGAACTTGAAAGAGCTAAAAAACAGTGACGTTCTTGTCGGTATGATGGTCCGTGGACCGATCAACGAAATGATGAACGAGGCTTTGTACAGCATTGCTATGCAATTCCTTCCTGTCAATCTATTGATCCTTCATACTGGCCTGTCTGAAGAAGACATGGCCAAATTGACCGAGATAGCAAAAAACCCGACCGTCAAGGTCAAGGGCAAACGCGTAAAGGTCACCAACGAGGATGGTACAGAAACAGAGA
>WBZS01002040.1_pt1 | contig 13589 bp, 12 predicted proteins | sample 5204201 | NCBI WGS metagenome assembly WBZS01 (sample SAMN12344357, study PRJNA552823) | activated sludge metagenome | biome: Activated sludge suspended growth; feature: Nitrification reactor; material: Wastewater; isolation source: activated sludge from nitrification reactor of wastewater...
CGCGCCCCCACAGCAGCTCCAGCACGATCAGCACCAGCACCAGCATGCCCATGCTGCGGATGTGCTTGTCCCAGCAGGTGAGCGAGGCGCCCAGCTCGGGCCGGATGCCCAGCTCGCGCCGGCGGCTGACTTCGTACAAGCCCATCGCCAGAAACGGGCCCACCAACAGGCAGCCCGAGGCGATCGACATCACATACTCAGGGCTGCTGCGGAACACCAGCGTCAGCACCACCGCCATCAGCCAGAAACACACCCCGTAGAAGATGCCGATGCCCGGCGCCGCCAGAAAGTCGCGCCAGCCGCGCGCCAGCCAGCGCAGCGGATCGCCCAGCGAGAGCGGCACCATGACGGCCTGCGGCACGGTGGATCGCGGTGGCACATAGGGTTGGTAGGCCGGCGCTGGCTGCGTGGCGTCGGCAACGCCGGGCGCGGAATCGGGTGCGTGGTCGGTCATGCGGGCGGCGTGGGCAGTAAAGGGTTTGTCGCTGCCAGCATAAGTCAGCGCGCGCCCCTGTGGCAAGCCGCGTGAACACCGATGTCGACCCGATCGCGACATCTTGCCGTGACCTGCGCCGGTAGCGATTCGGCGTCGGCGCTTGGACGCACCCCGCCTTTCGCCCGCGGCACCAACAATCGATGAATTCAGCCCTGGCGCTTGACAACAGAGCGCCCGTCGCTACTATTTTTATAGCTAAAGACTGGGCAGCGCCCGCGCCAGCGCCTGCGCAATGTCCTGCTGCAGATCGGCCACCGCCTCCAGCCCCATCGAAAACCGCACCAGCGTGCCGCGCGCCAGGTGCGCCGGCCAGCGCTGGCGCATGGTCGCCAGCTCGTACGGCACCACCAGGCTGACCGGGCCGCCCCAGCTGTAGCCCAGCTTGAACAGCTTCAGCGCGTCGCAGAAGGCGTCGACCTGGGCCGAGGAGTAGCGCGGGTCGATCATCACGCTGAACAACCCTGCCGACGCACCCTGGCCCCGCGCGTCGGCCGCGCCGCACACCTGCTGCCAGTGCGCGTGGCCCGGCGAGCCAGCCAGCGCCGGGTGCAACACCTGCACGAACTGGCGCTGCTGCGCGCACCAGCCCGCCAGCGTCCGGGCCGCCTGGTCCTGCGCGTGATAGCGCAGGCCGATGCTGGGCAGCGCACGCAGCACCGCTTCGGCATCGTTGGCACCCACGCCCAGGCCCAGCCGCATGTGGGTCAGCTTCAGTTTCAGGTGCAGCGCCTCGTCGCGCGTGGTGACGCTGCCCATCAGCACGTCGCCGCCGCCGCTGGGGTATTTGGTCAGTGCATGCGCCGACACATCGACGCCCAAGCCCTGGCCGTCCAGATCGAAGGCGTTGAACGCCAGCCCGGCGCCCCAGGTGTTGTCCAGCGCGCTGACGACGCCGCGTTCACGGCACAGGCGCGCCTGGGCGATGAGGTCGGGAAACTCCATGGTCACCGAGCCGGCGGCTTCGAGCCAGACCAACTTGGTCCTCGGCGTGATGCGCGCGGCCAGGTCGGCCACGTCCATCGGGTCGTAGAGTTGGTGCGTGATGCCGCAGGCCGCCAGCTCACCCTCGGCCAGCGCCTTGTTGGGGCCGTAGGCGTTGTCAGGGATCATCACCTCGTCGCCCGTCTTGAGCAGCGCCAGCGCCACATTGGCAATGGCCGCCAGCCCGCTGGGCACCAGCACGCATTGCAGACCGCCTTCCAGCGTGGCGATGCGCTCTTCCAACGTGAACGTGGTGGGCGTGCCGTGCAGGCCGTAGGTGTACCCTTGCTTGTGCTTCCAGTCGCGCTCGCGCATCGCCGCGACGTTGGGGAAGACGACGGTGGACGCCTTGAAAACCCCCGGCTGCGGCGCCGTGAAGCCTTCGGGCGGTTGATAGGGGTGATGGATGAGGTGCGTGCGCGGATCGGTCATGCGGCAATGGTATTGCAGGCGGCGCCGCACCGGCGCCGGCGCTTGACGCGCATGCCGTCCGATCAAGACGGCCTGCAAGCTGGCGCAGGGCGGCGCGATGGCCGCAAGCCCTGCGGCACTGCGCGCACATACGGCCGCGACAGAGCCGTCAGCGCCTGGCCGCTGCGCACACCGTCGCCGTCGCCCGCGGGCAGCGACAGCGCGTCGACCTCAGACCTTCCACTTGCCCAGCAGCTTCTCCGGCGTCAGGCTGTCATACGCCTCGAACGGCTGGTGAATCCACGGATTGGTCGGCAGGTCTTCCACCGAATAGTCGGGCGAGAAGCTGGAGCAGCCCTTGGTCCAGATCACCGCCGTGCGCAACTCGGTGATGGGCTGGTAATTGTTGCGCAGGCGGTCCACCACGGCCTGCAGAGTGACGCCGGTGTCGGCCAGGTCGTCGACCAGCAGCACCTTGCCGGCGATCTGCCCCTTCGGCGTGGTGATGTAGTGCGCGATGTCAAGATGCCCCTGCACCATGCCGGCCTCGGCGCGGTAGCTGCTGGTGGACATGATGGCCAGCGGCACGTTGAAGATGCGGCTGAGGATGTCGCCGGGGCGCATGCCGCCACGCGCCAGGCACAGGATGGTGTCGAACTGCCAGCCCGACTGATGAACCCGGATCGCCAGCTTCTCGATCAGGTTGTGGTACTCGTCGTAGCTCACGTAAAGGTGCTTGCCATCTTCGGTCAACATCTCATCGCTCCTGAATAAATAGCTGGTTGTGCAAGGAAATCAAGCGCTACAGGGTCGTTTTGTCAGAGGACCGCAGAGCAGGTCGCGCCAGAAACGCCGTGGCCGGACCGGTGCCCGCCGCTGGCGTTGTCCCCCTTCGCGCAGCAGAAGGGGGAAGGCGCCGCAGTCGACTCAGGGGGGTCATGCCAAGAAGGGATGCTTGACCATGATGGTGTGGTCGCGATCCGGGCTGGTGGATATGACGTGGATCGGCACGCCGGTGGCGTGCTCGATGCGCTGCAGGTAAAGCCGGGCGTTGATGGGCAGCGCATCGAATTGCGTGACGCCCACCGTGCTGTCGCTCCAGCCGGGCATGGTTTCGTACACAGGCTTGCAACGGGCGATGTCTTCCGCGCTGAGCGGCAGGATGTCGATGTGCTCGCCGTCCAGTTCGTAACCCGTGCAAAGCTGCAACTCGTCCAGGCCGTCCAGCACGTCGAGCTTGGTGATGCACAGGCCCGACAGGCCGTTGACCTGGGCGCTGCGCTTGAGCAGCGCGGCGTCGAACCAGCCGCAGCGGCGGCTGCGGCCGGTGGTGACGCCTTTCTCGGCGCCCACCGTGCTCATGTGATAGCCGGGTGTGCCGGGGGTTTCCCAGTCCAGCTCGGTCGGGAACGGCCCGCCGCCCACGCGCGTGCAATAGGCCTTGGTGATGCCCAGCACGTAATGCAGCATGCCCGGCCCCACGCCCGAGCCGGCGGCGGCGTTGCCGGCCACCGTGTTGCTGCTGGTGACGAAAGGGTAGGTGCCGTGATCGACGTCAAGCAGCGTGCCCTGCGCGCCCTCGAACAGCAGGTTGGCGCCGTTCTTGTGCGCTTCGTTCAGCTCGCGCGACACATCAGCCAGCATGGGTTTGACGGCTTCGGCCTGGCGCATCGCCTCTTCGTAGATCGGCTCGAACTGCAGCGCGCCGTCTTTCAGGTACGGCGTGAGCGTGTCGTTGAACGCCAGCCTGGCCGAGCCCAGCAAGCCCGTCAGCACGAAGTTGTAGAGCGCGATCAGCTCGCGCAGCTTTTCGGCAAAGCGCTCGGGGTGCTTCAGGTCCTGCGCGCGCAAGGCGCGGCGGGCGATCTTGTCTTCGTAGGCCGGGCCAATGCCGCGGCCCGTGGTGCCGATCTTTTCGCTGCCGCCGCTCTCGCGCGCGGCTTCGCGCGCCACGTCGAGCACGGCATGGATCGGCAGGATCAGCGGGCAGGCTTCGCTGATACGCAAGCGGTCGCGCACCTTGACGCCGGCCTTTTCAAGCCCCTCGATTTCTTCGAGCAGCTTGGTGCACGACAGCACCACGCCGTTGCCGATGTAGCAGGTGACGCCCGGGCGCATGATGCCGCTGGGAATCAGGTGCAGCGCCGTCTTGACGCCGTTGATGACCAGCGTGTGGCCCGCGTTGTGCCCGCCCTGGAAGCGCACCACGCCTTGCGCGCTTTCGGTCAGCCAGTCGACCAGCTTGCCCTTGCCTTCATCGCCCCACTGGGTGCCGACGACCACGACGTTGCGTCCGGAGGTGGGTTTCATCATGTGTATTCGTTTCCTCTTGAGTCGTCTGCCCGCCGCCTCGCAGCAGGACCGACGTCGTATGTCATCCGACCGCCTGCACCACCCATTGGCCCGCGGCATCGATCAGTTGGCGGTCGCAGTGGAATTCGTCGATCTCGGTCTGGCCCGGCAATACGCACACCACGGTTTCGCCGCGTTCGCGCAGTGCGCGCACGGCCGCGTGCAGGCCGGGCGCTTCACCCCAGGGCGCGCGAATGGCCGCGCGCAGGGGGCGCGCATCCGCGACGCGTACCAGCTGCTTCAGGTCCAGACTGAAACCCACGGCCGGCCGCTCGCGATCCGCGTTGTGGCCGAAGACCGCGCCCACGCCGTCGTAGCGTCCGCCGCGCAGCACCGCATCGCCAGCGCCTTGCGCATAAACCGCGAACCGCGCGCCGCTGTAATAGCCCCAGCCGCGCGCATCGGCCAGATCGAAGCTGATGCGCACGCCTTCCAGCCGCGACGCCAGCCACTTCAAATTGGATAGCGACTCGCGCACGACCAGCAAGGGCGGCAGCAGTTTTTCGGCCTCATCCAGCACCGCGGCATCGCCGTACAGGCCGACCAGCGCGCGCAGACCTGTGCGCGACGCCTCGGGGAAGTCGCGCGTGAGCCGCGCCAGCTCGCCCGCATCCTTGGCCGCCAGCGCGCCGTGAACCTCGGTCAGCCGCTGCGGATCGACCATCACGCCGGCCAGCAACGCGCGCACGATGCGCACGTCGGCCAGGTCGACCGAAAGGTGGTCCACCCGCGCGGCCTTCAGGCAGTCCAGCGCCAGCGTGAGGATTTCCAGATCGGCTTCACGCCCCGCGTGGCCGTAGATCTCGGCGCCGAACTGCAGCGGCTCGCGCGTGGCGTGCGGGCGTTCAGGCCGGGTGTGCAGCACGGGGCCGCAGTAGCACAGCCGCGTCACCGCCTGGCGGCCCAGCAGGTGGGCGTCGATGCGTGCCACCTGCGGCGTGGTGTCGGCGCGCAGGCCGAGCGAGCGACCCGAGAGCTGGTCCACCAGCTTGAAGGTTTGCAGCCCCAGCGCTTCGCCGGTGCCGGTGAGAAGGGAGTCGAGGTGCTCGATCAGCGGCGGGATGACCAGCTCGTAGCCGTAGCTGCGGGCGGTGTCGAGCAATTCGCGGCGGAGTTCCTCGATGTGCCGGGCCTCGGAGGGCAATACATCGGCGATGTGATCCGGCAGAAGCCAGGCGGACATGGCTGGGGCAGCTTTCGCGGGGCTGTTAAAAACGTGATTCTACAGGCGCACCGAACGCCAACCCGCCCCGCGCGAAGTCGCCGGTTCAGACGAACCAGAGCAACGCCAGGCCGGCGCCCACGGCCAGCAGCCCGAAGAACCGCAACTGGCCGTCCTGCAACTGCATCAACTGGCTGAACGCCTGGCGCCAAGCGCCCGGCGCGACGAACGGCAGCAGGCCTTCCATGATCAACGCCAGGCCCAGCGCCGCCAGGAGCGTGTCGCTGTCCATGGCGGTCAGCGACGGCTGGGCGCGCTGCGCATGTTGCGGAAGAAGTCCGACGACTGCGGGTCGATCACCAGCACGTCGCCCTTGTGGCCGATGCTGGCCTTGTATGCGTCCAGGCTGCGGTAGAACTCGGCAAACTGCGGGTCGCGGCCAAAGGCCTCGCCGTAGACGCGGTTGGCTTCGGCGTCGCCCTGGCCACGCACCTTCTCGGCATCGCGATAGGCGTTGGCCACGGTCACTTCGCGCTGGCGGTCGGCGTCGGCGCGGATCTGCTCGCCTTCGGCGGCGCCGGTGGAGCGCAGTTCGTTGGCCACGCGCTTGCGTTCGGCTTCCATGCGGCCATAGACCGACGCGGTGATCGACTCGACGTAGTCGGCGCGCGTGATGCGCACGTCGACGATGTCGATGCCCCAAGGCTTGGCGCCCTTGACGGCCTCGCTCACTTCGCGCTTGACGTCGGCCATCAGCGTTTCACGGCGCGTCGAGATCAGTTCGCGCACGGTGCGGCGGTTGATCTCTTCCTGGAAGGCGTTGCGCACCACGCGGTTGAGCTGCATGGCGCCGGCGTTCTCGTCCAGGCCCACGTTGCGGATGTAGGCCTGCGGGTCGGTGATGCGCCAGCGCACGTACCAGTCGATCACCACGCGCTGCTTTTCGGCCGTCAGCATGGGCTCGGTGTCCATGCTGTCGAGCGTGAGCAGGCGCTTGTCGATGTAGCTCACGTTCTGCAGCGGCGGCGGCAGCTTGAAGTTCAAGCCCGGTTGCGTGATGACCTTCTGGATCTGGCCCAGCTGATAGACGACGCCGAACTGGCGCTGGTCGACCACGAACATGGTCGATGCCAGCAGCGCCAGCAGGATGAGGACGGTGGTTCCGATGAATCCGACTCTGTTCATGAACGGCTTTCCTAGCGGGTCTCGCGTTCGCGGCCGCGGGCGTTTTCACGGGTGCGCGCATCGGCGGCTGGCGCCTGCGCAGCCGGCGCGGTGGTCGGCGCTGGCGCGGCTTGCACGGGCGCTGGTGTGGCGCCGGCGGCCTGCATGACCTTGTCGAGCGGCAGGTACATCAGGTTGCCGGCACGGCTGTCGATGATCACCTTGTTCACGCCGCTGTAGATCGACTGCATGGTGTCCAGGTACATGCGGTCGCGCGTGACCTGGGGCGCCTTCTGATACTCAGCCAGCACCGAGCTGAAGCGCTGCGCGTCACCCTGCGCCTGCGCCACGATGCGCGCCTTGTAGCCTTCGGCTTCCTGCGTCAGGCGTGCCGCGGTACCGGTGGCGCGCGGCACCACGTCATTGGCGTAGGCCTGCGCTTCGTTCTTGACGCGCTCGCGCTCCTGGCCGGCCTTCAGCACGTCGTCGAACGCGGCCTGCACCTGCTCGGGTGGCCGCACGCCGCCCTGCTGCATGTTGACGGCCACCACTTCGACGCCCACCTTGTAGCGGTCGAGGATGTTCTGCATCAATTCGCGCACGCGCGGGGCAATCTGGTCGCGCTCGTCGGCCATGGCGGTGTCCATGGTCATCTTGCCGACCACTTCGCGCACGGCGCTCTCGGCGGCCTGCACCACGGCGTCGTCGGGGCTCTTGCTTTCGAACAGGTAGGCGCGCGCGTCGTTCAGCCGGTACTGCACGGCAAACTTGATTTCGACGATGTTCTCGTCCTGCGTCAGCATGGCCGATTCGCGCAGGCCGGTGGACTTGATGATGCTGTCGCGGCCGACATCGACCGAGCGGATCTGCGTCACGCGCACCGTCTCGTGGCGCTGGATGGGAAAGGGCATGCGCCAGTTCAGGCCGGCGTTGCGGGTCGAGTCGTACTTGCCGAAGGTGGTGACCACCGCCTGCTCGCCTTCACGCACGATGAAGATGCCGCTGGCCAGCCAGACCACCACGGCCGCGGCCGCGATCATGCCGGCGCCGATGCCGGCGCCCTTCATGTCAGGCTGAAAGCCGCCACCACCGGACGTGCCGTTGCCAGAACCCCGTCCACGCCCCCCGCCGAACAGGCCGGTGAGCTTGCGGTTGAAGTCGCGCCACAACTCGTCCAGATCCGGGTGCCCCTGGTTCGGGCCGCCGCGCGGCGGCTCGGGTGGCGGCGGACGCGGCGGCTCGGCCGGGCGCTGGTCGTCGGGGCGCGGGTTGCCCTGCTCCGACGGCTCGTCGCCACGCCCCCAGCGCGGGTCATTCAAGTTGAACATGCCCCGGATGCGGCGCGGCCAGTGGGCCGCCCGCAAGGCGCTCATGCGGTCTTTCATTCGTTGGCTCAGAAGGATGCTTACCCCGGATTGTGCCCAATCGTCACCGACGCCCCATCCAGTAAGGGCAGCGGTGCCGCGCCACGGGCGGCCTGCGCACGCGAAGCGAGTTCGGCCCGCAGCAGCGGCAGGCCTTCGCCGGTGCGCGCACTGACGAAGATCCGGCTGCGTTCGCGGCCGTCCAGCGCCATCGTGTCCTGCAACACATGCGGGCGCCGGGCCGGTTCCACGTCGTCCAGCTTGTTGAATACCAGCAGTTGCGGCACGTCGTCGGCGCCGATCTCGTGCAGCACGCGCTGCACTTCGTCCATCTGCTCCAGGTGCGCCGGGTTGGCCGCATCCACCACGTGCAGCAGCAGGTCGGCGTCCGCGGCTTCGTGCAAGGTGGCTTCAAAGGCTTCCACCAAGCCGTGCGGCAAGTCACGGATAAAGCCCACTGTGTCGGACAGCGACACCGAGCTTCCGCCGCCCTGGCTGTCGCCCAGGTAAAGCTGGCGTGTGGTGGTGTCGAGCGTGGCGAACAGCTGGTCTGCCGCATAGGCGCGCGCCTTGACCAGCGCGTTGAACAGAGTTGACTTGCCCGCGTTGGTGTAGCCGACCAATGAAATGCTGAAGGTGTCGCGGCGTTCGCGCTGGCGACGCTGGGTCTGGCGCTGGCGCTTGACTTTTTCGAGCCGGTCCTTGGTGCGCTTGATGGCGTCGCCGATCATGCGGCGGTCCAGCTCAATCTGCGTTTCGCCCGGGCCGCCGCGCCCGCCGATGCCGCCTTGCTGCCGCTCCAGGTGCGACCAGCGGCGCACCAGCCGGGTGCTGAGGTATTGCAGTCGCGCCAGCTCGACCTGCAGCTTGCCTTCGTGGCTGCGGGCGCGCTGGGCGAAGATTTCCAGAATCAGGAGCGTGCGGTCGTTGACCGGCAGGCCGATGGCGCGCTCCAGGTTGCGCTGCTGCACCGGGCTCAGCGCCTGGTCGAACAACACCTCCTTCGCACCCTCAGCCTCGGCCAGCAGGCGGATTTCCTCTGCCTTTCCGCTGCCGACGAACAAGGCCGCATCGGGGGCCTGGCGCTTGCAGGTCAGGCGCGCGACCGGCTGCATCCCGGCAGTTTCGGCCAGCTGGCCGAGTTCTTCCAGGTCATGGTCAAAATGCGGCGCGCCGAAATTCACGCCCACCAGGACGGCGGCGGTGCGTTCAGGGTGGACAGCAGGGGGCAAATCGGTGAGGTTGTTCGGTGGTTTTTTGCTACTTTTTAGATAGCTTGATCGGCAAGCCGGCAGTGCGCTGACGGCTTATTTGTTATCGGACTCGGCGGCGTCGCCAGCGGCAGAGAAATTGACCGCACGACCCGGCACGATGGTGGAGATGGCGTGCTTGTAGACCATCTGCGTCACCGTGTTGCGCAGCAGCACGACGTATTGGTCAAAGGATTCGATCTGACCCTGGAGCTTGATGCCGTTGACCAGATAGATGGACACGGGGATGTGCTCACGACGCAGGGTGTTCAGGAACGGGTCTTGTAGGAGTTGCCCTTTATTACTCACGATATTCTCCGTGTTCTCGGATGGTTGAAGGGGGTGGAACTTAACACATGGGGGTGGCAATGCCCCGCTTCAAGGCGTAGAAATCCGCCCGCGAGGGCAGATTGGCGACACTGGCCTACAAAATCGCCGCGCCAGCGTGAACTTAGGAGTCCTTGTCGGCGTAAGGGTTCCGCGCGGTCTTCATTTCGATGCGCAGGGGCGTGCCGGTCAGGTCGAACGCCTTGCGGAAGCGCCCTTCAAGGAAACGCTTGTAGGTATCGGTCACGCCTTCCAGCGAATTGCCGTGCACCACGATGACCGGCGGGTTCATGCCGCCCTGGTGGGCGTAGCGCAGCTTGGGCCGGTACATGCCGCTGCGCTTGGGCGCCTGGAACTGAACCGCTTCCTGCAGCAGCCGGGTGAGTTGCGGTGTCGGCATCTTGCGCTGGGCGGCCTTGTGCGCCCGGGTGATCGAGCCCCACAGCGGCCCCAGGCCCTGCCGTTTCATGGCCGAGATGAAGTGGATCTCGGCAAACTTCAGGAAAGCCAGGCGCGACTCGATGGAGCGCTGCACCAGCTCGCGCTGGTACGCGTCCACTGCGTCCCACTTGTTGACGGCCAGCACCACGGCGCGGCCGGCGTCGAGGATGAAGCCGGCGATGTGCGCGTCCTGGTCGGTCACGCCCTGCTCGGCGTCGAGCAGCAGCAGCACGACGTTGGCCGATTCGATGGCCTGCAGCGTCTTGACGACCGAGAACTTCTCGATCGCCTCGAACACCTTGCCCTTGCGGCGCAGGCCGGCGGTGTCGATCAGCTCGAACTTCTGCCCGTTGCGCTCGAACTCGACCGAGATCGCGTCGCGCGTGGTGCCCGGCAGGTCGAAGGCCACCAGGCGCTCTTCGCCCAGCCAGGTGTTGATGAGGGTGGACTTGCCTACGTTGGGGCGCCCGGCCACGGCCAGGCGGATGGGGGCGTTGGGATCAGGTTCAGGCTCTTCTTCCGGCTCCGGCAGATGCAGGGTGTCGAGCGCGGCCTCCAGCATGCTGCGCACGCCCTCGCCGTGCGCGGCCGACACGGGAATCACCTCGCCCAGGCCCAGTTCGTAGAACTCGGCCAGTTGCGTGCCGGCGCGCATGCCTTCGGCCTTGTTGGCCACCAGCAGGGTCGGCTTGCCCAGGCGTCGCAGGTAGTTGGCGATGTCGTGGTCCTGTGCCGACAGGCCGTCGCGCGCGTCCACGACGAAGATGACCACGTCGGCCTCGGCCACCGCCTGGCGCGTCTGCTTGGCCATCTCCTTGAAGATGCCACTTTCGGCCGTCGGCTCGAAGCCGCCGGTGTCGATGACGATGTATTCGCGGTTGCCCAGGCGCCCCTGGCCATAGTGCCGGTCGCGCGTCAGGCCCGCAAAGTCGGCGACGATGGCATCGCGGCTCTTCGTGAGCCGGTTGAACAGCGTGGATTTGCCCACATTGGGTCGCCCCACCAGCGCGATAACGGGTTTCATGACCGGAGTGTCCCACACCCGAACAGGCGCAAGGCAGCTTGTTCGATATCAGAGGGCCGCGCAACAGGCATGCCAGCGGCACGTGGCGGACCTGCACCGGCTGACGGTGCGACCGCCTCATGGACGGCGCTTCAGCGTCGTTCGCGCAGATCCGCTTATTCCGGCACGAAGCCGTAAACACCGCCGCTGCGCGTGACCACCACCAGCGTGTTGGCCGCCACCACAGGTGTCGCGGCAATGCCCGAGCCATCCGTCGTCAGGCGGTTGAGCGGGCTGCCGTCCTCCCGCGACAGCAGGTGCACCAAGCCCGTGTTGTCGCCCACCACCACCGAGCGCCCCAGCACCAGCGGGCCGGTCAGACGGCGCCAGCGCAGCTGGTCGGCCGACCAGGCGCGGTCGCCGGTGTCGGCGCGCCAGGCCATCACGCGCCCGTCCGATTCAGCGCCGTACACGCGTTCACTGTCGCCGGCCACGCCGGTCGCGCCGCTGGCGGTCTTGGTCCAGCGCAAGTTGCCTGTGGCGGCATCGACGCAACCCACCGCATTCTGAAAGGCGCGTGCGCACAGCACATTGCCCTGGCGACTGACGCCACCGACCAGGTCGACCAGCCGCTCGACATCGTTGGTGCCGCGCGCGGCGGCCAGGGGCGCTTCCCAGCGCACGCTGCCGTTGTCGGGATCGATGCCGACCATGCGGCCCGCCAGACCCGCCACCAGGGTATTGCCGACGGCCTGCAGCATGCCGGCCTGGCGCAGCACCAGCGGCTCCGCCGGGCGATCCAGTTGCCAGATGCGCGCGCCGTTGCGCGCGTCGTAGGCGCTCAACGACCGGTCGGCCCCCAGCACGAACACGCGACCGCCCGCCACCAGCGGCGCGGTATAGCTTTGCGTGGACAGCAAGCGGCGCCAGCTTTCGCGCCCACCTTCCAGCGCCACCACCTGGTTGTCGCGGGTGACAACGGCGCTCACCCGGCCATCGCTGCCGACGCCGCCCGTCAGCGGCGCGCCCGCCTGCGCACGGCCCAGTTCGCGGCCGCTGGCGGCATCCAGCGTAACCAGCGTGCCGTCGCTGCCCGCCAAGGTGACCTGCTGGCCCTGGACATTGACCTGCAGCGGAAATTCGACGGCCGGCACGCGGGCCACCCAGGCCTGGCGCACGCCGACCAGCGCCACGTTGGGCGGCAGCTCGGCCGGCTGCGGCCGCGACGAGCCGCTGGCACAACCCGCCAGCACGGCGGCGGTCAGCAGCGCCGCGGCCCGCGTCACGCCATGCGTGCGGCGTGCCTTGTTCATGACGCCGCTCCGGCCTTGACGCCGCCCGCGTCGGGGTCGATACCCAGGGCGTTGAGCTTCATGCCGACCAGGCGGCGGTAGTCGCCGCTGTCGGCCGTCAGGCCCTGGTAGGCCTTGCCATACTCGGCCACGGCCTGCTCGCGCTTGCCCTGCTGCAACAGCACGTCGCCGCGCCGGTCGGCCGCCAGCGCCGTGTATTGCGCCGGGAAGCTGCCCGACAGCACCTTGAGCGCCTCGTCATAGGCCTTTTCGCCCAGCAGCAACGACGCCTGCCGCAGGCGCGCCACCGCGCGCAGGCCATCGTCCGACGCCTTGTCGGCGACCCACGCCAGCGCGGCCTTGGCTTCGGCCGGCTTGCCTTTTTCTTCCAGCACCTTGGCGCCCAGCAAGCCTGCCTGCGCGGCGTAGGCGGTGGAGCCGTACTTGTCCTTCATGTCGGCCAGCGCGCGTTCTACACGCGTCACGTCGCCCGCCTGCGCGGCGCGATCGACCTCGTCGTACAGCACCGCGGCCAGCGTGGCCTGGCGGCGCTGCCAATATTGCCAGCCGTTCCATGCGGCGTAAGCGCCCAGCACGGCAATCAGCGCCCAGGTAATGAGGTTGCCCCACTTGTTCCAGAAGTGTTTGAGCGCGTCGAGCTGTTCCTGCTCTTCAAGGTCGAGATGGGTGGCCATGCGTGATGAATGTCGGTTAATCGGTCGATTTTAGGATGTCGCACCAAAGCGCGGGCTCGGCCAGCGGTTGGCGCGTCTGCGCGCCCGCGCCGTCGCGCAGCGCTTTCACGGTGACAGCGCCGGCAGCCAGCTCGTCGGCGCCGAAGATCAGCGCAAACCGCGCGCCCGAGGCGTCGGCCTTCTTGAACTGGCTCTTCATGCTGCCCATGCCCTCGCCGGTGCCGGCGTGCATCTGCACTGCCACGCCCAGCGCGCGCAGCTGATTCAACAGGCGCATGGCCTGCGGCAGCGCGGCGGCGTCGGGGATGACGGCGTAGGCGTCGGGCTGCGGGTCGAGCGTGTGCACGCCCTCCTCCTTCAGCAGCTCCAGCACGCGCTCGACACCCAGCGCCCAGCCGACGGCGGGCGCCGGCTTGCCACCGATCTGCTCGATCAGGTAGTCGTAGCGACCGCCGCCGCAGATGGTGCCCTGCGCGCCCAGGCTGTCGGTGATGAACTCGAACACCGTGAGGTTGTAGTAGTCCAGCCCGCGCACCAGGCGCGGGTTGATGCGGTAGGCCAGGCCCACGGCATCGAGCAGGGCGCGCACGCCGTTGAAGTGCGCCAGCGACTCGGGGCCCAGGAAGTCGAGCAGCTTGGGCGCGCCCTCGG
>WBZS01002043.1_pt1 | contig 13570 bp, 10 predicted proteins | sample 5204201 | NCBI WGS metagenome assembly WBZS01 (sample SAMN12344357, study PRJNA552823) | activated sludge metagenome | biome: Activated sludge suspended growth; feature: Nitrification reactor; material: Wastewater; isolation source: activated sludge from nitrification reactor of wastewater...
CATAGGGGCCCGCGATGGCTACCTCTCAAGAATGCTTGCCGAGCGATTCGACCGGGTCGTTGCCCTTGATCTCGAGAAGCCCGATATCGAGCATCCTAAAATCGTTCCGATGCAAGGCAATATTGCAGACTCAAAGTTTTCGGACAATCAATTCGACGCAGTCCTCTGCGCCGAAGTCCTGGAACATATTCCCCCACATCTCTTGACCCGGTCCTGCCACGAAATAGCTCGGATTGCTCGGAACAAGGTTGTAATCGGCGTTCCTTATCGCCAGGATCTCCGTTGTGGTCGTACCACCTGCGCCAACTGCGGGAAAACGAATCCTCCTTGGGGCCACGTCAATAGTTTCGACGAAAACCGGCTCAGGATGCTTTTTCCGGCGCTGATCTTGGAAAAAATGACATTTGTCGGATTTTGCTGCGAAGGGACAAACAGCATTTCCACGGCACTGCTTGACTATGCGGGTAACCCGTACGGCACATGGCAACAGGACGAGCCATGTATCCACTGTGGCGGGCCGATAGGCTCACCCAAAGCGCGGAATCCCTTCCAGCGCATTTCTACCCGAGTTGCATTTCTGATCAACCGCTTCCAGGGTCTTACGATCAAGCCGCATGGCAATTGGATCCATGTGCTGTTTGCGAAGCCTTAAGCAACGACAACCTACTGAAACTCAAACTCATGACCTTCAAATCGCCCATTGTCCGAAATGCGGAACTCGACGAACCGCTTTGTTCGGGACGGTACAAATTCAACGATATTCAGCTTCAGCAATTGAATAGCGAGCAAGGTGGGATTGCCGCTTGGACCGAAGCATTCAGGCGATCGAAAGTCGCGGCCCCAAATGGCGTAGCGGGCGATTTCGCGGTTGCATTGTTCAGTCCAAAGTCTACGTTCATTGCCGTTGACCGCTTCGCCATCAATAGCCTGTGCTATCAAATCGTGGATGGCCGTCTCCGAGTCGCGGAACGCGCCGACGATCTTGCAGCAGCCGATGCCAAACTCGACCCACAGGCACTCTACGATTATCTCTACTTCCACATGATCCCGGCACCACGTACGGTCTTCAAAGGCATTTACCGTCTCCCGGCTGGTCACTATGCGCTGTTCGAGAACGGGAAATTGACCGTTGCGCCTTGGTGGACACCTCATTTTGAGGAAGACCGCCGAGTACCTGTACCTGAGCTCAAGGCGGAGTTCCGCCAAATCCTGCGCGATTCGGTGACCGATCAGCTCGATGGTCAAACGACGGGCTGTTTTCTCAGCGGCGGCACCGATAGTTCAACCGTAGCAGGCCTGCTCCGTGAGGTCACAGGGCAGCCCGCCAAGGCTTTTTCCATCGGCTTCGAGGCGGCAGGTTACGACGAGATGGAATACGCACGCATTGCGGCCCGCCACTTCGGTGCTGAACACCATGAGTACTACGTCACGCCGAACGACCTTGTGCGCAGCATCCCCGATGTGGCGGCATCCTACGACCAGCCATTCGGCAATTCATCCGTCGTTCCAGCCTACTATTGCGCCAAGGCAGCCCGCGAGGCAGGTGTTACGCGCATCCTCGCCGGCGATGGCGGCGACGAGCTTTTCGGCGGCAACACCCGTTACGCCAAACAGCGGGTCTTCAATGCCTATGACAATATACCGGGCAGCCTGCGGCGAGGAGTTCTTGAGCCTCTACTTATTGGAAATACCTTAGCGGGAAGAATTCCAGGGATCAAGAAGGCAGTCAGCTACGTCGAACAGGCCCGCATTCCCATGCCTGACCGGATGCAGATGTATAACCTGCTTGGCCGCCTTGGTCTGGCCGAGGTTCTCACTTCGGAGTTTCTCGCCCAGGTCAACCCGGATGACACGCTACGGCAACAACGTGAAACCTATGTAGCCGGAGACGGTCGTGCGCTGGTCAACCGCATGCTCTGGTACGACTGGAAATACACCTTGGCCGACAACGACCTGCCCAAAGTCGTCGGCGCCAACAGGCTGGCTGGTATTCCTGTCGGTTTCCCACTTCTGGACGACCGCCTGGTCGATTTCTCACTGCGCTTGAATCCTGAGCTCAAACTCAAAGGGCTGACCTTGCGCTGGTTCTTCAAGGAGGCCCTGAAAGACTTTTTGCCTCCGCAAATCATTACCAAGAAGAAACATGGTTTCGGTCTTCCATTCGGTGTTTGGGCTGTAGAGCATGCTGGGCTGCGAACTCTGGCCATGGAATCACTCGACTCGCTTCGTTGTCGGGGAATTGTCAGATCCGATTTCCTTGACCGGCTGGTCAAGGAGTATCTTCCGCAACACCCGGGTTATTACGGAGAACTGGTCTGGATCTTGATGATGCTGGCACAGTGGCTTCTGGCTCGAGGCCCAGCAAAGAAAGCGTCGATATAGAAGTCAATATGATCTTGTGCTAGTAATGGGTCAACCTGGCCCGTCTCAATTCAGCAGCCTCAATCAGGAAACAATACCTTCGTGTCGACCAGAAAAGCACTTGCCTTGTCCTTCTTGGACCGTTATTCGGGACTTGTTCTGCATACCGCCTCGTCCATGGTGGTGGCCAGGTTATTGTCCCCCTCGGAGATTGGAGTCTACTCGGTCACCATGGTGCTTCTGGGCTTTGTAGCCACGTTCCGCGACCTGGGCGCCGGGCAGTATCTGGTTCAGCAAAAGGAATTGACTGAAGAACGCATCAGGGCCACCTGGAGCGTGCAGCTTGGACTGGGCCTCTTCATCGCCTTGCTTATTCTTGCGGCGGCCATACCTACGGCCTCGTTTTACAACGAGCCTAGAATGCTCGATATCATGCTGGTGCTCGCTTTGAATTTCGCGATTACACCTTTTCTGGCCTTTCCCTATGCTTGGCTGGCACGTGACATGCGTTTCGGCAAGATTGCGGTCATCCGCTTTGTCGGTTCGGTTGTTCATGCCGCCTCTTCAATCGGTTTGGCCTGGTCAGGCCACGGACCGGTCAGCCTGGCGTGGGCAAACGCGTTGACAACGCTCTCCGGCATCCTGGCAGTGTGGCTATTGGCGCGTCCCAATATGCATTGGCGACCGACATTGAAAGGGATTACGGAGGTAGTGTCGTTTGGCGGAAAGCTGACCTTGAATTCGCTCATGAACACGCTTGCCATAGGCGCACCTGAACTCTTTCTCGGCAAAATCCAAACGATGACAGCAGCCGGTCAATTCAGTCGTTCTCTTGGTTTGGTGAGCATGTTTCAACGTCTGATCATGGACGCGGTGAATGCCGTGGCTTTGCCGTATTTCGCCAAGCAATTCCGTGAATCTAAAGACTACGCTGCTTCATTCATCGTGGCCATGGAACTGGTAACGGGTTTGGGCTGGTCTTTCTTTGCCGGAATCTGTGTTCTTGCTTATCCAGCAATTCATATCCTTTACGGCGATCAATGGGGCGATGCGGTCAACCCAACCCGATGGCTCGCCATTGCCTACGCAATCGGTGTTCCTTCTTCGGTATGCTACACACCTTTGATAGCCATTGGCGCAGCAACGGATTCACTGAAAATCACGGTTGTGTCGACTTTGCTGTTCTTGGCGGCTACTTTTGTCGGTGCTACCCTGGACCTTGTAACCTTGAGTCAACTATTGGTGATTGCTGCATTCATTGTTGCTATTCTCTGGCTTCGATTGGCATCAAAACGCATCGGCTTTCCCGTTAAGGCGCTCTTTCACTGCTGGCTGAAAAGCATGTTGTTGGCGATCGGCGCAATAGGCGTTCCAATGGCCACCATGATGCAAATGGGATGGAACTCACCGGACATACTGACGACGACGTGCATTTCGGTCCCGGGTGGAGTTCTCGGGTTTCTTCTCTCGGCCTATGTGACGAAGCATCAGGTCTGGAACGAGATCAGCAAGGTGGTTCGAAAACAGCGTTGACGTTGAGCGGCTGATTGGCAAGTGAATGGACAACAGAAACATCGAATATCGACAGTTGGAAGAGACCAAACTCCCGGTGATCGTTTTTCTATCGCTAACAGGCTCATCGATGTCAAACGTCAACTGACTAGCTTCACGCTATTCGTTGCCACACACACTATAGGCAAACAGTACAAGCGATCGCGCTTATAAATCACGACCAATCGGTTGGAACAACCAAGTTTTGAGTAACGGATTTCAGCCCGATCCGTTGAAAGGCCTCTAATGAATAACTTCAAGAAGATTCCGAACTACTTGCGAGAATTCGGTGTTGTGTCTGGCTTGAAAATCTTTTCTGCAGTGGAATTGGCAAAGCCCGTGTCTTCGGAGCGCAGGATCAAGCTATCGATACCCGGTTATAGCAATAGCATCTTTCTGCGCGACAATCTGGCTGATTGTTCAACCTTCTGGCAATGCTTGGTCCAGCGACAGTATGACACGCGTCGTTTTCCGCATCACGCCCGCTTGATGGATCGCTACGAAGAAAGTATCCGCCAAGGTCAAATACCTTTGATTGTCGATTGCGGCGGAAACATTGGAATGGCTGCACTGTGGTTTGCCAAACAGTTCCCCCGGTCGAAGATTATCTCGATTGAACCAGACGAAAATAATCTTGAATTGTTACAACTGAATACTCAGGCATTCAGTGACAGAATCACGATCATCCACGGCGGAATTTGGAACAAGCACGGAGCACTTAAGATCATTAACCCCGATTCAGGCTCTGCGGCATTTCGCGTGGAATTTCAGGAGTCGCAGGATTCAGGCTCAATTCCGGCTTATACGATGGATGATCTATGCAATCTTGGTGGTGACAAGGATCCTTTGATCGTAAAACTCGATATCGAAGGTGCTCAGGCACAGCTTTTTTCAAGCAATACAGATTGGGTCGATCGGTCAACGCTGATTACCTTGGAGCTTGACGACTGGCTACTCCCTTGGCAGGGCACTAGCCGCAATTTCTTTTCCTGTCTCTCCAAGTACAAATTTGATTACCTGCTTGGGGGAGAAAGCATCTTCTGCTTCAGGGACGTTTCTTGAAGCACTCTGTCCGCCTTGAACAAACCTTCAAATACAGGTACTGGGCGGTCCTCATTTTCTCAAGGCTTTCGCCAGAGCTGCATCAGACAGCGGGCAGCAAATCGGTTTGGAGTCCGGTCCCAGGGAGTAAAGCGCGGCAGATGGAAAACGTCTGAACGGGTACTGGCAAATTTGGGTTCCGTCGAAACCGCGGCGACAAAACCCAGCCTGCGAACCATCTCTCCGTGGCGGGCTGAACAATCACGCGACGGTACGCCATTGGGGTATGCAAAAACGTTCACCGATTCACCGAGTATGGATTCGAGTTCCAACTTGCCAGCCTCAATCTCCGCGTAGGCCTTCCCGTCCTCCATGAGTTCAAGAATCGGATGTGTGTGCGTGTGGGCACCAATCTCCGCACCAGCCACGCGCAATTTCTTGAGTTGGGCGCGAGTCATCATCAACGGCTTATGCTCTGTGATGGCTCCTCGACGACCAATTTCGGTAGCTACTGCTGAGCGACGATCGTGATCGAAATATTTCAGTTGTCCAAGTACCGCCTCGTAGCACCTTACCCGTGAAGCCGTGTCAGTGAGAGCGTGATACCCCAAGCTAAACTCTTGCAGATCCAACACCCCATCAGGGGCATTGCGAACTGTCTCGATAACCTCATCATTCCACATGCGCCCCCCATCAAGAAATGACGTCGCTATAAAAAAGGTGGAAGGAATGCCGAAGCGCTCAAGAATCGGCCAGGCCACCTCAAGATTGTCAGCATAACCGTCGTCAAAAGTAATTACGGCCGCTGCGGCCGGCAATGTACCGCCTCTTAGGTGCTCTACAGCGTCTCCGAGAGTGAGCACATTGAAGGTTTTCGCAATGAAGCGGGCCATCCAATGAAATTGTTCCGCAGACGGTTCAAACGGCAGGATTGGGTCAGCTTTCGCCAGGACACGGTGAAAGATAAAGATGCTGAGTCTGGCCGACGTGCCCGACGGCGAAAGGGTACGAAATATTGGAGAAAGCATCGAATCAGACCCGACAACCCTTCACATCACCTCAAAGCCGAAAAAGTTTCCCGAGCGACACGGGCATAACGATCCGTATCGAAACGGACATACCCGATAAAGTGTAAGAATACGGTACCTGGCTGCTCACGGCCCGGATGGCAATACTTCGGGTGTGGAAGCACACAGGCTTGCGGTGAATTTGAAACCATGAAATTGGAGGCGAACTGCTCAGTTCCCCAGGCACTCCATTTGTCTGCGAGTGCCACTTCCATCGCCTGGCTGAACTCTCGCAACCTAGCACGGCTAAAGCTACCTGGAGCAAAGCCCGAAAACCCAGCGCACCCACGGACATAACGTGACGATTGGGCGCCTGGGAGTCGATCCAGATTCGCTTCGGCGAGTATTTGTACGTGTTCCCCGCTATCGGCACGTGCTTTCGCCCAATGGGACGCTTCATCACTGCTGACAAAATCCTGGCCATCCTCGGTCGCCAATACAAATGAACTCGATTCACCAATCGCATTTTTCACTTCGGCCATCTCAGCCAAGACCACTGTGTCAGCATCCAACTGAACAACATAATCATTTTGCACATACTCGGAAATCGCTATCAACCGTTCCCAGCATCCTCCCTGCGGCATTCCGGGCTCACGGAAATCAACCGCTTTAGCAAATTCAATGCCATGGACATGAGATCTGATCAGCGATTGGTCTGCTTCAGTAATACTAGGATCAGAGACAACGATAATTCGCTGTGGGTGAAGAAAACGACAGAATGACTTTATTGCCAAAAGATAGGATTCAACATCCCGATGATGCACCATGGAAAGCACGGCAAACCGGTCGCTGCCGGTAACAACAGGCTTGGTGACGAGCACGTGTTGAAGTGCCTTCCCGAAACGGCGTCGATTGATCGCTGTTCGGACTTTGTTGATAAGAGATCCAATCGTCGGCATATTGATTCAACAAACTCCATCAAATAGAAACATAACCTTATTCCTTCCACTTACCCGCACGCATCAAGCGGTTTCGCAAACCTGGCAATGGGTAACCAAGCTGGTAGGCGTGCTTGGCCGCCTCAACAGACTTGTCATATTCCTTCAGCTCAAAATAGGCAAAGGATGCGTAGACGTAGACGCTCATCGTTTCTTCATCAAGAGATTCGATCTTTTCCAGTTGAGCATTGGCTTCGGCCACTTTGCCGCGCCGCGCATAGTAGTAGCCGTAGAGCGCCCTGACCAGAGCGTCATCTGGCGCAAAACGAACGGCTCGCTGGAAAAAGCAATGTATCCGTAGCAGGCTGGACGGGAGGTTTTCGGTCTTATACCGAAAACCCATATCTTCCATGGCAGCCAAAGCTCTTGGGTGATTAGGAAACGCCCAGAGGGTGTAGCCAAAACCGGCGGCAGGAGGAAGTTCGATCATTTTCCGGGAAGATTTCTTCTGACCTTTCAGGTAAGCCTCATATTCGAGGGAGAAGTGAGCTCCTTCAACGAGTGCCCTGTCGTCTGGTCCGGCCCTGCGATAATCGAAGGGGCCATATTTGTTTGGGATCCACAGCGGGCGACAGTCCGTTTCATAGAGTTCCTCGGCTGGCCAGCGCGTTGCCCAATCGGGATAGCTGCCCTGATTGAGGGCCGCACTCGCACCATCTGCGAAGACAAAGACAAAAAACAAGAAACAAAGACGCAACGCTTTGCAAACGATTGGTCTTCGCTTCATTGAGAACCTGAAATGGAACAACTGTATATTCCCGCTTGACGTTTGCACACTGGGTTGGGTCATCTTACAGATCTTTCTGAAATCGAAAGCTCGACGTTTGGTTGCACGCTCGTGGGGTCTTTGGTGCTCTTCCCTGGAATGGATTCGATCCAATCTTGACCTTGAGAACGGAAATTCAAAATCCAGCGCTTGGTTAGACAAACAATAACCAGAATATTATAGGGCAAGTCGAAGTATGCCAGACTCAGGAAAGCCCCACCGACGGCATAACCTACCAGCGCGACCTGACACATGGCGCCGAGATTCTTGCACCAAAGCGACTCCGGTTCTTTTCCTCCATTCTGAATTAGCCAGTTACTCGTGCGCCAGACTGACCACCACATCCCCATGAACAGGAATAATCCGATGAAGCCGTGCTCGCCAAGCACCTGAAAGTAAATGCTGTGCGCGGCATGGATGTCAGTTGGATTGGGCGCATAAAGAGCAAAAATGTCCGCCGTATACATGTCGAAGCCTGCACCGGTAATCATATGGGTAGCCACATTGTAGGCTACCCACCAGGCATTTATACGCCCCATCGCCGAACTATCTTCCTCGTAAGTATTTATGGTTTCCATCCGGTTCGACCACTGGTCAGGCATGAAGGCAATCAATGCCACGCCGACAACCAGCATGATCACTCCGGAAACAAGCTTCTTTGGACTCTTCAACCAAAGAAAGATCGTCATGGCAGCAATGGCCAATAACGCTCCCCGCGACTGGCTACCCAAGGCGGCGGCAGCAGTAAGCAACATCGCGACCGAAAACCCGTGACGCACCCACAATCTTGTTGACTCCAACTGCAAATAGCGCATAAGTGGAATGACAACGATCAGGGCCAAGGCCAACTCATTGTTTCCACCGATAAACCCGCCGGGTCCCCAAACGCGATAAACGCCGCCATGCAGAAGTGTAAAGATTCCTCCCTTGATACCGAAGAAACCGAGAGAGCAAGCCACTACCCAGACAAAGATTTCAATATGACGTCGGGTTCTCAATAGCATCAAAGCGACCAGAATCATCACATCGATTTTCAGCACTTTGGAAAGCATTTCAACGCTACCATCGACGTTGTATGAGTATGGAAAAGTGATGCATATCCAGGCCACGAACAACAAGAGCCATATAGCCGGCGGTTCCGAAAATGGGCTTTGCCTTTCCTTGCTTGCTAACATTCCAATCATCGTGGCGATGGCGACAATTGCCGCAACTGGAAAAGTTTGTGCAAATCCGTAAGCCAAGGAATGCGGGTTCATCAGACTCACCCAGGTCCACAGCATGACGCCGAACCATGGTCGCCTTAAGGCATAAAGGCTACCAGCCAATACTATTCCGACGACCAGAATATCACGCACTGTCTATTCTCCGTTTTCGTCAAACGCATTTCATATCATTGCCTATCACATCAAGCGGTATGGGGTTTCGCTTAAGTCGGCATAACCAGGCTCTGAACATAGCGAAACTTGCCAGATTTCTCGCGTGGGATATCCTCAACCCTGAGGACGCACACCTCAACGCTTTGCCCGAGCCGGGCCTTGATCCCTTTGCTGATTATCGCTTCGACCTCTGGGCCACAATCAATTCCCGGAACAATCTGGACGACGACCCGCTCCAGAGTCTCCTGGACGACTTTGAAAGAAGCAATGCCCGGTATGTCGCGAATCGGGTAAACCACCGCTAGTCCGTGCATGATTGTGCCATCGGTAGCGATAATGAAATCGGTGGTTCGTCCCTGAATTTCTTGCAAGACTGGCAATCCTCGACCGCAGGCGCATACCTTTTCGGACTGAATGGCAACGTCGCCGGTGCGGTAGCGAATGAAGGGGAACTCACTGGTAGCCAGATGAGTGACGACTACCTCACCGGCGGTGCCATGGGGAACTGCATTACCTTCCTGGTCAACCAGTTCGACGATGATATCTTCCGCCGTCAGATGCATGCTGCCCTGGGGGCATTGGTGAGCGATGAAACCGGCATCTCGGCCACCGTAGCCGTTGGCTACCGGGCAACCAAATACACGAGTGATGTCGTCGCGCTGATGATCGTATAACCGTTCGGAGGTTACGAAGGCCACGCGGATGCCAAGATCGCTCATTCGCTGGCCCCGTTTTTCGGCGTGGCGTGCTATCAGTGAAATGGATGATGGATAACCAAACAACATAGCCGGCCGGGTGCGACGAATGGTGTCGATAAAGCCATCGAGTTTGGATTCGCTCATTTCGAATGCGGGCAAGAGCTGTGTCCTCAGCAGACGATCGCGAAACTGTCGGATGCGGTCTTGCGATGTGAGCTCGATGGGGCTACCCCACACAACGATTTCAGGATCGCCGATATCGACGTTCCACCAGCGTGTGGCGCGCCATTTGGCCGCCACATCGTGGCTTACCCGTTCATTTCCGATAAAGAATATAAGTGGCTCTCCGGACGAACCGCCGGTATTGAAACGCGCCAGTCGCTCCGCCTTCTCAGATTTGAGTTGTTCCAGATTGTTTCGAATGATCGGCTTCGTGAGAAATGGAAGGCGTTTGAGATCGTTCAATGAATTGATTTCAGAGGCGCGAATTCCGAGGCTGGCGAAGAGCTCACGATAATAGGGAACGTTCTTCTCGGCCTTGTCCAGAAGACAGAACAATCTTTCCAGTTGGAACGCTTCAAGACGATCACGCGGCCACCATTGAGACTCCTCCATTTGCTTGCGTATGCTTACCGTGCTGTGATGCTTGAAATGCTCATGAATTGGAAAGATAAAGCCAGCAACCAGTTTTGTGTATAGATCACTCATGCTGCCCCTCTGGCCCTTGCGCAATAAGAAGAAAGTGCTGACAAAGCCGCGTTACCCGCTCATCCCATGAATTCTTTTCAGCGTAACTGCGGATATATGCTCGATCCCACGAACGAATGAAGGAATCCTTGATTGCCTTGGCTAGAGCTTCCGAATCGCCAAAAGGAACAACTGTCCCGAGACCAGCTTCGCAGACAACCTCCTGGTTTCCACCTACAGCGGTAGTGACGACCGGCAAACCGCATGCCATGGCCTCCAGGAAAACGTTAGCCCAACCTTCGTTACTGGTCGCCAAAACGAACACGTCGGCAGCCGAAAGAATCGACGGGAGTTCATCTGAAGCTATCGAGCCCAGAAACCTGACACATCCCTCAAGATTGAGGCGTTTGACTTGGTTTTCCAGTTCCACTCTGTTGTTTCCCTCGGTACTGCCCCCTCCAATGATCAGAAAGATCAGGTCGGGAAACTGTTGCCTCAACTTCGGCAGCAATTCAATGACGCGATGAAAACCCTTCCTGGGTACCAAGCCTCCAACCGATACAAGTACTTTGCTCTCCCTCGAGAGACACAGTGCAGTTCGACATGCGGTTCGGTCCCGAACAGAAAATCGAATGGCATCAACGCCATTGCCAACGACTTCGATCTTGTCTGGTGGCGCACCGTGTGAAATAACCAATGTACGCAGCGATTCGGATACCGAAAACACCTGAGCAGCCTGCTTGATCGCTTGCAGGAGTTTCTTGCCCAGCCGGGCATCATGAATATGGCGCGTTTCGGTACCGCGCAGCGTGATCGTAAACGGCACTTCAAGCCAGCGGCTCAATAGACTTGCAGCATAGCCATCGGGATAGGCAAAGTGGGCATCGATAATGTCCAGCCGTCCTTCATGTTTTAATCTGCGCATATGAGAAAACGCACCCAGTGCCATCATCAACCCGTCGAATGTCTTAAGCAAACTGGGTATGGAAAGAAAGCGGGGATACCAAACATCAATCCCAGATTGCCGTTCATAGGTCGGCGCGCCTGGGCGGAAATGCGGCTTGATGCGGCGAAGCATATCCTGGAACGGAAACCAGGGGGTTGGTGCAACCACTGAAATGGGGAAATGCCTGCCCACGCGAAACATGCGCTCGCGAACAAACAGTCCGGCACCTGGCTGCACCTGGCTGGGAAAGAGGCTGGAAAAGACGACGATATGAGGATCTACCATGTCGTCCGCGCTAAGCGTTCATTCCGCTCAAACGAGCATACGGACTGCGGTAGTTGGCGATGCTGTTCGGCCAATTGCGGACAGATTCGACAAAATGACGGCCGTTGGCTTTCAATAGCGGCCAGCGTTGGCTGTCATCGAGCAGATCGAGCAATGCTTGCGTCAGCGATTCCCGATCCCCGGCCTTGAAAAGAATGCCTGTCTTGTTGTGCTCGATGAGTTCCTTGTGCCCGCCGACGTCGGATGCAACAAAAAGCTGCCCTTGCGCCATGGCTTCGAGGGGTTTGAGCGGCGTTACAAGTTCGGTTAACCGCATGGTATGGCGCGGGTACGCCAGAATGTTAATCAGGTCGTAGTAACGGCTGACTTCCTTATGCGGAACGCGCCCAGTGAAGATAACATGGTCCGTTAACCCAAGTTGCGCGGCTTGCTGGCGCAAGAAGGATTCTTGCGGGCCTCCACCCACCAGCAAAATTCTCACATCGGGTCGCTGCCTGATCAACGCTGGAAGTGCTGCGAGAAGAAGATCCAGGCCTTCGTAGGCATAAAAGGAACCAATGAAGCCGATAACGGTTTTCCCCATCAGACCCCATTTCGTTTGGAGATCGGGATCAGGCGGGCTGGCCAGATTGAAGGAAGACACATCGACGGCATTCGGTATGACCGTAACTTTGCGGTCAGGGATTCCTCGGGCCACCAGGTCGGAACGCAAGCCCTCACAGATGGTGAAGACGTGGTCGACCTGACGGATTGCTCGCGTTTCAAGCCTTCGGGTCGCTCGGTAGCGCAAACTGCCTTCAGTCGTCGAACCATGGTCTACCGCCGCATCTTCCCAGAAAGCGCGAATTTCGTAGACCACTGGCAAGCCGAGTTTACGGGCTACCTTGATGGCCGGAAAGGCGTTGAGAACGGGTGAGTGTGCATGGATGATATCGGGGCTTACCTCGCGAGCAACTTCTTCCAGACGTGTTTCGAGATGCTTCATCAGCAGCAGTTCCTTGCCGATGGGCAGTTTGGCAAGTGTTCCACTCGCCACGGGTGTGCGGTAGAAGCGCATGCCATCAACATCATCAAACGGCGCGGAACTTTCGCCTTGTTTAGGTGAGGTGATATGGAAAGTTTCCCAACCCAAGGCACGCTGCTCGCGCAGAATCGACAAGGTACGGAAAGTGTAGCCGCTATGCAGCGGGATGGAGTGATCCAGCACGTGAAGAATACGCAGGCTCATGACAGCCCTGCCGACGGCGAAATTCCTGGTGTGCCCGACAGGTTGGTCTGGGCAATCGGCGACTCATCCAGCACGGTGCGCAGAAAGGCTTCAAACATCAGCAGGGTCCACAACGGGGCGCTGTAATCTCGCATTCCGGATTGGTGCGCGTCAACCAGATGCTGCAGATAGTCACGATTGAACCAGCCAGTGGCCGCCAGCCGTGGGCCAAGAACGGCCTGACGTACTCGTTCCTTGAGCGGGCCACGAAACCAGCGGGCCAGCGGTACTGAAAAACCCATTTTCGGACGATAGAGGATATCCTGCGAAAGCAACGGCTCCATCGCTTTCTTGAGCAGATACTTGCCCTCCTGCCCGCGTACCTTGAGTGAAGATGGCAGCGTGGCCAGCCATTCAACCAGTTTGTGATCCATCAAAGGCTCTCGAACTTCGAGTGAGTGTGCCATGCTGGCCCGATCCACCTTGGTGTTGATGTCACCCACCAGATAGGTCTTGAGATCGAGATACTGGATCAGGGCCAAAGGGTCGTCGGTATCTGCGCGTTCGGCATGATGCCGGAAAACTTCCTGGGCGTCGTAACCGGCGATTTCGTTCTTGAATTTTTCGCTGAATAGTTGCGACCGCAT
>WBZS01000679.1_pt4 | contig 13565 bp, 15 predicted proteins | sample 5204201 | NCBI WGS metagenome assembly WBZS01 (sample SAMN12344357, study PRJNA552823) | activated sludge metagenome | biome: Activated sludge suspended growth; feature: Nitrification reactor; material: Wastewater; isolation source: activated sludge from nitrification reactor of wastewater...
ACGGTGTTTATTCAATCACATGTGAAGGAGCACGCCGAGCTTCACTTGCTGTTGAGCATGGTCACGCCTCTAGGATGGCTTGAGCGCGTGCCGACTTACAAAGACAAAGTCGAGACCAACAAGAGCGAGCGGGAGCCATACGGCTTGCTCGGCTATCCCGTGCTCCAAGCGGCCGACATCTTGCTTTACAAGCCGTTCGGCGTGCCGGTGGGCAAGGACCAAACTCCCCACCTTGAGATCACTCGCGAAATTGGGCGGCGGTTTAATCACCTGTACGGAGACCTGTTTCCTGAGTTCAAGAACTTGATCGGCGAAGTGCCATTGATGCTTGGGCTTGATGGTCGCAAGATGAGCAAGTCATATGACAACGCGATCTACATCCAGGACTCGGAGGACGAGACGGCGGCAAAGATTAGGACCGCGTTTACCGACCCCCTGAAGATCAGGAAGGACGATCCGGGGCATCCTGAAGGGTGCGCGGTGTTTAGCTTGCACCAGGTTTACAACAAGCCAAATCTCATCACTGTTGAGTCGGAGTGCCGCTCTGGTGCCCGAGGATGTGTGCAGTGCAAGCGCGAATGCACCGAGGCCGTGAACGTGAATCTGCAAGATATTCGAGATCGGCGAAAGCAAGTTGACCTGGGGTTGGTTGAGCAGATTCTAGACCGAGGTGCACTGGAGGCAAGGGAGTTTGCTAGCCAGACGATGGATGAAGTCCGAAAGGCGATGAAACTTCGGTGAGCGTCTTTGCCGATGTCAAGGCTGTCGTCTTCGATCTTGACGACACGCTATGCGGTTATTGGGATGCAAGCAAGGCCGCGCTCCGCAAGACCTTCGGATCGCTTGAGCTACCGAACTACACAACCGACCAGATATTCCGCGCCTGGGCGGATGCTTTTCTCTTATTCAGTCCGACCCTAAAGCAGACTGAGTGGTACGCGCAATACTTATTGGTCGGCGAGCCAACACGCACAGAACAGATGCGATTGGCCTTGCTTAAACTTGGAATCGATGACCCTGCTTTGGCTCGAAAGCTTGGGGATCAGTATGCCGCCCATCGGGACGAGGGCCTCTCCCTCTTCCCGGATGGCAAGGCAATTCTCGACAATCTCCACGGCAAGTACCCGCTTGGATTAATGACGAATGGTCCCGCCGACATTCAGCGCCAAGAGATCAACACCTTGAAGATCGAGCACTACTTCGAGTTGTTTCTGATTGAAGGCGAGATGGGCGAAGGGAAGCCAAATCGCGCAGTGTTCCAGCGCGCTGAAGATTTTTTCGGACTAGAGCCGCACCAACTACTTATGGTTGGAAACAGCTACAGCCATGACATTCGGCCAGCGGTTGAAGCAGGATGGCGCACTGCATGGATTCGACGTCCGAGCGACTTGCCGCCAAGCGCCGAATTCAGTGGTAAGGGGCCGGAAGAACGGCCCACCGATGCACCCGCGCCCGATCTTGTGCTGACGGACCTTCTCGAACTGCCGCTCTAGTCGACTTCGCTCAGCATGCCTTCGGAGACAAAGATTGGGCACTCAAACCGAACCGCAAGCGCAATTGCATCGGACGGGCGGCTATCGATCTCCATCTCCTCATCGTCCTTGCGCAAGTACAACTTTGCGTAGTAAGTCGTGCTCCAGATATCGTCAATTACGATCCGATCGAGGGTCGCCTCTAGTCGCTCCACGATCGTGCGCATGAGATCATGGGACATTGGGCGATCGGGTTGGTTGCCATCCAGGGCAAGGCTGATCGCTTGGGCTTCGAACGGGCCGATCAGGATCGGAAGCTTACGATTGATCTCATCGGTGAGGAGAACAAAGCGCTGGACTTGGCCGTTCGATTCGGCGGCGAAAACGCCTTCGATTGTGACTTCGACCGGCTCCCCCATTTCCTGAGGTTCCGTCGGCAACTCACCTCCTTTGTAAGGAAAGAACGGTGGTGGCTTGTCGTAGGAAGCTGAGTCGTCCTCGAATTCGTCCGGCATCTCCAGCACAATACCCGGATAGCCTTAGCGGTTGGACCACAGACCAATGATCTTCTTTTTGTCTCGCTCGATCATGGCTGAACTTGGGCGCAACTTTGTGAGGCCACCAGCTGCCGAAATGGCGTAGATTCCAACGTCGTGCCGACCTTCAGAATCTTCTCCAAACGGTCCGATTGAGGACTTGGGAAACGCAAGTCTAGTCATTACTCTGGAGGAATCATCAGGTTCAGAATTTGAATTGTCATATCCAATGAGGAATCCATCGTTTGGAATCGGCTTGCCGTCGCTTCCCCGAAAAGGGTTTGGATCGTACGTTTCGCTCGCACCAAAATTTGAACTTTCGGCAAAGAGCACGGTACCGATGTCGTTGTTCATGTTCTCCAACGACCGCGCACCCATGCCAGCGACCATTCCATAGGTCAGCTCAATGGTCTTGGAACCATCGCTCGAATGTTGGCAGCGCGTAATTTCTTCTGGGCTTGCGGAAGGGCATTTGAAAGAATGGCGGGCACTCATGTGGTCTTGGAGCAAAGTAGCCCAAGTGATGACCCGGCCCTTCGGGTCGACGTAGGGTACGCCGGGCTCGGCTTCCACATAGAGCGGTGGAGTCAGCGAATCATTGAACTGGGCATAACTCTGAATCGCCTTGTACATCGCCGAGAGATTCCCCTTGCAAATTGTTTTTTGAGCCTCTCGCCGCATTGAAAGCCACACTGGGTAAAGCGCCAGCAGGATTAGGCCAACGGCGATAAGCGCGACGCGAACATCCTTTCGAGTAACGTACTGCCCTCGCCCATGCCTTTCATCGGGTCCGTCCGAGTCATGAGTAGATGCCATAGCGCTAAGGAGACTAGTTTTGTCCTACCGTTCGCGGCTCATCGTCGAGAAAGTGGAATTTCTTTAGAGTGTCCTGGGTGCCGGATCGATCCACGAGCAAGTCATAGCCGCTCCCTTCGATCACCGGGATCTGGCCCATTTTCACATTTTCGTTACCGACCTTTCGGGCAAAGATAGCAACGGCCGCAAGTTCATCCGGTGTTAGCGAATCGCCAAGCACGGCGCGGGACTTTTCGATGACCTTGGGCAGGAGTCCAGGGCTTGCCATGATTGAGTCCTTGAACGCCATCAGAAATTCCTTTTGCCGATCTTGGCGGACGAAGTCGCTATCGCCGTGGCGGTATCGAACAAAGCACATCGAGTTGTAGCCGTTCAGATGTTGCCGGCCCGGCTTGATGTTAATAAAGAGCCCACCGGCCTTGTCCGTGTATTTCAGGTGCTTGTGCACGAAGACATCGACGCCACCGACGAGGTTGACCATTTCTTGGAAAGCCTTGTAGTTCAGAACGAGCACTCGGTCAATTGAAACACCGGTCAGAAACTCGACTGCTTGCTGGGAGAGCTGAGGCCCGCCGATGGTGTGGTACGCGTTGATCTTCATCGTCCGGTAGCCCGGCATGTCGAGAAGCAGGTCGCGGGGGATAGAGACTCCCGTGATGCGATTTGCCTTGAAATCCAGGTGGGCAAGCAGCATCATGTCGCTTCGAGCGTTTTGCTTCAGGACTTTTCTACCGCCGTAAGACAAGTCCTCATCGCAGCCCAGAAGCAAGAGGTTGATGCTGTTTTTCTGCGAAAAGATCTCTTGTGGTGTTGTTCGCTTGATGGTTTGCATCGTAACCGCAGTCATGACCGAACTCTGCCCGACATAGCCCATGGCGGTCCCGAAGAGTACGGCAACACCACAAAGCAGGAAGTAGCAAGTGCCTGTGAGGATGCGGCGCCAAAGCGGAATTGAGTTTGAACTGGTCATAAGAAGCGGAAGACTTTAAGGGTACCCGTTCAAGTTAACGCTCCTAAACCCCGGTTTGACTCCCGATTCCGAAATCAAATGAACGATTTACCGCTTTCGTACCGTATCCTCAAGGCAAGTGCCGAAGAAACGCAACGCTGGGTTCACGATGATTGAGCTGTTGGTGGTGATCGCGATCATTGCCATCTTGGCTGCGCTCGTGTTTCCCGTCTTCGCCCGGGCGAAGTCGGCAGCGAAGAAGACTCAGTGCATTAGCAATCTGCGCCAAATCGGCGCTGCGATTGCGATGTACAACACCGAGAACGACGAGGTGTTTCCTCATGCGATCGATCCGGTTGACAAAGTTCGCCCCGAGATCTGGGACGCACTCCCTGAATTCCAAGCTCAAATCCCGAACATGCCTACGATCATGGAGGCGCTGGCGAACTACATCAAGAGCCCCGAGATATGGAAATGCCCTGGGGATTCTGGCTCCGATGTCTTAGACACGCACCCTTGGATCGAGTTCAAGACCGCGCCATCCACATACAAGACGTACGGTTCGAGTTACTTCTTTAGAACCGAGATCGGGTTCCGCGCTATGACCCAGATGAACTTTGAGCTTCCTGCCCAGGTGAATGTACTCTTCGACGCGTCGGGCCACTGGCATGGCGATGCCGGGAAGTTAACGGCGGGGGACATGAACGACTACTTTTTTAAGCTGCGTCGATTTCGATATAACACGCTCTTCGGCGATCTGCACGTGAAGAATTTGTCCCAGGCTCAACTGCAAGATGCTTGGGACATTCCGCTTGGTGGTTCCTCTGGAATCGCTCAATGATCCTTCGGCCCTACGGCATGGTGATTGACGGCGTTCTGGAACTCGGGCTTGAAGCCGTTGTTGTGGAAGGCGTCATTGCCGAGCTTCGTCCTCACACTGGCATTCCCGAGGACTGGGTCTTGTCGCCTGCGTTCGTGAACGCGCACTCGCATCTGGAGTATCGGGGTCTGCAAGGCAAGGTTCCTGGAGGTGATTACTGGTCTTGGATTCGAGAAATTACTAAGCTCAAAGTTGGTCAATCGCCTGAGCAAGTTGCGGCTGATTGCGTTGTTGCGGCGGGTGAGAACCTAGCATCCGGGGTTGGGCTGATTGGCGAGCATTCCGACCGTGCCGGTGCAGCGGCGGCCCTGAATTTGATTGGCATCAAGGGGATTATCTTTCAGGAACTGATCACCTTTTTTGAGCAGAGTTCTCCTGATAGCAAGTTTGAGAAGGTCGTCTTTAATGCTTTTCAAGCTGCGCGAGAGTTCCTTGGCGGCCCGGTCTTCGTCAATCCGCATGCGACTTACACCGTAGACTCGCGCACGCTGAAAGCTATTGGCGAACGAGGCGAGCCGGTGAGCATCCACTTTGCCGAATCGAGAGTTGAGCGGGAGTTTTTCGAGAACCACAACGGGCCGATTGCGGACATGGTTCGGGCTAACAATTTGGAAATGCCTTCGACGCGCCAGTCTCCTCTTGACTATCTTGAAGAGCATGGGTTGTTGCGCCGGGACGTTCAGTTGGTCCACGCCTGCGATGTCACCGAAGCGGAGATCGGGCGCATCGCTGAGTCTGGCGCGACGGTTGCGCATTGTCCCCGGTCAAACCTTGCCTTGCAGTGCCCAACTGCGCCGATCTATGAGATGCTTGAGGCTGGGATTGCCGTGGGGCTCGGCATGGATTCAGCCGCCAGCTCGGGGCCGATTGACATGTTTGCTGAGATGCGGGCCGCTTTGGCGGTGGCTAGTGAGCGAGGGAGGCCGCTGAGCGGCGAGCAGGTCTGGCGCATGGCTACGAGAGTAGGAGCACTGAGCATCCCATTGCCAAAATTCGGCAGCCTTGGATGGGAGATCGCCGAGGGTTCTCCAGTGCCGCTGATCAAGATCCATGTCTCGGGTGCGGACTCGATTGCGACCGTGATCGAACAGGGCAGCCCGGACATGATCGAGTGGGTATGACGAGGCACGAGGAGCTTTGGGCGTTGGTCGCCACCATCCCTAAGGGCAAGGTTGCCAGCTACAGCGGAGTCGGGATGGCGATGACCGAGCGCGCGACGGGGCGGATGATCGGCAAATGGATGGCGCAGTCTCCGCCTGACATACCGTGGTGGAGGGTCGTCGCCAAGTCGGGCGACTTGCCGACGTTTAAGCGCGATCCCGCGCTCGGGTTAGACCAGACCAAGCTCCTCAAAAAAGACGGCGTGCCGATCAAGAATGGCCGGGTCGCCCAGTCCGCATTCTGGGACCCCGAGCCTTTGGGGTAAACATCGCGGCATCCATGCCAACGATTGACGAGATTGAGAAGTCGGGCCATGCCGCCATCGAGGCTGCCGAAACTACTGCCGCGCTGCGAGAGCTTGAGCACAAGTTCCTCGGCAAGAGCGGGGAACTGACGGGCCTGATGCGCGACATGGGCAAGCTTTCGGCGGATGAGCGTCCCGCATTTGGCAAGGCGATTAATGACGCCAAAGCAAGACTGGAGCGAGTATTAGAAGGGAAGCGCAGTGTCCTGAAGGCTGCCGAGCAATCGGAACAGTTTGCCGCGGAAGCCATTGATTTCTCTCTGCCTGGTCGCCCGCCTCGTTATGGGCGTCAGCACATCTTGAGCATGACCACCCAGAAGATAAAGCAGGTCTTTATTGGAATGGGATTTGAGTATTTGGAATCGCCTGAGTTAGAAGAGTTTAAGTATAACTTTGATGCGTTGAACTATCCCCCAGATCATCCGGCGATGGATGAGCAAGATACGTTCTACATAACCGATAGTTTGTTACTCAGAACGCAGTGCACTTCGTTGCAAGGTCATGTGTTCGAAACGCGCAAACCACCGCTGCGATGTTTCACAGTTGGCCGAACGTTTCGCAACGAAGCAGTTGACCGCACGCACTCGCATACTTTTCATCAAGTCGATGCGTTTATGGTTGATGAAAATGTATCAATGGCAACGCTCAAAGGCACGCTTGCCGCATTCACTCGTGCCATGTTTGGCGACGAAGTCCGAGTGCGCTTCCGCCCCGACTTTTTCCCATTTGTTGAACCCGGCGTAGACTACGCCATCTCAACTCCGAAGTTGTTTAACGGGCGCTGGCTTGAGCTTGGAGGCGCAGGCTTGATTCACCCAAATATTTTGGAATCTTATGGGATTGATACTGAACGCTATTCCGGCTGGGCGTTTGGTTTAGGAGTAGAGAGAATCCCGATGATGGCTTATGGAGTCGATGACCTGCGCTACTTCCTAGAAAACGACCTCCGCTTCCTGCACCAGTTTCCGTCGTAGATTAAATGAACATTATAAAACTAACAGTAGTCCTTCTCGCCGTGGGCCTCATTGCCCTTGGCCATAATTCATCGGATCGGTATCCTGACTTTGAGGCTCGATATGCACACTTTGGCATTCTTCCAATTTTGCCGATCACCGAGGCTCGGCTCAGAGGTTCGGGTGATATTACATCTGTGCTATTCGCGAAAATCGTCGTTCACTCGTGCAGATACTCGATTCCAGCACTGTGCGAGGCAAGCTTAATCGTAACCGCCTTCGTCTGTATGTAAAGATGGATAACGATGTCTGGCTTGTCGATCAGGAGGGAGCGGTTTCAAAGAACGGTGTTGAAACTCAGCTATCGGATGACAAGTACAAGGAGCTTAGATACTTTCCGTTTGGTCGGCTACCTTATAACACCCTGCCCACTTTCGCGAAAAGTAACTGATTCCAAGTCCGTTCTGGCTTATACTAAGCAAATGCTATTGCGAGCTGGGTTAGTTGTTGTTCTGGCGGGGATGCTGAGCGCGGGTGGGCCTGAGAGCTATCTGCGTCAGGACGAGGTTTTTGAGACTAAGGTTATCTTGCCTGGGCTTGCACCGCAGGGCGAGGAGTTTACGGGCATGATCTTGGAGCGCAAAAAAGACGACTTTGTCCCGGCATCGGGCGGCACCGTGACCTTGGCCTCGAAGAGCTTCAAAGTGAACCCGGATGGCACATTCACCGTGCCGGCATTCCGTCGCGAGACGGGCAATTTTCAACTCGAAGGCACCTTTGCCAACGACAATCGCACATCGGCACTTAGGGTCCATGTCGAGATTGTGAAGTCGCGCCCCAACTTGCCTTGCAAGATCGCCGAGTCGAGCAGCATTGTAAGCGGGATGGTTCCATGCCGAGTGCGCGGGACTGGGCTGAACAACTTGAAAGAGGCTGAGCTGAGGTCAACGGGCGGGGCTTCTTATGACCTGCCCAAAAGCTGCGGATCTTCGCTGGAGAAAATCTACCTGCCCGAGAAGCCGGGCAAGCTCCCGCCCGCCAACTATAGATTCACCGCCAAGGACGACAAGAATCGCGTCGTCAAATCACCCAACGAAAGCGTGTGTCCGCGCGTACGGGTTGATGGAAGCGAGATCAAGTATCGCGGCGACCGCGGCGAGTTCACGCTCAACACCTCCGCCGACACCTGGATCAGGCTTGAAGGCGGCGACGGCATGATCACGCTCGACACGCGATCGGCTTATACAACTGTAGCCAATCCCGCCAAGATCGGGTTCCGCGCCGACGGAGTCGGGCTCTACGCAATGCGTGCGGTGCCGATTCCTGCCGAAGAGCGCGACATCGACCCAAAGGCACCCAAGACAGACTGCGATTGTGGCAAACCGAGCTGCACTCAGGACGCGGAAAAGGGCACAACCCAGATCGAAACACCGGTTGCGGTGACTGACCCATCGGGCAAGCCGCTCGCCAATGCCGATGTGCAGGTCGCGGTCGCCCACCCCGGCGGCGTGGAATATACGACTTGCCACACCGATGGCGGGGGCAAGGCGACGGCGATGGTCAATGTGGTCGGGCTGGTTTCAGCAGGTGATGTCATGGCGCATCCTTATCGTATTCCGGGTTATGACTGGAACAAACCTGGCGAGGAAACGATTCCGATTGATGATGGCGGAGGCGGAGTTCCCGAAGAACCTTTGCATCATTGCCAAGGCGCAAGAATGATCATCTTAATCGGCCCCGATTCCGACCCGACTATCCATGCCGCACAACAGCAGGTTCGTTCCAAGCCTGGAGTTGTACACAAACTTTGGATCGAAGTTCCTACCACCGACAGACCGCTTATGAACAAAGCTCATGTTAGCAACGCGGCAGGAGATGCATGGACTGCTGAGCAGGATATCAGCGCAATAGTGGCTACCTTTAACGACGCGTGTTATTGGGATGAGATTCTGATTATGTCGCATGGTAGTCAATCTGGCTTATGGGATAGGCTCATCGAAAAGCTTCCTATATTATTGGATAATCGGCCTGTGCGTCGGGTGACTTTTGGTGTTTGTGAGGCAAGCGCTACGGTTTATCCGAACAATGGAAATAATTCGCGGATATTTGAGAAGGTCGCGTACATTATTCGCCCGAGGAATTGTCCATGCAATTGCAGTCCAGCCCATTGCCGCGCGCGCAATTCGGATGGAGTTTGGGTGAAATGCCCGACCCGAGCTGACTCGGTGAAGATGTACATGTCGGGCATGGTGCCAATTGCAGGGCGGACAGACGGATTCGGAAATCCTACGCGCATTGGGCTGGAAACAAGCCCGCTTGGCCTGACCTCGGGCGACGGGCGCATGCTCGAAACTACGATCACCGATACCCAAGCAGGTGCTGCGATGGGTCCGGTTGGCCAGACATCCAAAGCCAGCCCCGATCCGAACATAACAACCTCGTCGGCAATGACAGGCGCCAACCCAGAAGTCTTCTCGGGAATAACCATTGGCGTGCGGGCCGACTTAACCGATAAGCGGGAGGCGAAGGATACGAGCAAACGGACGGCGGGGAGCGTTGGGTACAAGCCAAGAGAGTTGACCGAGCGCTACACCGGTCCGGATGCTAATAAGAATTGTAAGCACGAGAATAAGGAAGGTTGCTTGGCAGGTGGTGCTTAACTATTCAGGGAGGACAACTCTTCACCTTAAGTAACAAGGCAGCGAGTTTGGATGGCTCTGGGAAAGGTGATCGCAATTCCAGCCAAGGAGTAAACCAGGTGCGGGAGAATCGAGCTACATGCGAAATGTTATCACAGTCCTCGTGCCAATTGTTATCGCCATGTTTTTCATGGCGTATATGCAGTGCGAAGGAACCAAGCGCGCGCATGGTCAGAAGCATGAGATGCTTTCCAACTACCGCGTCTTGTTTAAAGCTGTTAGCAGTGAAGCTAAGCGGGTGAAATCCAAAATAGGAAAATGGCCAAGTCCTGAGGAACCTCGACGTAGCTCTCCATTACTGGAATCAATTGAGATCATGGCCAAAGCAAGAGTCATAAGCGGCCCAATCCGAAGCGAAGACAAGATACGCTATCGAATTTAATATGAAGATGGGTGGGAGCGGCTTCATCGCTGTGGCAGAGGAATGAACTGAACCCCAGCTCGGGTGGGAGAGAGGAGAATGCAGAGCATTCCCCCCGTTAGCATCAGCCCTTAATACCGATAAGTATCGGTCTTATAAGGACCCTTGACATCAACCCCGATATACGAGGCTTGCTCTTTTGTTAGCTCGGTGAGCATTACTCCGATTGTCGAGAGTTGCAACCTTGCTACCTTCTCGTCCAGGTGCTTTGGCAATACATACACGCCTGGTGCATACTCGCCTTTCTTAGTCCAAAGCTCGATTTGCGCCAACACTTGGTTGGCGAATGAGGAGGACATTACGTAGGACGGGTGTCCCGTTCCGCAGCCTAGGTTGATCAGGCGACCCTTGGCGAGCAAGATGATTCGCTTTCCGTTAGGGAAAATCACATGGTCGACCTGCGGCTTGATCTCGTCCCACTCATACTTTTCGAGCGAGGCGACATCAATCTCGTTATCAAAGTGGCCAATGTTGCACACAATTGCGTTGTGCTTCATCGCCGCCATGTGGTCGTGGGTGATGACGTTGTAGTTGCCGGTTGCCGTGACAAAGATGTCGGCCTTATCGGCGGCGTATTCCATCGTCACAACCTTGTAGCCTTCCATCGCCGCCTGCAGCGCGCAGATCGGATCGATCTCGGTTACCCAAACCTGGGCGCTTAGCGCGCGCAGAGCCTGGGCCGAACCCTTGCCCACGTCGCCATAGCCCGCAACAACCGCGATCTTGCCCGCGATCATTACGTCGGTGGCGCGCTTGATGCCGTCGACCAGCGATTCGCGGCAGCCATAGAGGTTGTCGAACTTCGACTTGGTCACGCTGTCGTTCACGTTAAAGCAAGGGAAAGGAAGCTCGCCTTTCTTTTGCAGCTCATAAAGCCGGTGAACGCCGGTGGTGGTTTCTTCGCTCACGCCCTGAATGTTCGCCTTGACCTTGCTGTAGAAAGTCGGGTCGACTGCCAGCTTGGCCTTGATCGAGTTGTAAAGGCAAATCTCTTCTTCACTCTTGGGGTTGGTGAGCACGCTCGGGTCGGTCTCGGCCTTGCTCCCGATCAGCACGAGCATGGTGGCGTCGCCGCCATCGTCAAGGATCATGTTCGGCGTGCCGCCGTCGCTCCACTCCAGAATCTTGTGGGTGTAAGACCAATACTCGTCCAGCGTCTCGCCTTTGTAAGCAAACACCGGAGTGCCCGATGCAGCGATAGCCGCCGCCGCGTGGTCTTGTGTGCTATAGATGTTGCAGCTAGCCCAGCGAACGTCTGCGCCGAGGTCGACCAGGGTGTCGATCAGGACCGCGGTTTGGATCGTCATGTGGAGCGAGCCGGCAATTCGCGCTCCCTTGAGTGGCTTGCTCGCGGCAAACTCCTTGCGAATCGCCATCAGGCCGGGCATTTCGGTCTCGGCGATGGTCATTTCCTTGCGGCCAAAAGCGGCCAGGCCAAGGTCGGCGACGTGGAAATCAGTTTTGATAGGGGTTTCAGTGATGCTCATTGCTTTTATTTTCGGCAACCGAGCAGGGAGAGCTTTAGTTCCAAATGCAAAAAAGCGCTCGCAAGCCCAGTTCGGGGATCACGAGCGCCGTTCAACTTCCTTTTAAGGTTTAGGTCCGATAAGCCTGACCCTCGCTCGGGCCGCAACGCTCCTCATCAGACATCTCCATTATACGGCATCAGCGGGGAAGTTGTCACGGGGGTCCCAAATCGAGTATTCTGGCAATCGTCCGGGCGGTTAGCTCAGTTGGTAGAGCGCCTCGCTTACACCGAGGATGTCGGGGGTTCGAGCCCCTCACCGCCCACCGCTCGAAGGCGAGCAAAAATTAGTCCGCTAGAGTTCCTAGCGCAACATTAAGCAGAGTTTGAGCAGAAACTGCGATACACTATGGCTAGGAAAGAGCCATGAGTACCGTTAAGAGCCATAATTCTGCGCCTGGCACAGGCACCCATCAAGCGTTACCGGATCGGATCCGACTGTTTCGGGATACGCGCAACAGCTTCGCCTCTTACGCAGAAGAAGTGGGCATCCCTCAGGCAACGCGTGAGTATTTTCTGGGCCACGGGGCCAAAGGCGTAACAAACCGCTTCTACACGGACTTGACCAGCAAACTTCTTTCGGATGCAACATCGCGGCTCTCAAGTGGTTGGTCTTTGCTCACCGTTTGATTTGCTTTCTCTTCTTGGCAATCCATCGGTCGATTGCCTCGCGAGGAATGAGGATGGACCTGCCATCTCGAATTGCTTCGATCTCACCCGTAGCACACATTTCGTAAATGCGGGCACGTCCGCGATGCAGAAGATGCATGGCATCCTTGACGGTGATCAATAAGGGACGGTCCCACTCCTCCATTCGAAGCCCTCGCCAGACAATTGGTCAGGCAATCTTGCAATTGAATGACGACAATCGATTAGTGTTATGTTCGGTGCCATCGGACTGGGAACAGCAGTTTTCTTGCAGGAGGTAATTGTCTGGGGTAGCTAATGGGTTCAAAACGAACGCATTCAAGTGACCGACCAGAAAACTGGCGCAGTACGAACGGATCGACCGCCGCAAACGATAGACTGCCTATACGCGGCACCCAGTCATCATGGTGCTGGTGATATGGTCGTTGAAAGAAATGGAAGCCATTGGGACCAACGTCACCAGTGCAAAAAAGGTCCTCTATCATTGTCAGATTGCACCCGCTCACGATGAAAAGCTCAATCGGCAGCAATGGATACGCGCTGTCAATCGCTTGGAAGAAGAACTTGGATTGACGGGCCAGCCTCGGGCTGTGGTTCTACACCGCTATAACGGATGCACGCATGCGCATGTCGTTTGGTCAAGAGCTGACCTTGAGCACGGTAAATGCATCCATATGAGTTGGTACAATCGAAAACATCACGCAGTCGCCAGGGAATTAGAAATCGAACTAGGTTTGCAGCGACTACCTGAAAACTATAGGCAAGGGGCACACCGGTTGAGCCAGCAGGTCAAGAGCCAAGATCATGCCCAGCAGAAGCGCGAACCGGACGGAAAACTCCGGGCAACCGACGCCGCACGTAACGCTTGGGAAAATTCAAGCAATGGGCATGAATTAAAGGAGCAACTTCAACAGGCAGGGTTCGAGCTTGCGAAAGGCGACAAAAGAGGGTTCGTGATTTTTGAGCAAGAGCATCAGTCGGTCTACAGCCTTAGTCGCCTGCTGGAGGTCAAAACAAAAGAGATCGAAGCCCGCTGTTCCGACATTGACCTCAGTCCAATTCAGCAAATGAGGATAAAGCCAACGCTTTCAGCCGAGCAAATCTTTCAACGGGTAAATCGACGGAAGGCAAGGGAATTGGTGAAGGGACAAATAACGCTTACCGTTGCGAATGCTGACCTGAGACGGCAACGAACTTCTGG
>WBZS01002044.1_pt1 | contig 13563 bp, 15 predicted proteins | sample 5204201 | NCBI WGS metagenome assembly WBZS01 (sample SAMN12344357, study PRJNA552823) | activated sludge metagenome | biome: Activated sludge suspended growth; feature: Nitrification reactor; material: Wastewater; isolation source: activated sludge from nitrification reactor of wastewater...
AATGAGCTTGAGCTGACTGGCAAGGCCGCACCCTTGAAGGAACGGCTGCTGATGATTGACGACAACGAGATTGCACCTTGGTTGATCAATGACCTTGACACCATCGTTGGTGACTATACCCGCAAGCTAACAACCGATATTGAGTTCCACGACCGTTTCGGTGGCAAGAATATGGAACGCACCCGACAAGAAGCCTTGGCGCTGTTCAATGTCCATAAGCGTGATGTTGTTGCCCAACTAGAGGCCAAGAATGCAACTGAGGCACAGATAAACGCCGCTGTTAAGAAGCTGGATGAGGAATATGCCGCCAACCTTGAGGACATTGAGTTCCTAGCTAAAAAAGTTCAAGGGAACGTTACGCCAGGTGGTCAGCTAGGACAGCTAACCTCAATAATAAAGAAGGCAAACTATCTTAGCTTAATGGGAAATATCGCGCTGAATAACGCCGCCGATATTGCACGTCTTGTGGTAGCTGATGGTTTCAAACAACTGGCGTCCGTGATGATTGCCAGAACAAAGGCCTTGCTCGGTTCAGCCGAATTCAAGGCGCTCACTCTCGCTCAGAAGAAGGAAATGGGATATGCGCTTGAGCAATTCACCCACGCCAGAGCACAACAGCTCGGGGACGTGATGATGCAAGAGGGCGTAGCTGGTTCAACCAAGATGAACAAGGTTAGTGCTGGTCTGGATCACCTCAACGCTGGCTTTACCAAAGCGTCTGGTATGAACTTCATCGCCAACACGACTAAAGAAATGGGTGGAACGTTGATTGCCAACCGCATCGCGAGAAATATTGGCCGATATGACAAGCTACCAACAAATGAAAAGGCGTGGTTAGCACGTCACTACATTGATGAGGAAATGGCAAAGCGCTTTCAAGCCGAGATTGCCAAGTACGGTGTCAAGAAGGATGGCTTTACCTTCGCACAGATTGGGAAATGGACAGATACCGAGGCAAGAGACACGTTTGCTAACGCAACGTGGAAGGCATTGCACAACGTTGTGATTACCCCTTCAGCGGGTAATGTTCCAAAGTGGGTGAGTAGCAACTTAGGCAGCCTGCTTATGCAGTTCCAATCATTCAACTTTGCCGCGCACGAGGCGGTTGTTATGGCAGGAATCAACAACAAGGATGCCAACTTAGTTGTTGGTTTGGTCTCAATGATCTTGGGTGGTTTTGTGGTTGCTGAATTAAAGAACGAGGTCAAGCAGTTTGGTGACGTGATAACAGGCAAGAAGAAGCACGAGTTTCTTAATCTATCAACGTGGGTTGCCAACGCAATCGATGCGTCAGGTGTTACGGGCATCGCGCTATCTATTCCAGGTATGCGCGATGGTATGAATTACGTGGCCGGTGTTGAAGAGTCCAAGCGTTATCGTGGCTACTCAGGGCTTGGCAGCTTCTTAGGTCCAACATACAGCCGTGCCGATATGATCGTTAAGGCAGCACAAAAAGAGACCTCTGAGAATGGCTTGCAGAAAAGCACCATTGATGCCGTCAAGTCAATGTTGCCTTACCAAAATATGTTCTACCTTCGTTGGTTGTTTGATATGGGCGCAAATTCATTGAAGGATGCTACCAATGCCAAGTAAGAAGGTAACGCAAGAGATCAACGAAATTATTGACGTTGAGATTGAGCAATTTGAGCAGGAGGTAACAGCAGGCAAGTACGGTCCGCGCGGTGCGCGTCATTACCACGACAAGGAGTTCAACGAGATGATGATGCGCTTGCGTATAGCGAACACACCAGATGACACAAAAAGAAAGCACATTCCACCAAAGGGGCTGCACGGCTACGGTTCGCATAAATACCGAGAGCTACGAACACAAGAACTATTATTTGAAAGGGGATTAGTGAAAACAAAACCAACATTGGTTGTAGAAGCACGTCAAAGATGCGTTGAGCTTGATGACTACAACAAGAAAATTAGAAAAGCATTCAAGACAATGTCCGTCGATGCGACGGGCGCGGAAATGACTGAGCTGGAACAGCTTGAGCTAGCATCCGCGTTGCTAACAAAGCGCATTGCCTCAGAGGCACTGGTGGTAGCGATGGGTGATCCATATACCGTTGCTGACTTTGAGGCACGTAAGACCCGCGAGCTGCAAATGAATGACATTCAAAAGATGTACAACATTCAAAAAAGCTTGCGTGACTTAATGATCGTTGTCCGCAATGAACTACAACGCCGTCCTGGGATGTTCAACGGGATTACCTTAAACCAAGAATCAACTGATGCACTCGATGCCGCCAAAGAAGCGCTTGCTTTAATCGGCATCGACGACGATGACCTCACAGAAAAGGTCACGAATGACAAACTACACGAAGAAGAAACACGACCACGTAACACCGACTAGACGGCCAATCGGTTCAGGTAGGGTACGACACCAGATAATTCCAGAGGTAGCAGCAAACAAGAATTTCACGTTCGCACAGTTCTTTGTTGTGTGGGCGCAGCAGATGCAGTGGAAAGTTCCTGTAATCCACATTGAGATTGCAAAGTTTCTTGACTCCAGTGATGAATGGGACAACCTAACGGGCGTACTACAGGTATTTCGAGGCGCGGGTAAATCAACCATTATTGGTTTGTTTATTGCCTATATGTTGGTCAAGAACCCAAAGCTGCGGTTCTTGATTCTCTCAGCCGACTCAAACACCGCTGGCAAGATCACACAAGATGCCAGAAACATCATTGTTCGACATCCCTTAGCGCTACACCTACACGGTAAAGAAAATACTTGGCGTGACAGTAAGTTCTACGTCAATGGCTCGGAAGACCCAAGAAATCCATCCGTGTCCGCGTATGGAATTATGTCAAACATCACCGGCGGTCGTGCTGACTTTGTTATCTTCGATGACATCGAGGTTCCAAAGAATGCCGCTAACGAGGCACTACGCGAGGCACTACGCAACCGTGTAGGCGACACGGTTCATATCTTGGTCCCTTACGGCAAGATGTTGTTTGTTGGGACACCACACTCGTTTGACTCCCTTTATCCAGAGAAGATTGATGCTGGCGCGTCATCGTTACGAATTCCACTGATCAACAATCCAGAAGGCGACTTTCCTGACATCACAGGAACCTCGGCTTGGGACGACCGTTTTCCAATGGAAGAGGTGTTAAAGCGCCAACGGGCATCACGCACGAAGGGCAACTTCCTCTCCCAATACCAACTGATCCCATATAACGCCGAAGATACCATCTTCGATATGGAACAATTGATTGAGTATAAGAACAGCATTAATTACTACACCGCCAATAGGGAAACCGTGCTCAACATTGGCAAGCAGCGAATGGTTAGCTGCTCCTGTTTTTGGGACCCCGCGATGAGTGGCCGTTCAAACGATGACTCAGTTATCGCGGTTGTCTTTAGCAACGCCGAGGGTCATTACTTCATCCACGCCGCTAAGAAGCTGGTTGGTGATGCTGAGACACAATGCCTGCAAGCCAAAGAGTTTGCCCTTAAGTATCACATTCCACAGATAACCATTGAAACAAACGGTGTCGGTGCATTCCTACCCGCCATCCTGCGAAAGGTTGTTGCTGACACCGGCATCGCGGTTGTTGGCGAGCACAGCACCAAGAACAAGGCACAAAAGCTACTGGAAGCCTATGAGGTGCCGCTATCCGCTGGCTACCTCCACGTTCATTCCGATGTGTGGCAATCACCCTTCCTGGGTCAGCTTCGGGACTTCAACCCTGTGCTGGTCGGCAGGGCTAAGGATGACTGGATTGATGCGCCAGCGTCCGCAATTATGAATGAGCCAATCAGGATAACCAAGGGCGTTGCCTTTGGCGGTACGCAGCAGAAATGGCGACCGTCAGGCAGTGACATCGAGCTGGAACGCGACGCGGTCAGCTTTTGATACAACAAAGTAATAAATAGAAGAACAACGTCGGAGACACATTATGCCAATTACAAACCAAACACCACTAAGCATCTACGCTGGAAATGGTGCAACAACAATCTTTCCATATACCTTCAAGCTGCTTGACGATGAGGACCTTAGCGTCTATCTGGACGGCACCATTCAGGTAACGGGCTATTCAATCAGTGGTGTTGGTGATGATGGTGGTGGTTCAGTCACCTTCACGGTTGCTCCCGCTACCGACGTGGTTATTCGACTTGAGCGCACCGTTAGTAAGGACCGCAACACTGACTACGTTGAAGGTGGGCAGCTAGCCGCCTCAACGCTGGACAATGACTTTGACCGCATTGTGATGATGATCCAAGACTCGGCTGAAGCACCATTGCTGGAAACACCAGATGGCAAGTTTGATGCAGAAAGCAAGGTCATCAAGAATGTGGCAACGCCCGTTGCTGGCAATGACGCTACCAACAAGACATACGTGGATTCGACAATTCCCGCCAACGTTGCTGCCGCTGCTGCCAGTGCGGCTGCGGCCTCTACCTCAGCATCCAACGCGGCAACGTCAGAGACGAATGCCGCTACCAGCGAATCAAACGCCTCTACCTCAGCATTCAACGCCGCTGCCAGCGCAGCGACAATCCCAACCTATCCAACACTGGCGGGCAATGGGTTGAAATATACACGCCTAAATGTTGGTGCGACTGAAATGGAGTTTAGAACTACCGCTGAGGTTCTGTCTGATATTGGCGCCGCGACCGCTAGTCATAACCACAGTGGAGTGTATTCGCTGACCAGTCATGACCACAGTGGAGTGTATTCGCTGACCAGTCATAACCACAGTGGAACCTATGAGCCAGTTGATACAAACCTTGTTCGCAAGAATGCCATTCAATCATTTACCGCGCCACAGCGCGGACCAGCTATCACAGATAACGACCTATCGTTTGATCTAACCGCTGGCAACAATTTTATCTGTACGCCAACGGGTGCAGGCACGCTGACCTTCACCAACCTGGCGGCTGGTCAATGTGGAACGGTCATTCTGATAAACGGTAGCAGCTACGCTATATCAAAGGCCGCAGCGGTTAAGTGTGACACCAATTTCTTAGCCAAGGTCAGCGTAACTGGTTCGTATATGGTGAGCTACTACTGTGATGGAACAAACGTCTATGTAGCAACCACAGGAGCGCTGTCCTAATGAGTTTGCTATTCAAAAATGGTATTGGTGGTTCAGGTGAGGATGTCGGCGACATTGGGCATTCGTTGCGGTTTCGGAGTTCGGGCAGCGCTTATTTGAGTAAAACGCTGGCAAGCGGGAGTGGCACACAATGGTCTTTGAGCGTGTGGGTTAAGCGTGCTGAACTCGGTAAAGACATAGCGCTTCTTAACGGTGGGGATGGGACGCAGACTAATAGTACCAATGACTATGTGGGATTTACGGCGGCCAATAAGCTAACTGCTATGTATCACACAGGCGTCGGGGGAAACTGGTATAGAACCTTTACCCCTGATTTCAGAGACATAACCAGTTATTTTCACATTTTACTTTCGTCTGATTTAGGCAATGCAACCGTTGCAGATCGTCTGATCCTATGGATTAACGGGGTCAGGGTCACTAGCTATACTGATTCATCTACCGTGCCGAATGGAACTTGGTCCTATTTGAATAAGGCGTATGGTCATAATATCGGGCGGATGAATGCCGGTTCAGGGCCATATTACGGGGATATTTATCTTTCCCGCTTCTGCTTCGTTGATGGTCAAGTGCTCACACCTTCATCATTTGGTTATCTCAATAACAACATCAATGAATGGGTCTCCAAGTCACAATCGCAGGTGAAGGCCGTAGTTGATGCCGGTGGGACCAACAGCTTTATGCTGGACTTCGATAATGGAACATCAACAACCACGCTTGGTTACGACAAGAGTAGCAAGGGCAACAACTGGACTTGTAACAACATCAGCCTGACAGCAGGTGCGACCTATGATTGGATGCTGGATGTTCCTGGGAATAGCTATGCGGTGTTGAATCCGATAGCGCCTATTGCGAGTGGAACAATAAGCGTGGCAAACCTCACATACACAACAGGTAATTCTGACACTTTTGCCAGAGGGACTTTTTGTGTGTCATCTGGTAAGTGGTATTACGAAGCAACGAATACAAGTAACAATGCATCCCCCATCCTTGGAATTACAAAGACCAGTGTTGGGAGTACAGTTGAACTTAGAAACGCAGGGACAGGAAATGCGTATTCATATCTGAACACGGGATATAAGTCAGATGGTTCTGGCGGGAGCGGTACGAGTTATGGTGCTACTTTTACTACCAACGATGTGATTGGTGTTGCTTTTGATCTTGATGCTGGAACAATAACTTTTCATAAACAGACAGGTGGTACAGGATCGTTTGTATCACAAGGGCAGGCATACTCTGGAATCTCAGGGGAATTTGCTCCGGCTATCGGGGATACGCAGGCGGCCGCTGGTGGGCAGGTGTGGGACATAAATTTCGGCCAAAGACCGTTCAACAATACCAGTATCCCTACCGGCTTCAAAGCACTCTGCCAAGCGAACCTGCCTGAGCCAACCATCTCAAATCCTAAAAAGCATTTTGATGTGAAGCTTGATACTGGCGCGAACATCAAGACTAATACAGCAGCACTATTTACGTACTATTGGAATTGGATTAAAGACAGAGCGAACGTAAACAATCACCAGTTGATTGATACAGTTCGCGGTTCTACTGCTGTTCTGCAATCTAACACTGCCGCTGCTGAAACAACCTACTCCGCGCCTTCTGGTTCTAGTGTTGGCTGGGCGTGGAACATTAATGCCGCAGCAGTAAGCAACACCAACGGCTCTATTACAAGCTCGGTGAGTGCGAACGCGCTGGCTGGGCAGAGTGTTGTTACCTTCCAATTGCCAGCGTCTAACCTTGCCAGTACGGTAGGACACGGTTTGTTGCTTCCGCCTGAGCTAATAATTACGCTGGGTCGTAGTGTAGGTTCATCACACACTACTTATCATAGCGCCATAGGTGCCACTATTGCGCTGTTTCTAAACACAACAGCCGCTTCAGGTACAAGCCAGAAATACTGGAACAATGTAGCTCCGACTAGTTCTGTGTTTTCGATAATGCAAACTGGTGTGGCTTGGTGGGATTTAAGCTCTACGCAAGTAGCTTACTGCTTCCACTCCGTAGCAGGCTACTCGAAGATTGGTTCATACACTGGCAACGGTTCCACTGATGGTCCATTCGTTCATTGTGGCTTCAAGCCAAAGTATGTGATGTGGAAACGTACCGACTTAACCGGCGACTGGTTGATCCACGATGGATCAAGAGCGACATACAATCAAGATGACACTACCCTATACGCTGACCTGTCAGCAGTCGAAACCGTTGGTGGTGGCTACCCATTTGATATTACCTCCAACGGGTTCAAGGTACGAGGTAGCGCAGCATACCAGAACGCCTCTGGTGGCACCTACATCTTCTATGCTGTAGCAGACGTACCAAATAAATACTCATTAGCAAGATAACAGGGAGAACAATAAATGTTTTTACGAAATAAGAAAGAAATAAACATCTACGCACCAATCACGGTTGATGGCGTTACCTACGGCAACCTACTTGATCCAAACGTTCGCAAGAAGTTGAAGGTAACAGAAGTACCTGACCCTGTCTATCCTGATGACAAGTTCTACTATGCCACCAAGAATGAAGATGGTTCGCTAACCGTTACACCGAGGCCAGTAGAGCAGCTTAAAGAACAAGCTGAACAAGAGCTTGCTGCTGAGCGATATGAGAAAGAAGTTGGCGGCTTAACGCTTCCAGATGGCACGGTTATCAGCACTGATAGAAACAGCCAAATGAAGATTGCTGGTGCGTTGCTATTCGTACAGCGTCATCCAGAAGCGGTCATCAACTGGAAGGGTGACAATGGTTGGGTCAAGCTTGGCAAGGCTGAGATTGAAGGCATCGCTGATTTGGTCGCTATGCACGTTCAAGGTTGCTTCAGTGAAGAAAAATCAAGCATTGATGAGGTTGTAGCAATTGATAAGTTTGAAGATTTGAAGGAGCTTGTGAAGGCCAAAAGAACAGCCAAAGAAGCTAAAGAACTTGATGATGGGTTGAAGACACGACCAGTGATGACTGAAATAACTGGTATGTAATGGAAGAAGAATACCCAATCCTATATGACATCATAAAGAAACACGAAGGGTTGCGTCAGGGGGTATATCAATGCCCAAGCGGTATCTGGACTATCGGTTGGGGTCACACCGGAAAATTGATCCATCACAACACCAAACCAATCAGCATTGCTCAAGCCGAACAATATCTGAAAGACGACGTGTATTTCGCAATGATGCACGCGGTCGCTGCTTCACCAATCCTCAAGGATCATTACTACCGTCGAATGGCAGTTACTGACTTTATCTTCAACTGTGGAATAAATAACTATAGAGCCTCAACGTTGAAGAAGAAGGTCGATGCCGAAGACTGGAAGGGCGCGGTATCAGAAATACGTAAATGGGTTCATTCAAATGGAAGAGTCCTACAGGGTCTTGTAAAGAGACGAGAACAAGAAGCCGAATTACTATTAAAGGACTAACAATGACTCAAAATGTAAGACAAGAAAGACGAATTGATATTGGTGTATTAGCTGACAAGGTTGATAACCTTGCGGTGAGTATGACTGAGCTTTCAATAACTATAGCTGATGTAGTTGTAAAGATCGACGCACTGACAAAGAAAACGGAGGTAACTGACATTGAGCTTAAGCATCAAGGTGATGAATTTACCGAGTTCAAGAATGATCGGTTGAAGCTTGACGAGGACATTCACGCAACAATGACAAGGATGGACAAGAAGGTTGATAGTCACCTAGCGGCTGAGGAACGCTACCAACATCAAGACCTTGAGTATCGAAAACTTGATGCTGAGGCCCATAGGTTGCTAAGCGACCGACTTGACGAAGTGCATCAGGTGAGTATGAAAACATTGGCCTATGTTGAGAAGGTCGATTTAGCGCAACAGCCTGTTGTTACGGCCTGGAATAACCTTAGTGGTTGGGCAAAGATCAATAAATCACTGGTAGATATTGGCCACTGGTTGGTGCCGTTGGTTGTTGGTATTGGAATGGCCGCATTATATTTTGCGAGGTAATAAAAAATGAAAGAAATATTAGAAGCGTTGAGAGAAAAATTGAAGGTGAAGCTGCATCTACTTGAGCAAAAAATCATCAACCTCAAGAATAAGGTGAAGGTAGGAATTTTGAACCTGATTGGAAAGATATGAGACACAAGGTAGGAATGCTCAGAAAGATTTGGCGCTCAAAGACCATTCGCTTTGGCTTCTTTGTGGCGCTGCTCGGTGGCGTGCAAGTCTATCTTCCTGACTACAAAGAAATGCTTGACCCGACCATCTATGGTATCTGTACATCAATTATTGGTATCACCATCATTATGCTGCGCTTCCTAACAACGGTTCCACTCGATGAAAAATAGTAAAGGATTTATCTTGCCATCATTTCAACTGTATGAATATTTGACTGCTGCTATTGGCGTATTGGCGGTTGTTGGATATGTCTATTGGAAGATTAGCTCATTGGAAGCGGACAACGCGCTGCTTGAGCAAAATGCGAAGGTGCTTGAGCAATCAATCTCACAGATTACCGACATCAACCGCAACAACAAAAAGACTATGGACAAGATTGAAGCAGACAGGATAGAAGCCGAAAAGAAGCTGGCGGCGCTGAAATTGAAAAGCAAGCAAGACACGGTCGAGCTGGCTGGATTGCGAAAGAAGGTCGAGACCTTGAATGACGGTGCTGCCGCGCCGGTGCTGCTTGAGACAATCAAGGACATTCAGGGGAAGTATAAATGAGATACCTCTTACTTTGCCTGATCCTGGCTGGTTGCGGGGGTAGGTTGGTTGAGCGGCCACCAGTGGTTGAGTACGAGACTGTCACAAAACACGCACCATCTGAGTTTTACAACATTCCACCATACCCAATCTTAGACATCACCGAGAAGACTACCCAACGTGATGTTGCGCTATGGCTAATCAGCATTGAGGAACGATCAAGGCGGTTAGAGAACCAAATTTTACAACTACAAGAATATTTTGAAGGGACACAATGAAAATTATAGAACGAGAAATGAACATCTTTGAGCAGTTCATCCAAGCAATGAATGACGCCGAAAGCCGTGGCAAGCGCATCGCTGAGGTTGACCTAACCAAAGCGGAATATGACGAATTTAGAACGCTGGCGGCTGAGGGTCTTAACACGTCAGAGACAATGACCTTGATGGGCAAAAACAAAATCTTTGGTATCACCTTGAACGTCGTGCCCGATGAACCGAAGAAGGTTGTACAGGCTCCTGTTCGAGGGAAGAAGTCGGAGAAGTAACAGACTTATCCTTATTACGTTTAAGAATGGCGCGAAAAATATCTTTCACCTTTTCACTATACCCAAGTTTGTCCCACTTCTTTTCCATTTGACCTTTCAAGTAGTTGTATTATTTATCTGGTTTAGACATAATACGACCACCACATAGAGGAGGTAAAGACGATGGTTGATATTTTTAAGTTGTCAGAAGAGGATTTTGCCGCGCTTGAAAAACAAGTCAAGGAACGGAAAAAGCAAAAGGTTGGTGCTGGTGATCCTGCGATTGTTGATTTGCTGAAGCGAATTCGCGAAGTTGCCGCATCGCGCAAAACAACCGCCAAGAATGTTCTCACGGTATTACAGAATGCGGCAGGGCCAGCAACCGGCAAGGGCACCAGAGCGCCAAGCAAACGAGTCTTGCTTCAGCGCAAGTTGAAGGCCGCTGGCATCAAGTATGAAAAATCGACCAAGACCGCAGACCTTGAGAAGATGGTCACTGACAACAACCTATGAGTTAGCGATATGAACGGTAGTACCTGAGCGGAGAAGGACATTGAAGAAGCGCATTTCCTTTTCCGCACGGTTCAACATTGGCCCAGTGGGGTAGAGGTCAATCCGTTCAACCAATGATTTGATCTGCTCGTGCAGTGACTCACGAATTCGGCGAAGGGTATCGGCATCGGTCGTATTCCTTTGCAGCTTTAAGAACTGTAAGAGGACGGCCCGACGCTCCTTCATTGAGTTGGTGGCGGTCTTTTCAGACGAAATATCCTGTAGCAACTTAACCTTCAACTTTTCATCCTTAGCAATCTCAGTCTCAAGTTTTTTGATGCGACTGGTTAGTCCTGGCAATGGGTCTTCCTCAATGGCAACGTAGAGGTTATTGGTCCTCTTTTTGTTGTGCTCGATCCTGCTGGAAACCTCCATCATTTCTTTTTCAAGCTGCGTAACCTTATGGGTGTCGGCTGCACCAAAGAGGGTGTGCAAATCAAGCTGTGCTACCTTGGTCAAAAACCCTTGCTCAATCTCTGAATAATCCCACCTAATGCAAGAACAATTTGTCGATCCTGTTCGAGCACCATAGCAGATCAATGAGGCGGTACGAACACGGCCAGCACCTGTGAGACCGTTATAACTGTTCATCCACATTGGCGACTTGCAATATCCGCAGTAGGTAAGACCTGAAAAGAGGTTGCTGAGGTTCTTACCTTTACGGTTGCCGCCCTTGGTCGTAGCACGGCGAGAGGTGCGGCGATTTTGAACGTAGTTCCATTCATCCTTGCTCAATACCGCTGGAAAATAATCCTCGACAATCTGACCTTTGACCTCGATGGCACCGTAGATAGCGTGGCTTGTTAGAATTTTATTGACGTACTGAACGTCCCATTGTTTGGCGTGTTGCCAGAACGGGGTATCGGCATTTAAGACCTTAACAATGGTGTGAGTGCCATTGCCGCTTTTAGATAACTGGTAGATACGGCGAACAACATCAACTCTGTCAGGGATCAATTCAATCTTGTCATCGATAACTTGCATCCAGTACGGTACACGCTTGGTGAGCAGCTTCTTATGATCGATAACGTCTTGCAGCTTCTTGTCCCAAGAGGCGACGATGCGCTTTGACTTAGTCTCACTCTCTTCATTGGCACGTTGCATTGCACAGATGGAAATTATCAACTGTGAGAAGTTCTCGCCGACTGATTGTTTGGAATAGACTTGATTGTCCAGAACCGTGACAATGATTATTCCAGCATTGAGCAGGGCAAGGAATTGTTGAAGCGCATCGGTTATATTGGCGCGAGATAAACGGTCCAATGACTCGACAATGAGGTACGATCCGATTGGAACTTTGCCAACTTCTACCGCCTTCAAAAAAGCGCCGAGAGCACCCTTGCTGACGTTGCTCTTGTCGAAGGCGGATATACCAAGATCACGCATCGAGAGTGACGTGTCGAGAGTGAGGCCCAGGTCAGCAGCGCGAGCCGCGATCTTCGCTTCCTGGCGACGCAACGAGTCGCCTTTGCTCTGTTCGACCGACGAAAAGCGGATATACGAGTAAGCGGCCATATCAAAACTCCTTTATGTTTTACACTATAACAAAGTCTTGATCTGAAAATTCGTTCCTCTGAGCAGCAGCGGAGGTGGGCGGCGACAATCGCTGTCCGGGAACAGCGTGTCAATGATGGCCGCTAACGCTTCGTCGTCGTGAAGCAGCGTCGCCAGCGGCCACTCGCTGCGTAGCGTCGCCAGGCCACCAGGGTCGTCGTCGATAAATTCCAGATGGCACAGGCCGCGCGCTGTCATGCCGGCAATGACGCGACCCAGCGGCGTCGGACCGAAACCGTAGGAGATTGTCAAACTGTCGCCCAGCGCACGCACTTCGCCCGGCGTTACCGCGTCGCAATTGACCATCAGGTCATGCAGGCGGCCGGGTCCCGACAATCCGGTTTCATGAGCGGTGGCGAGGATGTCGTTGTTTTGGCGCAATAGCGTCAGGGCGTGTTCCCTGGTCAGGAATTGCAAAAAACGTTTGGGTGAAATGCCGGCCCAGGCGCGGAAGATGCGTTGGAGGTGATATGAACTGAGGCCGACATGAGCGGCGATCTCGTCGAGCTCCGGTTGTCGGGTCGCATGCCGACGAATGAAACGGATGGCCTGTGCTACGGTCTCGTAGGCCAGGTTGCGTTGGGCAACCCTGTTCATGCGTGGACGGATCGATACGATCCGCACAAGGCGAAAAGCGAACGCATCGCTTCACAAAGCATTTCCGCAGGCATGAACAATCTCATTGGGTTGGTTCAGGTGATCTTAGAGCATTCTGTATCGGGCGCTATCGACCCGCCACCCGATTCTTGCGATTTTGGCGTGGTGTGGGCAAACCGTCGGCCTCAATGCACTGATTCGGCGTTGAAAACCATTACAACGGTTGCTCCTGATCAGCGTACGGGCCATACACACGTCAACGAACTGGTATCATTTCAGCATGAAGGAAACGAGCCTAACCGTTCATTCACTTGGTACTGTTGCACGCGGGTTGTCTGACTGGCTATCGGGGTGGTGGAGCCTGGTTCATTGTGGAGCGCTGCTGGTGGCCATGGCGCTGTCGCCCTCGACATACACACCGGACAAGCGGCATGCCGTGGCCCTGCAAATCTGTCAGACCGCAGCGCAGATATTGCCGCGCTTCATTCTTTTTTCGGCGCTGATCAGCCTGGTCCTGATTCATATCGTCGTGGTGACGGCCCAGAGTTATGGACTTTCACAGTTTGCCCTTGGCATGGTCGTGCGCGTGCTGG
>WBZS01002045.1_pt1 | contig 13549 bp, 6 predicted proteins | sample 5204201 | NCBI WGS metagenome assembly WBZS01 (sample SAMN12344357, study PRJNA552823) | activated sludge metagenome | biome: Activated sludge suspended growth; feature: Nitrification reactor; material: Wastewater; isolation source: activated sludge from nitrification reactor of wastewater treatment...
CCGCGTCTCAGACGAGGACGGTGGTTCGTGGCCTCGACAAAATCTTGATGGCCCACTGGAACGAAGTGATCGACATGGCGAAGAAGGAATCGATCCCCGCCGGATCGAATGTTTGGACGCTTGCCGGCAACGATGCCTTGAAGACCGAGCGTGCACGCGTGCTGTGGATCAAGTTGCGTCTTATGGAAGCGTTTCCCCAATCGCTCGACGAGTTGGATAGCCGAGGTTGGCCGAGCCCGCAGAACAACCCGATGGCGTTGAAATCGGTCACGCCTGGCGATCCCAAAATCAATCCGGTGTGCAACGCGGTCCACTACTTCTTGGGCGACCACGTGAGTCCAGGCCGATTGAAAATGATCTCGAATATTCGGACCGCCCGCGGGTTGCCCGTCGCGGGGCCGATGCCTGCCGCCCTGGATCCGAATATCCAGGCGCACGATTCCGCAACATGCCTTCTGTTGGCTTTGAGCGTGAAACGGAAAAGTTCCAGTTTTTCGGAAGAAGCGTTCGTCTCGAATCTAAAGGATCTCGACAACGATAAGCTCAAGGAATTCACCGATCCGAATGGAAATCCATTATTTTTCTATCGATTCGCGTTCAATAATCCCGCGCTGGATGCGATCAACCCGACTCCAGGAAAATCAGCCTCGGCGAACATGTTCACGCACGATCCGCTCGATCCCAAGGGAACATTGATGCAGCCAGCTTGGCTCAAAGTGTACGGAGCGATGTACGAGAATTGCTTCCATCCCATACTGGACCCAAGTTCGGTAACGTTCCCACGCGCCTATTTTGTTCGGCCGGTCATCGTGGCGGCGGGTGTCGACTTCAATCAAGCCGATCCGTACGGACTGGGCCATAATTCTCCTTATACGGAACTTTATGCATCCCCGATGGCCACGCGGGGTATTCCGATCGGAAACGCAGCCCAAGCACGCGACAACGTTTATAGCTTTAAGGAATAATACTATGTCGAAGAAACACCATTTATCGTCTTCGGCACCACCGGGTTTCACCTTGATTGAACTCCTGGTGGTGATGACCATCATCGCCACATTGGCGGCGATCGCGATTCTCTTCATGCCTCGCTTGACCACCGAAGCGAGGGAAGCGAGTGCGGCCGCGTCGCTCCAGACGGCGCTCAATACCGCGAAACAACGTGCAATTCGCGATCAACGGCCTTATGGCATTCGCTTTTTCTACGGCCGTGATGGTTCGGAACCGATGTATTACTTCAAAGCGGACAAGTATGGATTTATCGAAGGCCAAGATGATTTCGCGGTGGGTTTGATCACGATGCAGACCGCACCGCCGCCAACGTTGGCTTTTCCGTCGGCACCCATTCCGCCCTACAAAGTCACACTGCATGGCGTGGATTTCTCGCCGTGGTTTCCAGGAGATCCAAATTGCCCCATTCAATCTTCCTCGATTCCCACGGACTACCTAGAACTCAATGGCAGCGGCAAGCTCTATGGAATCGTGAGCTGGTTCCCCAATGTGGATGGGCCGTATTTCAGCCATGTCGATGGTACCCCAGTTCGAAACATCGATCTTCAGTTGTCGACGCCGGTGACCGAACCGATCTGGACCCCCCCGGCGGTCGGCGCCACGAAAAAGCCCGCGCCTCCGGGATTGTTGCCGGGGGTATTGCCGGGTGAACTTCCCTCGGGCCGAATCCCACCCGCGAATTATCGCATTATCCGTGGCCCCAAGCTGAGTGGTGATGAAATCGTGACCTTGCCGAGCGACATCGTCGTCGATTTCGCGACGAACGTGTTTTTCGGCAATTCGATCACGTCGGTCCCAGGCCCCGGTACGGGAAACGGCACGGTGGACATCCTCTTCGGACCTAATGGCGCGGTGATGAACCAACTGCAAGAACCCAGCGGCAAGTTGCATTTTTGGGTACGGCAAAATATCGATGGGCTGATGAAGCCGCACGATCCTCCATCAGCCGCCACGGTCTACGACGCATTCAAGGGAACGCCAAGTTTGGTTTCCGTTTTTACGAAGTCAGGATTCATTGGTTCTTATCAGCTTGATGCCTCCGGTTTGCCTGGCGGGCCCGTATTTCCTTATTCCCTGGTTCAGTGATTTTTCGCGGGTTTTATTTCGCTCTTTATCGCGAGGGTTGGCATCACCTTGATCGAAGTCTTGGTGGCGATCTTCGTCATGGCCATCGGACTAATGGCGCTGCTGGCGCTCTTTCCGCTTGGTGTCTTGCGCATGGGCAAGGCGATTCAAGACGAACGCACGGCCGAGACCGCGCAACAGGCGTCGCTTATCGGCGCATCCAAGAATTTCCGTTTCGATCCGTACTACTTTCCGCGGGGCGTTCACAAAACGAATCCAAACGATATCAAGCAATACGACTATTTCAACAACCCCGAGAAGGCGGATTGGGTGAATCGGCTCGGCGTTCAGCCGGAATCCGATCCGTTCAATTACAACCCGCCCTATGTGCAAGATGCCCATCCGCAGGGCCCCAGCTTTCCTATCATGCTGGATCCGATCGGCTTCATGACCACGTTCGGACTCACGCCGGGGCAGGCCTGGGTGGGAGCGACGAAACCGAAATCCAACTACAACTTGGCCCGTGTGACTTTAGATTTTTTCGATTTCAAGAAGTATCCATCGGTCAATCCATCAGACACGCCGAGCCGGTCAGGATATGAATGGTTCGTGATGCGGGATGAGCTTTTCTTCGACTCGGAATTCGATCCCACGGCTCCGCTGCCGAAGTATCCCGGCAAGGCTCGCTTGGTCAACACCACACCGTTGTTGATCGAACGCGATATCCGTTACACCTACGCGTACATGCTGCAAAGGCCCCGCAACGCTGACAAGAGCGTGGTGAACATGACGGTGATGGTCTTCAATCAACGGCCACTCTCGCTGACGGGCAATCTCAGTTTGAATGAAACGCTTTTCGCGTCCCAGAAGGCGCCGACGTTCACGAAGTATGATCTCGATAGTTTGTTCGATCGCAATACGAACTGTATTTATCTTCCCTACAAGTTGCCTGAAGATCGTCCGAATATTCGGCCAGGAGAGTGGTTATTCGACTGCACCGTAGAGCGAGCCCATAATTTGAATCTCGGCGAACCGTTGCTCCCGCAACAACCGACGCCCTGGGCGCTTCCTCACGGAAAGTTTCACCGCATCGTGGCCGTGGATGATGAGCCTTTTCCTCCGGATCCCACCATTGCTTCGTTGAAATGCCAGGTGGAAGAAAAGCTCTTGCGATCGCGTATCGGCGAACTCAATCCGATCGCCCTTCCCTCGACGTTGGAAGTCTACGCGGGCCAGGTTTTATATTTCGAAGGTTTGGTGGAAGTATTTGATAAGGGCCCTCTCACGGTTCGCTGAAAAGGCTGACGGTCTAGTGCTTTGTCACGGCCCAGATTTTGGGTCATGCGTTGCCGAGCCTGAGCGCCAAGCGAGGGCTCAAGCGTTCCCTCGCTTGGCGCTCAGGCTCGGATTACCCAAAAATCGAGTGTTGACAACGCACTAGGTTCGCTTGTCGATTTCTTTCCCGCTTGGTGCGGGGCGTGGTTGGATTTATCTAGTTGGCTTTCGCCAACGTTTTATCGAGTGAGTGTGTCATGAGATCCAGACAAGGTTTTACCCTCGTCGAATTGATGGTGGTGATGGCACTTACCATCTTCATCATGGTGATTCTTACCGAGGCGTTCATCATCGCGTCCGATACGTTTTCGGGTCTGAAGGTGATTGGCGATATGCAGGAACAACTGCGTACCGCCATCAACGTGTTCAGATCCGACTTGGCCGCGCAGCATTTTGATGGCAATCGCCGACTCAGTGATACGGACATTTTCGAGAATCGGCCCCGCGAGGGTTTCTTCTCGATCTGTAAGACGAATCCGTTTAGTGCCGCCAATGTGGAAGGAACGGATGCGGACGGATTGCCATCGTCGGTTTTCAACGATTACGCGATCCATATGACGGTGCGGTCGCGTAGCAACGAGAAGCAAAACTTTTTCGCGTGTGCGGTGCCGGCGTTGCTTCCGGCGCCTCCGTCGGGGAACGTGGTGCCGTTCATGTCGTATCCGTTCCACCACTACTTGCCGCCGGTGGCGACCAACAGTCCGCCCCAACCGAACTCCACGTTTTATGTCGACGCCACGCAGATGGCGAACAATCCGATGGCAGGCACTCAGGTCTATCGCAGCCAATGGGCGGAAGTGGCCTACATGCTGCGGAAGACGGGAACCACCGAGGAGCCAGGCAATGCGGGTACGCCGGTAATTCCCGGCGCTTTGGGTTTGTATGATCTGGTACGTTGCCAATATCTGCTCGTGCCTTCGCCGAACGAGACGGGAACGATGTCGCCCGTGGGCACCACTGCTTCACCTGGCACGATCCAAGATAACTTCTCCGCGAAGTTCATCTATCAAGGTACACCGGATACGCTGGTGGACATGGCGGCGATTCAGAAGTTTTCACGGGTCCCAGCCACCACGGCGGGCAACAACGCCATCTTTCTGAGTCCAGCGGATACCGCGTCGGGAATCATGGATACCATTTTCGATTTGGCGGTGCCAACGGCGGATCGTTATGGTTCACGCACATTGCAGATCCCGCATCTATTCGATCCAACGTCCAAAACCAATTACATTCCGCCCGTCCATCAATTTCCTTATGAGTTTGGCGCTAACGCGCCGAGCTATCGGCATCAGAATTATCAAGTCGTCCTGAAGAACGTGGTGTCGATGAACGTGGAAACGATCTCGAATAATGTCAATCGTACGGCGGTGATGGGACCGCCGTTTGGCAATGTCACGATCGCCGGCAATACGACGACGCCAATCTTCGACACGGCATTCCTCAAGTTTCGGAATAACGCGGCGACCGCGAATCCGAACCTCGAGTTCATCCCGGTGCCGGCGGCACAGCAGACGTTGTATCCGGTTTATGCGATCAAGATTACGCTGCGTATTTACGATCCGTCGTCGAAGCAAACGCGGCAGGCGACATTCATTCAAGAGATGTAGTTTTTGTTTCGGCACGGTCGGCGTTTCGAATCATCCCACGCCGCCTTGCCTAGGCACCTTTGATCGTGCCCACGGAGGTTTTTCATGCACTTCACGTCTTTCCTTCTCGCGCGACGACCCACGCCCCGCCAAGGGGTGGTGTTGCTCGTCGTCATGGTCATGCTCGCTTTATTCGCGGCCGTGGCGCTCAGCTTCGTTTTCTACGCCGAGTCGCAGGCCAACCAGATGAACTTGGCGATGCAGGTGGAAAACAACACCAACGCCGACGCCGATCCCGAATACTTGTTGTCGTACTTCATGAGTCAATTGATCTATGACACCGACAATATCTTCTCCACCATTCGTGGCCATAGCTTGGCGAGCACCCTCTACGGCCGCATCGACCCGTTGGGCCCGAAGATCGTCAAGACGGTGCCATTTTCTGGGTCAGGGCGACAACCGGTGAAGTTGGGGCCCGTAGGTTCTGAGATTTATCGGGATAAGATCCTCAGCTTCATTCCCTATCGACATCCGAATCCAGCGCAAGAACCCCTGAGCCCTTACACCCAATCGACCGGTGTGAAAACGTTGTTCGAGCCCGATTATGGCCGAAATGTGCCGTGTACCTATCCAGACATGAATAACGTGCTTTTGGGTGCGATGAACGCGAACGGAGAAATCGTGGCCATGTCCGGTCGCCGCGATATTTTCACGCAACTCAATTTGATGCATGTGAACCGAAATAATCCAATGGAACGGCTTTATTCAATGCGGCCGCATCCAAGCTACCATTCGATGTTTTCTGGGCCTGGATTTGTAGATTCGGCCAGGTCCTTTCCTTTGATGGATGACTACGGCGGCGATATCAAGCAAGTTGAGAATGTGCGTGGCGTCATCAATCCGTTGGCGTCACCTGGCGCACCCGATTATTACCTCAAAAACGACAGTATCTGGATGGACCTGGGCCATCCGGTGATGCGGTTGGCGAACGGCACGAAATACAAACCGATGTTCGCCATGTTCATGGTCGAAATGGACAGCAAAGTCGATTTGATGGTGACGGGGAATTACTGGTCGAAGCTGCAAAACTACACGCAAGCACGCCATTATTCGAATCAAGGTTTTGGACCCTGGGAAATCAATCCGCATAAAGTGATTCGCCGGCCCATGTCGGGCGGCGAGTTGCAGGAGTATGGCCACGACGCCACCGCCTCCACCGTGGGTGCATTGCGGTTTCTGTTTCGTGGTGATCTAACAGTCAGCCGCTACGGCGCGGATTTCCAAAGTGAACCGAACTACGGCCCGGTCAATTTTGGCGATCGAGGCCGATTCTGGTCGCGGCGCGATCCGTCGGGGATGGGCCTGGAAGATGGTACGGGCAAGCCCCAGCCGTCCGGCAGCGCGCAAGATCCGTATCCGATGTATCAAACCGCGTCAGCCCCGGCGACGCCGCTGCCTGCGGGCGGTCCGGTGCCTTTCCGGGGTTGGGATAGCGCCTGGGATACGAAACAGACGCCCGCGGTAGCATGGTCGAACCTGCCTCATCCCGCGGGATTCCCGCATTTCCGCAAAGCATCCACGCTTAATTTGGCGCCCAAGGAAAACCGAGTCGCCCTCGTAGCCGGCAACATCGAAGCGCTCATTCGCCACGGCGGCACCGGAACGCCGGCGATGACGTCGGATATTTTCCGTTTGTTCAAGTCGTCCATGGACCCCAACTATGCCGCGAACACGTTGACCGATGCGTCGGCGGATACGATTCGCAAGGCGCGAAACTTGGTAACGCTCCTGAGCCGCGGCATCACCCAGCCTGGCTTCATGCCGAACTATTCCACGGATGATTTTTCCGCGTCGTATTCGATCGGGGCAGGGGCCTACTACCCGCAACTTACGTCGGTCGCCTATACAGGGGCGGCGGGTGGCGACTTCGCGAACGACACCACGTTCAATGTGCAAATGCTCCGCCACGTGAACCTGAATCGTCCGTTGACGTATTACAGCAACGCCACGAAAGTCCAGGCCGCCCAAGAACGCGAAGCGATGGCGAACGACGTGCTCGACGCCTTGCTCGTCGCATGTGGCATGTCGAGGTACAAACGCAACCCGCCGGTGGTGGGCACGCGTCTCGCCGCAACGGGGCCTGCAGGGATCACGGTCGATTGGTTGGCGCAGTTGGCCGTCAACATCGTCGATTTCATTGACGACGATGAAATCATGACCAAGCTCGAAATCCCCGATTCAGGGGGTGGTGGCGGAAACGTGCAACTCTATGGCGTCGAGGTCCCCCACCTGGTCATCAATGAGGTGTACGCTCAGGCGGATACCGGAAATGAATCGGGAGCGAACCCGGGAAATCCTGCTCATGATCAGGAGAATTATTGGATTCGGTACTGGGTGGAATTGGTGAATCCAATTCGCGCCAAACCAGCGACCGGCGACGCGTATCCAAAGTCGGACAAGGTGATCCTGGGCAACGGTCCGACCGCGATTTATCGATTGGTGATGTGCACGAACGACAACACGGTTTACTCCAACCCGAGTTACCGTTCCACGACCACGCCGACCGAGAAATCGAAAGTCATCAACTGGACGGCGCCCGCTGAAGTCGCGGCCCTTTCGACGTACCTCGTCGGCCCCGACGATATCGATGACGAGTTCTTTTATCCAATGACCAAGGGATCCTTCGATGGCCTAACTCCCGCCTCCGTGCACACCAAGGCCAAGGAAATGAAGTTCAAGGTAAAGTTCCCAGGCTCGGCCGGCGCCTACACACGCCCGGGATCCGCCGAGTTCAATGCCGAACGTCCCTTGTTCGCATTGCAGCGTCTCGCCAATCCCGAGGAGTTGCCGGACGCGGTGACGAATCCCTACGTGACGATCGATATCTTCAAGGGCGACGATGTCGTGGTGAACGACAACATTCGCCGTTTCGGCACGACCGACGTCACGATGATGGTTCCGAATCCGAACAATTTCTACAGTCGGCAACGCACGGATACGAATCAGGCGCGAACCGTTCAGGATGTGAAAGCCACCGCGGGAACTACGGCCGAAACGATTTACCACCATGGTTTCACGAAATACAACGCCGGTGCCTGGCTCACCCAGATCGACCGGCAAGCGATCAACCCCTTGGAACTGCTGTTCTGCTCGCATGCTCGGCCACACGATTTGACCTACTGGTTCGACAACAACCAGGGCCATACCGCGGCGTGGTTGGATGCACGTTCGCCTTTGATTCGCTTCCTGGAATTGACGGCGGTCGAAGATCCTTTGGCGGCCAACATGTACCCTGCGGGTCAGACCACCCCGGCGCCTTCAAACCTTTATCCCTGGGGACCACGACCGGGCCGCATCAATTTGAACGGCGTTCGCGATATCGAGATCTGGCGAGCCCTCTGCGATGCCCAGCCTGGCAGCAATTTCACGGAAGCGAATGTTGATTCGATCAACTTGTTGCAGTCGCGCGATGGCAATACGCTGAATTTCCCCACGCTGGATGCAAAGGGCAATCCAACCTTGGCATCGTTGCCGAATCCAAATGGAATTCCGTCTCCACAAAGCCGGCCCTTCTACACGTTGGGCACGCGTATCGACGATACTTCGACGCCGCCCCCCGCGGGTTCGACGGTCGAATCCGTCAGCATGTCGAATACGATCTTGCGAAAAGATTCGGCGGGTACGAATTTGTTGTTCCAAAATACGGGAGCCAACAAATGGGATCAATTGGAGTTGCTTCGCAAGATTTATCGGAACCATTCGACGACGAGCAACGTGTTCGCGGTTTGGTTGACGGTGGGCTTTTTCGAAGTGGTGGATGAACCGGTGAACAACCCGTTGCCTTCGGACGATCCGAATAATCCGGGGAATTTCAACCCGATTTATAACGCACAACACGTCGTTCAACCGCCTCGCCTGGGCCAAGAGATTGGCCGAGCCGAGAACCGCCACGTTCGCCATCGCTTCTTCGCGGTCGTGGATCGCTCGGCGATGAAGGCGTTGCCCTCGACGTGGGGAACGTGGGAAAACCCGCAAAACCCCAAGAATGCGTCGACGTTTGATAAAAACGCAAATTATTTGGAGGTGCCGATCCTTAATTCGACCACCCCGGATTACGCGACGTTGCTGCCACGTGGAACGGTGGTGGAACTCTGGGACCATGCCCCGTCGTCCGCGATCGCGCACTACGTTTTCCCGGCCGTGGGTCCGCCCACGTTGGGAGACAATCTCACGACGAACCCGCGCGAGTTGAAACACGTGGGCGTGATCGAACGCATCGAGGTGCTGGATAACAAAGGAAACCCCTATGTCCGTGCACCGGGCGGAAGTTTGCCGGCCTATCGTTATATCAAAGTCTATTTCCAAAATACCCTGGATATCAGCAAGTCGGTGGCGCCGGGCGACGTTATGCCGCCGAACCAGAACCCGAATCCGGTACCGCCGAACCTTGGATCGTTGCCTCCGGGCGGGGTGCCATGGTATCCGGGCAACTCGGTTTATTTGACGATGGTGGTGCGTGGCTACTCGGGCCCCAAACAGGATAGCTACAGCGTGCGAACCGACCGCGAAGTGGTGCCGCACTTTAATGTCATCCAGTAACACGCCGCCGATGTACTCGCGGTAAATCTCCCAAAGCTCAGGGACTGCCGTCCCTGGGCTTTTTTATGCGCGCCACTTCATTCAAAATGCCCCGTCTTTTCAATAGTCCCCAGAATCTTGGTTGACCTTGTTGGTTACGCAAGGTTTGCCAAAGCTTTTGGCTCACGTCGCCGATATTGGGACAAGCGGATTTCTCGCGCATGGTAAGATTTGCGGTGTGGGGGTGGGCTCGATGCGAAGCACTCGCGTCTTGGCGTTCTGCGGTTGGGTTCTTGGGCTCCTGGTGATCCCTGGATGCACCCGGCAATTCTACCGCACCGAAGCGGACCGCGAAGTCGCGTGTGTGTTGGCGAACAAAGATCGCGTGCCCGCGTGGAAGCTTGAGCATATGCACGTTTACCCCGATCCTCGCGCGCGCTTCGCCGACCCGACGAATCCAGATCGGCCTCCGATGCCCTGTGACGATCCCGCCGCCAAGCTTTTGGCGCCCAATCCGCAACGGCCTGGCAAAGCGGGCGTCGGACACGTGGAAGGCACGGGATACGTCGACCTCTTGGCACAATGGGACGCGGAAAATCGCGGTAAAAGGCTCGCGAAACTTGGCGGCGAGGAAGAATCTCAAGAAGAGCCCGGAACGAAGTCGGCTCCCAATCAAACCTCCAAGAAAAGCCCCAGCGAGAAAATGGGTACGGAGAAAGGCGATCCTGCCAAGGCAGGCCTGGAACGCGTGGAACCGACCAAGAAGGGCGAAACGGGTAAGGATGAAGTCGGCAAAAGCGAGCCAGGCAAAATGGAATCGGGCAACCCCGGCCCGGTCCTTCCCGAGTTGGGAAATCGACCCACCCCATTCTTGCTCGATTTGGAACAGGCGGTGGAACTGGCGATTTTCAATAGCCGCGAATTCCAGGACCGCCGTGAAGATATTTACTTAGCCGCCTTGCCGGTGACGCGTGAACGATTCGCATTCTCGGCCCAGTACTACGCGCTGGAGCAACTCATTCGTGAACGTACTGGAAAGAACGTTGGACCGTTCGGCAAAGGAGATCGCTGGATCGCCAACACGAGCGTGGGCGTGAGCAAGCTTTTCTCCACCGGGGCGCTGCTGCTCGTTCAGTTCGCGAATCAAACCGTCATCGAACTGACCAATCCCGCCAATCGGCATACGACGTCGGTTTCGAACTTGAATTTCGACGTCATCCAACCGTTGCTGCGTGGCGGCGGTAAGGCGGTCGCGCTGGAGCCTCTCACGCAAGCGGAACGGAATCTTTTGTATGAGATTCGTGCTTACGCACGATTTCGCAAGGAATATTTCCAATACATTACGGGTGCGATCAATTTCAACGATCGATCGTTCGCGGCCGGCACGGGGGGAGGCGTCCAGGGTGGCGTTTTCTTGAACTCGCCGGGGCAAACCGTTCGGCCCGGAGGGGCCGGGAACATCGCGTTGGCGACTTTCTCCGCACCGCAAGGGGGCAGCTATTTGCAGACGCTGCTTCGGTCCGCCCTTTACCGGGTGGAACAGGACAACGTCAACCGCGTCAAGGAACTCGAGAATCTTTTCATCAACTATGAAGCGGGGGGTGAAGTCTCCGCGCTGCAGGTTGGCCAGGTTCAGCTTCAGTTGCTCACGGGTCAAACGAACGCGATTCAACGTGAGAAAGACTACCGAGACAGCTTGGATTCCTTCAAGTTGCAGCTTGGCGTGCCGCTCCATCTGCCGCTCGAATTGGAAGACGAATCGGTGAAGCCGATCGCGAAACATCTCGAACGCCTGGAGCGAACGGTCAAGGACTTCGATGAAACCGTTCAAGGTTTGGACCGGATCGAAGCCAGCATCAAGCCCAAGGATCTCCGTTCGACGCTACAAAAAGTGGTGAATGAATCGAAGGCGACCCGTGGTGCGAAAGTTTTTCGCGAAACATTTCCCAAGCGGTGGGAACGTTGGCGTACGGAATATCCCGATACCAAAAAGTTGGGCGAAGCACTCTCGATTCTGCGGGACGAACGCCGAAAGCTCCAAGATTTAAAATCCGATTTAGAAGAAAAGGACCTTCGCCTTACACCCAAGGATGCGGATCGGCTCAAGATCGTGGAAGACGAAATTGCCACGGGCACCTTGGAAACGTCGGTTCGGCGTTTCGAGGCGGGGACGTGGGAAAAGGAAACGAAGGAGATTCTTCAGCAACAGTTGCGGGACGCCCGTTGGCGTGACGTTCGCAACAGTGTGGTGCTGATCCTTACGGAGGCAAGCACGGAGCGACTGAACACGATTCGTCCGCAAGCGCCCAAGTTGCCGCCGGTCGTGGTCGAAGGCGTCGATATTCTGGCGGAGGACCTCGAACGCTGTTACGAGATCGCCACGCGCCAGGCACTCGAGAATCGCCTGGATCTGATGAACGCACGGGCACAGCTTCATGATGCGTGGCGGCAGATCGCGATTTTCGCGAATGGACTTTTGGGTACGTTCAACGTCGCTTACACGGTGACTTGGCGACCAATCCCTCGGGATCCCACCCTTTAGCGTTTCAATCTCGCTTCAGTCGGCATCAACTCGAACTGAATTTCGAGTTGCCGTTGGTTCGCTTGACGGAACGCAACCAATACCGCGCGGCGTTGATCGCGTATCAGCGTGCCCGCCGAAATCTGATGCGGCAAGAAGACGAAGTGGAAACGGCGGTACGTGGGGAAATTCGCCAATTGCAAGTTGCTGTACAAAACTTTAGAATACAACTGCAGGCCGTCGAACTTGCCTACCTCCAAGTGGAAAGCTCCCTGGAAACCTTTCGCGCGCCGCCTGCCGCAGGCGCGGGCGGAAACTCGGCTGCAAACGTCGCTTCATTGACGCAACAAGTTCTCTCGGCTTATAACCAGCTTCCACAGGTGCAAAGAAACCTGTACACCACCTGGGTCAATTACCTGATTCAAAGGCAGCAGTTCTTCCTCGATTTGGAACTGTTGCCCCTGGATCCGCGAGGAGTCTGGATCGATGAGTTCCGCCAACCTCTCTCCCCACCGCTCCCCCTCCCCGAAGTCCAAAACTGAAAGATCCGGCATTCGCCGATACCTGACGGCGGTCCTCGTGCTCCTCGTCATTGGCGGGATAATCGGGGGCGTCGTCTGGTCGCGCTTCGCCTTTCGCGAGCCTTTCTCTGGGCCCGTTTGGGAAGTCAAGAAGCAAAAAGTCCAGATCACCATCGTCGAGCGGGGCACGCTCGAATCCGCGGAAAACAGCGATATTGTCTGCCGCGTGAAAGCCGTCAAAGGCTCGGGTAGCTCCACCACCATCAAATGGGTGATCGACGACGGCATGCAGGTGCAAAAAGGCGACAAGCTGGTCGAATTCGATGATTCTTCGTTTCAGGAAGAATTGAAAAAGCAAAACATCGTCGTCAACAACGCCCACGCCGACCTGGTCAAAGCTGAGCAAAATTACCTCATTACCGAAAGCCAAAACAAAAGCGATATCGAGTCGGCGAAGGTGAATTTCATCCTGGCGGAAATCGACCTCAAGAAGTTCCTGGGCGCCAAGGCGGGAAACGCTGTCCTGGGGATGGCTTCGCAGGCGGAACTGCAAAAGTACTTGCAACAAGAGTACGAAAAGATTTTGAAGGAAGCGGCGGATGTGTCCAAGCCATTGAGTGAATACGTGCAACTACTGGACGATCTGGAGGGGAAGATCGAGGTGGCCCGCGCGGATCGCGAGATGGCGATCGATCGTGCATCGTGGTCGCAACGGATGGCGCAAAAGGGGCTTCTTGGTCGCAGTCAGGCCATCGCCGACCGCAGCCGACTCAACAGTCTTGAATTTACCTACTCCAAGGCGGTAAGTGAATTGGAGATCCAGAAGAAGTTGACCCTGGAACGCACGGCCACCGACCTATGGAGCAAGGTGAAGGAAGCCGAACGAGCCATCGACCGTGTGATCACGCAAGCGAAATCGAAGGACGTGCAAGCCT
>WBZS01001633.1_pt1 | contig 13547 bp, 8 predicted proteins | sample 5204201 | NCBI WGS metagenome assembly WBZS01 (sample SAMN12344357, study PRJNA552823) | activated sludge metagenome | biome: Activated sludge suspended growth; feature: Nitrification reactor; material: Wastewater; isolation source: activated sludge from nitrification reactor of wastewater treatment...
GATCAGCGTCGGTGCCCAGGCGCTTGTGGCGGTCGGCCTCGTAGTCGGTCCAGTTGCCGTAGAAGAACCGAACCTGGCTCTCGCCCTCGAACGCCAGGATATGCGTGGCGATGCGATCCAGGAACCAGCGGTCATGGCTGACCACGATGGCGTTGCCCGCGAACTCCTCGAGCGCCTCCTCGAGCGCGCGCAGCGTGTCGACGTCGAGGTCGTTGGTCGGCTCGTCGAGCAGGAGCACGTTGCCGCCGTCCTTGAGCATCTTGGCCAGCAGCACGCGGTTGCGCTCGCCGCCCGAAAGCACGCCGACCTTCTTCTGCTGGTCGGAGCCGAGGAAGTTGAACGAAGCGACGTAGCCCCGGGAGTTGACCTTGCGCGGGCCAAGCTCGACCATCTCGACGCCGCCCGTGATCTCCTCCCAGACGTTGCGCTCCGCGTTGAGCGAGTCGCGCATCTGTTCGACGTACGAAAGCTTGACGGTCTGGCCGACCGTCACCGTGCCGCTGTCGGGCTTCTCGGCGCCCGTGATCAGTTTGAGGAACGTCGACTTGCCGGCGCCGTTCGGGCCGATCACGCCGACGATGCTGCCGGCCGGGATCTGGAGATCGAGGCCGTCGAGCAGCAGCCGGTCGCCGTAGCCTTTGCTGACGCCCTTGAAGTCGATCACAATGTCGCCCAGACGCGGGCCGGACGGGATGTAGATCTCGAGCTCCTCGCGGCGCGCCTCTGACTCGGCCTCAAGCAGCTTCTCGTAAGCGGTGACGCGCGCCTTACCCTTGGATTGGCGCGCCTTGGGCGACATGCGGATCCACTCAAGCTCGTGCTGCAGGGTCTTCTGCCGCTTCGAGTCGGCCTTCTCCTCGAGCGCGAGGCGTTGCTCCTTCTGCTCGAGCCACGACGAGTAGTTGCCCTTCCATGGGATGCCGTGCCCGCGATCGAGTTCCAGGATCCAACCGGCGACGTTGTCGAGGAAATAGCGATCGTGCGTGACCGCGATCACGGTGCCCTGATAATCGCGCAGGTGCTTCTCGAGCCACGCGACCGACTCGGCGTCGAGGTGGTTTGTGGGCTCGTCGAGCAAGAGGATGTCGGGCTCCGTCAGCAGCAAGCGACAGAGCGCCACGCGGCGGCGCTCGCCGCCTGAGAGCACGTTAATCACCGTGTCGGGCGGCGGGCAGCGCAGCGCGTCCATCGCCAGGTCAAGGCGATTGTCGAGGTTCCAGGCGTCGTGCTTGTCCAGGAACTCCTGCAGTCGGGTCTGCTCCTCGATCAGCTTGTCGAAATCGGCGTCGGGCTCGGCGAACCGGGCGCTCACCGCGTCGAAGTCGGCCAGAGCCTGGACGATGGGCTGGACGGCCTCCTCGACCGATTGACGCACCGTCTTCTCCAGGTCGAGCTGCGGCTCCTGCTCGAGCAGGCCGCGCGTGTAACCCTTCGAGATCGTGGTCTCGCCAAGATACTCGGTGTCGATCCCGGCCATGATGCGCAGCAGCGTCGACTTGCCGGCGCCGTTCAGGCCGAGCACGCCGATCTTGGCGCCGTAGTAGAAGCCGAGCGAGATGTCGCGGATGATCTCGCGGTTGTTGGGTGGCACGATGCGCTTCACGCGCACCATCGAGTAGATGACTTGTTGGTCGCTCATAGGGTGGGGATTGTACCGGGGAAACGAAAGGGGGTGTGGGCCGAGGCTGCCCCCCGGCCAACACCCCCTTTCGTTTCCCCGATTCTTTGGTCAGCCAGCGCCCCATGTGCGCACGGTGCGCACGGCGCGCTGCCAACCGGCATAGGCCGCCTCGCGTTCATCGGACGAGCGCTGTGGCTCGAAGACTGTGGCCTCAGAGGGCATGCGCGGCAGGTCAACCTGGGTGCGCCAGAAGCCGGCGCCAAGGCCCGCCAGCAGCCCGGCCGCGCGGGCCGTGGTCTGCGCGAAACGCGGACGCACCACAGGCAGGCCCAGCCAGTCGGCCTGGATCTGGCAGGCGAGGTCGCTGGCCGACAGCCCGCCGCCGACCTTGAGCCGTGCCACTGTGATGCCGGCCTTGAGCGCGATCTCGTCCAGGATCGCGCGCAATTGATAGCCGAGCGAGTCGAAGAAGGCGCGCGCGACATGGGCCCGGCTATGGCCGAGTGTCAGCCCGAGCAGGCTGCCGCGCGCCGAGCGATCATTGTAGGGGACGTTCAGGCCCGTCAACGCCGGGACGAAGGCCACGCCGGCTGCGTCGTCGACCGAGGCCGCCAGCGTGCTCAATTCCTCGTCGGTCGCGATCAGGCCCAGGTTCTCGCGCAGCCAGCGCACGGCCGCGCCAGAGACCGTGGTGTCGGCCTCGAGACAAAACGTGGCCCGGCCCTCAAGCAACCACGACAGATAGATCTTGATGGTGTCGAGCGTCGGCGGCTCGGGGCCGACGCACACGTTGACAAAAGAGCTCGTGCCGTGGGTGGCCTCGGCGTCGCCGCGTTCCCAACAGTCGTAGCCGAACAGCGCGCCCTGCTGATCGCCGATCAGGGCCCGCACCGGGATCGCGCGCCCGTCCACCGTCAGCGTGCCGAAGTCCGAGACGGTCGGCAGCGCCTGCGGCAACGCGCGCTCCGGGACGCCGAGCCAATCGAGCCAGGGCGCCCAGTATTCGCGCGCACGGTAGTCCCACAGACACATCGACTGCGCCAGCGAGACGTCGGTGACGTGCCCGGCCGGTTTTCCAAGCGCCTGTAGCAGCCAGTTGGCCGACAGCCCGATCCGGAGCCGGTCGTTTCGAGCGGCCTCGCGAACGCCGGCGTCTTGCAACATCCGCCACTTAAGATGCAGTGCCGCACTGTACGGCCCCGGCCAATACCCGAGCCGGTGGCGAGCGTCCGCGGCCAGAGCGTGCTCGCGAAACGAGTCCTCGAGCGGCTGCGTGCGCAGATCCTGCCAGGTGATGGCGTTTGCGAGCGGCAGCCCGGAATGCGCGTCCCAGACAAAGTCGGTGTCGCGCTGAGAGGCGATCCCGATCGCGGCGACGTCGCTCGAGCGCAGCCCGGCGTCAATCAGGGCAAGCGCCAGCGACTCGCGGACGGTCTTAGCCACTTCCCACGGGTTCTGCTCGACCTCACCAGGACACGGATAGATCCTTGCCAGAGGCCGATAGCCGTAGCCGCAGGGACGCCCCTCGCGATCCAGCACCAGGGCCCGGCTTCCGCTCGTGCCCTGATCGATGCCTACCAGATAATCCGCCATACCCTTCGTTCCGTTGCACAGAAGCGCGCGCTGTTAGCGGCAGCGCGCGCGCATTGTAATGCGATCGGTGCAGGAAGAAGCAAAACGTGTTGCTCCGTTTTTGCCTCTTCCTCCCAAATGGCCTGAGCAGTCACTCCGGAAGCAGTTCACCCAGATTCTGAATGACGTAGGTCGGCCGGATCGCCGAGCCCGCGACCGCCGCCAGCGGGGTGGCGCCGGTGAGCGTGAGCGCGCCGGCCATGCCGGCGTTCAGGCCCATGGCCACGTCGGTTTCGAGCCGATCGCCGGTCATCACACAGTCCGCGGCAGCGACCCCGGTCAGCGCCAGGATGGCGTCGATCGTCTGGCGCGCCGGTTTGCCGACGATGGCCTCGCACGTCCGATCCGTGCAGGCCTCGAGCGCGGCGATGATCGCGGCGCAGTCCGGTTGCCCGGCGACGACGCCGCCCGGCCCGGTGCCGGGCACCGGGCAGTACTTGTCGGGGTTGGTCGCGAAAAAGCGCGCCCCGGCTCGCAGGGCGTCGAAGCCGACCTGTAGCTTGTGATAGTTGAAGCCGCGGTCAAAGCTCGCGATCACGGCGTCGCAGCCGGCATCATCGACGAGCACGAAGCCGGCATCGCGCAGCGTGTCCTCGAGCGCGCGCTCACCGATGACGAACAACTTCGCGCCGGGCGCCAGCTGCCGACTCAGAAAGTCCGCCATCACGACCCCCGACGAGACGATGTCGGCCGGCGGCGTCGGCAGCCCGAGCGCTGTCAGTCGTTCGGCGTATTCGTCACGCGTGTGGGTCGGATTGTTCGAGAGGAAGAGCGTGCGTTTGCCGCGCGCTCGCAGCGCGAGCAACGTTTCGCCGGCGGTCGGCAGCAGGCGGCCACCCAGATACACGGTGCCGTCCAGGTCGAAGATATAGGCGTCGTACCAACGGCCGGGCCGCTTGAGGGTCATCCAGGTTCCTTGTCGGGTCGTCGCCGGACCACGACCTCGCGGCCGGCGACCGAGATGGGCTCGCCGGACACCGTGGTCGCGAGTACCCGATCGGTGAAGTTGAGCAGGATTGTATACGGTCCGCGGCGGCAGAGCACCAGCCCCGGCGGCAACTCGGCCTCGAACGCCAGGCTTTGAGCGGGCAACACCCGGCGCAGGATCGTTTCGGCCTGTGCCTGGCTCGGGTACCAACCCACGTAGAGCGCCCGTCCGTGTTCGAGCGTCTGTTCGGTCAGCGCGGCCAGCCCCGCCCACGGCCCATCGCGATAGGTTGCCAGGGTCGTCACATCCGCGCCAGGGGTCGGCTCGAGCGCCTCGACCCAGAAACCGGCGCCGCCGTCTCCGAGCGCCACCAGCGGGCTCGCCAGCGAGAAGCGTTCGCTATCGGGCAATGCGCCCCAGTGCACGACCCGGGCGCCGATCAGGCCACGCAGCAGCCCGGGCAGAGGCTGGTCGGTGAAGGCGTTGTCGGTCTGCTTGGCGCCGCTGCGCACCCCCACGATCACGGCCCCGCCGGCGCGCGCGAACGCGTTGAGCGCCTCGGCTTCGACGGCGTCCATCAGATGCGCCGTCGGGGCGATGACGACCCGATAACCGGTCAGATCTGCGCCGGGCGGCACCAGATCGACGTCGACGCCCAGCCGGCGCAGCGCCGCGTACCAGACGAAGATCAGGCGCTGATAGATGAAGTCCTTGCGGTGCGGCGCGATCTGCAGCGCCCACAGGTCGTCATAGCTGTAGCGGAGCGCGACGCTGGCCCGCACCGGCTGCGCGGCGATGGCTTCCATCAAGGTGCGCTCCGACGCGAGGGCCGCGACCGCGTGGTAGCCCAGGTCGGGCGTGCCGTCGTGCTTGAGCAGGCCGGAGTGGTATTGCTCCTGAGCCGGAAGCGCCGCGCGCTCGCGGAAGTACACGATGCCGTTGGCGCCGTGCGCCAGCGCGTGCCAGGTCCACAGCCGGATCGTGCCCGGCCGGATGAGCGTATTGACGCTCTCCCAGTTGATGTGCCCGGCCTGCTGCTCCATCACCCAGAACGGCGCCTGCTTGAGCCCCCGGGTCAGGTCGTGGGCCAGGCCCGTGATCAGTGGATCCCCGACGTCGAAGGCGTAAGCCGGCACCGGATCGCCGGGGTTGCGGGTCTGGCTGCCCCAGCGGTACACGTTCCCGGTCGGATACGAGTCCCAGCTGGCCCAGTCGAGGTCGCGCGCCAGGGCGAACGAATCGAGCGGCGTGAACAGGCCCATGAAGTTGGTCGTGTACCTGTGCGTCGCCGGCACGACCTCGCGCAGCGCGTCGATCTGGAAGCGCTGGTAACGCACGAAGCTGTCGCTCATGAAGCGCGCGTAGTCGAGCACCTGGCCGGGGTTGGCGGCGTTGTTGGTCAGGATCGGGGCGCCGATCTGGGACCAGTCGCCGTAGTGCTGCGACCAGAAGACCGTGCCCCAGGCCGTGTTGAGCGCGTCGAGCGAGCCGTAGCGCTCGATCAACCAGGTGCGGAACGCGGCGACGCAGTGCTCGCAGTAACAGCGCGCGCTGCCGCTGCCGCCGAACTCGTTATCGATCTGCCAGCCGACGACGGCCGGGTGATTCGCGTAACGCACGCCCATGGCGTGCGCGATCCGGCGCGAGAGCGTGCGGTAGGTCGGGTTGTTGGGGCAGTAATGCCGACGCCCGCCGACGTTACGGCGCCGGCCCTGATCATCGACGGGCAGGATGTCGGGGTAGCGCCGCGCCAGCCACATCGGCGGCGCCGCGGTCGGCGTGCCGAGCAGGATCTGGAAGCCCTCGGCCGCAAACACGTCGACGGCGCGATCGAGCCAGGCGAAGTCGAACCGATCTTCGCTCGGCTCGAGCAGAGCCCACGCGAACTCGGCCATCCGCGTCACCGTCAGCCCGAGGCCGCGCATCCAGCGCGCATCCTCGGCCCAGCGCGCTTCCGGCCAGTGCTCGGGATAGTATGGACAGCCCAGGTGAAAGCGTGAGAGATCAAGAGACATGACTCATGTTGCGGATTGCTGATTGTTGATTGCTGATTGCTGATTGGCACTCAATCAGCAATCAGCAATCCGCAATCCCCATTACCCTTTCACGCCGGACGACGTGACCGACTCGATGTAGAAGCGCTGCGCGAGTAGGAACACGATCAGCGGCGGGAGCACCGAGATGGCCGCGCCGGCCAGGATCAGGTTCGGGGCATCGGTCGCTCGGCCTCGCAGGATCGAGAGCGCCAGCGTCAGGACGTGGTTCTTCTCGTTGGCCGTGTTGATCACGATCAGGGGCCAGATAAAGCTGTTCCAGGCGTACAGGAACGTGAAGGTCGCCTGGGTCGCGAGCGCCGGGACGCTGGCCGGGATGAAGATGCGGCGCAGGATCTCGAGCCGCGACGCGCCGTCGATCAGGGCCGCTTCCTCCAGCTCCTTCGGGATCGTGATGAAGAACTGGCGCATCAGGAAGGTGCCGTAGGCCGAGAAGATCCAGGGCATGACCAGGGCGGCCAGGTTATCGACCCAGCCGATCAGCACCATCAAGCGATAGAGCGGGATGATCAACACCACGAACGGGATCATGATCGTGCCGAGGTACACCAGGAAGAGGTTGTCGCGCCCCGGGAAACGCAGCCGGGCGAAGGCATAGCCGCCCAGCACCGAGGTGGCCAACTGACCGATCACGACCAGCACCGTCACCAGGGCCGTGTTGGTCAGGCTGCGATCGAGCCCGCCGATCTCGGTCACGCGTGCGTAATTCTCGGGATGGGCCGTCAGCGAGGCCACCGGCTCGACCTGGCGCGTGTCGAACTGCACCGGCTCGGCCTCGGGTTCGGCCGGGTCGATGAACTTGCCGAGGGCGAGTTGATCGAGCAGGATCCCCTTGACGATCTGGCCGTCGACCTCGAACTCCCACAGCTTCTGCTCAACGCCGTCGAGCGTGATCGTTTCCTGGTTGAGCGCCCCGCCCGCCGGGTCGACATCGCGCAACGAGCGCTCGTAGGTCGTGGCCGGGTCGTCGGGCAGCGCGTACACGCCGATGCGCGTGCCGGTGCCGGCCAGCGCCAGCTGACGCGTGCCGTTCTCGGTCGGCACGGTGTACAGCGGCAGCGGCTCGTCGTAGCCCGGCACAATCACCGTGTGGATCTCGCGCGGCAGCAGACGCGGCGGATAGCTGTACGAGTCGGCCGGCTCCTTGAGCGAGGTCGACAGCATCACCAGGAACGGAAAAACCATGACGATCGCGAAGAACGTCAGAACCGCATAGATCAGGCCGTTGCCCAGCCATTGGGTCAGTCGATAAGTCATGATCGGCCTCCTAGTTCTCGTACACGCTCGATTGGCGGTTGCGCTGGAACTGCACCAGCGTGAAGGCGAAGATCACGGCGAACAACACCCAGGCCACGGCCGAGGCGAAACCGAAGTCGAACAGATTGAAGCCCTCCTGGTACAGATACAACACCAGGGTGAGGGTGGAATCGGCCGGCGAACCCGGCGGGTTCGTCAGGATGTAGACCTGCTCGAAGACCTGCAGCGCCTGGATGATGGTGGTGCTCACCACGAAGAACGTCGTCGGCGCCAGGAGCGGCAGCGTGATCCGGAAGAACTTGGCGACAGCGCCGGCGCCGTCGACCGTCGCAGCCTCGTACAGCTCGCCGGGCACGTTCTGCAGACCGGCCAGGAAGAGCACGCTGTTGAAGCCCGTCGTCTGCCAGGCCGACATGATCACCACCGCCAGCAGCGCCGTGCTGGGCAGGTTGAGCCACTGGATGCGCGGGTCGTTCCAGCCGACCGCCTGCGTGGCCAGCGTGACGAAATAGTTGATCCACCCGATCGTGCTGTCATACATCCAGCGCCAGACCAGGGCGATGCCGACCACGGCCGCGATGCTGGGGATGAAGTAGATGGCGCGATAGATCGACATACCGGGCAGCTTGCTGTTGAGCACCGTCGCCAACACCAGCGCCGGGATGACGCTGAGCGGCACCGCCAGGAGCACGAACTGCAGCGTATTGCGCAGCGCGACCCAGAAGCGCGGCGAGCGCACACCGACGACGTAACCGAACGCCCGGAACGACTCGCTGTACCGGCTGACGTCGAAGACCTCACGCGCCGGCTGCTCCGGGCTGGCCAGCGGCTGAACCGTGAACTCGACGACCCGGATGTAGTTGTCGAGGCCCACGAACTTGTCGCCGCCGCCGGAAACGTTGGTGGTGGTGCTGATGTAGAGCGACAGGATCAAGGGCCCGGCGAAGAAGAGCAAGAAGCCCAATAAGTTCGGTGAGAGAAAGATGTAACCGCTCAACAACTCGTCTTGCATATGGCTGGCGCGCAGCGCCTCGGCCACCGGGCGGCCCCACGCCAAACGGATGATCAGCGCGCAACCCAGCACAACCACCAGGATCCCGGTCGCCAGCGGCTCGGCGGCCATGCGCCCGGCCAGCCAAACCAGGCCGCCGAGTGTGTCAATGAAGAACAGGAACGCGATGAAGCCGGCCGCCATGACGAGGTCCCCGGCCCGCCGAAACAACACCTCGCGTTGCGTGCCGTCGAAGCGATCGCCCGCGGCGTTGATGAGATAACCAACAAAAACGACCAGCAGCCAGGGCAGCCCGGCCCCAAACGTGTTCGCCAGGGCGTTCAGGCCTAGAAACACCCCGAGCAGATGCAGCCCTAGCAGACCGCCCAACACGGCGACCAGATAATCGACCAGCACCGCCGCGACCCGGCCGACCGAACGCCGGCGCCAGAGCGCGAAAGCCGCGTACAGGCTGGCGATTGCGCCTGCGGCCAGGAGCAGGCTCGCGCCCCAGAGCAGGATCGGGTTCCAGGCCGCGGCATCCGGCAAAGCGGGCAGGCTCAGCGCGCTCACGGCCAGGCCGATGCCGATGAGCACCTGCCAGAGGATGATGACCGGTATCCAGTTGCGAACGGGCGCGGCGGTCGGGGTCAGTGCAGTGCTCGCCATCGGCAGATCCTCTTGAGGTGATCGCGGGAAGAGACACCGGGTAAGCGGGTGACCGGCGCCGGTGGGCGCCGATCACCCGCTCAGTCGGTCGCTTACTTGGTGAAGGCCGGGGCTGCCTCGTCGCAGATCGTGGCGACGAAGTCATCCACCGAGCGCTCGCCCGACATCACGGCCGAGATGCCCGCGCCGTACACCTGGTCGACCTGCGGCCAGTTGCCGGCCCACAGCGGGCCTTCGGCGGTCGGCTTGGCGGCGTCGGCGATGCCGTTCAGGAAGGCCTGCGCGTTGTCCGGCGGCGTGAAGCCGAGGAAGGCGTCGAGCGCATCCTGGCTGACGCGGCTCGGGATGTTGGCGCCGCTCGCGCTCACCTGAGCCTGGACGTCGGATTCGGTCAGGGCCTGCACCAGCGCCCACGCCTCGGCCGGGTGTTCGGTCTTGGCGTTGACCACGTACGCGCCCCAGAAGAGCCAGTTGCCGGGGGTGCCGGCCGGGCCGTTCGGGAGGTCGACCACGTCGTAGTTGAACTCGACGGTGCGCACGCCGGGGGTCGCCCAACGGCCGTTCTGGAACATGGCCAGGTTACCGGCGCGGAAGGCGGCCTCGGTGTCATCGCCGTACGGCACGGCCCAGTTCGGGTTGCCGTAGAGCGTCTGCATGAACTCGACGCCGGTCTTGGCCTCGGGCGTGTTCATCGCGCAGCTGCTGCGATCAGCCGTGAAGAAGCTGCCGCCGGCCGCGTTGACCCACACGCCGTACGGGCCCCACCAGTTCGAGGCGCCGTAGCCGAACTTGTCGCCGCCCAGCGCCGCCACTTTGGCGGTCACATCGGCGAAGCTCTCCCAAGTCCAATTGCCGGCCGCGGCCAGCTCGCGCGGGTCGTCGGCGCCGGCCTCCTCGAGCAGGTCGAGGTTGAGGTACAGGCCAAAGGTCGACACGTCGCGGGGCAGACCCCACAACGCGCCGCTCGCCGCACCCGACTCGCCGGTCTCGGGGTTGAAGCTCAGGTGGAACATCGGGCCGGGATAGAAGGCGCCCTGGTCGAAGTCGCCGGCCGTCTCGGTCAGGTTGAGGATGTAGCCGCCGGTCGCGAAGCGCGCCACGTCGGTGCCCGGGATCCAGAAGACATCGGGGGCCGTGCCACCCTCAATCTCGGTGATCAACTGATCCTGGTAGCTCGAGGTCTCGGTGCCGCCGGGCTCGTAGGCCAGCTCGAGGCCGAGCTTCGCCGCCAGCTGATCGCTGATGCCGGCGTACACGTCGGCTTCTTCTTTATTGTCGGGGCGCGTGCGCCAGCGCAGGGCCACGGCCGACGCCTCGGTCGCGGCGGGCGCCTCGGTGGCTGCCGGCGCCTCGGTCGCAGCCGGAGCTTCCGTGGGCTGCGGGGCCTGGGTCGGCTCGGCCGGAACATCGGTCGGCGCGGGCGTGGCCGCCGGTGCGCAGGCCGCCAGGGCCAGACTTAAGACAAGCGGATATGACATGAATCGCTGCATCGAAATGCGGTTCATCGAAGGGCTTCTCCTGAATTTTGAATCGGTAAGGTCAATCGGTCAAACGGGTCGAGGCGTTGCGGTGGTGATTTCACCTCCTTGCGATCGGCTGGCAAGGTCAGCCAGGCTGCGACGCGATACAGGGTCGAGTTGATTGGCGCACGATCAGAGTGGCCGGGATCCGCTCGAGCGTGGGCTCGAGCGGGCCGTGGTCGAGCGCCCCGATCAGACGGCGCGCCGCCAGACGGCCCATAACAGCGAAATCCTGTTGGACCGTGGTCAGCGCCGGGTCGAAGTAAGACGCCAGCGGGATGTCGTCGAAGCCGATGATCGACACGTCTTCGGGCACGCGCCGCCCGGCTTCGCGCAAGGCGCGCAGGGCGCCGATCGCCATGCGATCGTTCTGAGCAAAGACCGCCGTGAGCTCGGGCGCCTGCTGCAACAACGTCTGAGCGCCGGTGTAGCCCGACGTCGCGGACCAGTCACCGGTGACCAGACGGCTCGCCGGGAGCGCGAGGCCGGCCTCGCGCAATTCAGCGAGCGCCCCGGTAGAGCGCACCTGCACGCAGTCCTCGGTGGTCGGACCCTGGATCATGGCGATCGCGCGGTGGCCAAGCGAGAGCAAGTGCCGGATCGCCAGACGGCCGGCCGCATCTTCGTCGAGCGTGATGGCCGGGCGCGATTGATCGAGCGAACGAGCGCCGATCAGCAGCGCCGGCGTGTCCGACGCAAGGTCGGCTTCCCGACCGTCGAGCGGATTGATCACCAGTACACCGTCCACCCGGCGCTGCGCGACCAGGCGATCGAGGAGCTCGTTGAAATCAGCACGGGTTTCCGCCGAGGACGATACGACCCCATACCCGAAAGTGCGCGCTTCGACCTCCGCCGCGTTGATAATGCTGGCGAAAGTAAAGTCCGTCAGGTTCGGGGCGATACAGGCGATCAGCTGCGACCGGCCCAGGGCCATCGAGCGCGCGTTGACGTTCGGCCGAAAATCGAGCGTCGCGATGGCGCGCTCGACCTGCTCGCGGGTCTCCGGCGCGACATAACCCTCGGCGTTGATCACGCGCGACACGGTCTGGCGCGAAACGCCCGCCAGGGCCGCCACGTCTCGGATGGTCGCCCTGCCCTGTGCTCCAGTGCGTTTTGGTATGTGACCGGTCACACAATGATTATATGCGATTCGTTCCGATTGTCAATATGGGTGATTAGGCAATTGCCCGAAAAGGTTATACATCCGCCCCAAGGCGTTTCCAGGCGCAAAAGGGACCGACATCGCGTTTTCCGCTCACCCGCCTGCGCCGTCGCTCCGGCCCAAACGGAGGGCGGCGATCGCCCCTTGCGCCCGAACGGAAAACGGTTAGAATTCGGTTGTGAAAAGTTTGGGCCTGGCACGCATCTTGCACTACAGGACAGTAACCCCGCGCAAGTGATTTATCGGGGAGGAGTGCAGCATGCAGCAGCAATTACGGCATTTCGTCGGTAACGAGCTTCGCCAGACCGCCACGGCTCACCTGGCTCAGACCATGGCCTTCCTCCAGCTCAACACGACCGAGCTGGAGAACACGCTGATGAACGAGCTGAACCAGAACCCGGCCCTGGAGCTGGTCGAGGAACTGCGTTGCCCGACCTGCGGCAAGCGGATCAGCTCGCACCCCTGCCCGAACTGTGCGCGGCCGACCGACGACGGCTCACCGGTCATCTACCTCTCGACCCGGCAATCGTTCGGCACCCGCGACGGCGCCGCAGAAGAGGACCGCGCCGACAGCTACGAGGCGCACACCCGCGAGAGCCTCGAGGAGTTCATCCTCAAACAGATCGCGGCCGATCTGACCCGCGAAGAACGCCCGATCGCGGCCTACATCCTTCTGCAACTCGACGACGACGGCCTGCTTCAGGAAGAGCCGGTCGAGATCGCGGCCTACCTGCGCGCGCCGCTGGCGACCGTCGAACGGGTCCTGAGCCTGATCCAACACGCCGACCCGGTCGGCGTCGGCGCGCGCGGCCCGATCGACTCGCTTCTGATCCAGATCGAGGCGCTCAAGGGCGCGGTCAGCGAGAACCTGCGCAACCTGGCCCGCGCCATCATCGTCGACGCCTTCGATCTACTGGCTCGCAACGACCTGCGCCAGATCGCGCGCCAGCTTCGCAGCCCGCTCTCGACGGTCGAGATGGCCGCGCGCTTCATCCAGCGCAACCTCACGCCCTACCCCGGCCGCGCCTACTGGGGCGACGGCAAGACCCCGAGCGAAGACCTGCCGGCCTACCACGAAGCCGACGTCAACATCACCATGCAGCGCCGCGGGAGCGAAACGCCTTCGACGCTGATGGTCGAGATCTTCACGCCGCTGGCGGGCACGCTGCGCGTCAACCCGACGCTGCGCGCCGCGATGCAGGAGCTGACCGATCAAGACGCCGGCAAGCAGGAGAAGTGGGCCCAGGCGGTCGAGCGCGCGACGTTGATCACCAAGTGCGTGCAGCAGCGCAATCACACCATGCGCCGCCTGATGGAGATCCTGGTCAACCACCAGAAGGACTTCATCCTCAACGGCGACGGCTCGCTCAAACCGCTGACCCGCTCGGTCGTGGCCAAGCTGCTCAGCGTCCATGAGAGCACCATCAGCCGCGCCGTGGCGAGCAAGACCATCGCCCTGCCCTCGGGCCGCATCGTGCCGCTGTCGAAGTTCTTCGATCGCAGCCTGTCGGTGCGCGACCGGGTGCGCCAGATCATCGAGGCCGAGACGCGGCCGATGACCGACGACGAGATCGCCGACGCCCTGTCGCGCGACGGCATCGACGTCGCCCGCCGGACGGTCGCCAAGTACCGCAACATGCTTGGCATCCTGCCCGCCAATCTGCGGCATCGCCCGTCGGCTATGGCGGCTCTGGCGTGAGACGCTGAAGCTAC
>WBZS01002046.1_pt1 | contig 13546 bp, 18 predicted proteins | sample 5204201 | NCBI WGS metagenome assembly WBZS01 (sample SAMN12344357, study PRJNA552823) | activated sludge metagenome | biome: Activated sludge suspended growth; feature: Nitrification reactor; material: Wastewater; isolation source: activated sludge from nitrification reactor of wastewater...
ACAGGAGGCCGCGACAGGTAACGATGTCGTGACGGCAAAGCAAAACGTGCAGACAAAGGGTGGCAACGATGGTTTCACTTGGGTATTCGGTTCCAAGGCGGGTGGCGAAGGACAGCCGCCGGCGAAGATCGTCAGCGACACGGTTACGGCGAGCTACAACCTGACGATGATGCAGCCGACAACCGCGTCGCCCAGCGCAACCTATTCGGGCTCCCGGTTGGCCAAGGCATTTCCGACTGCTGCTAGCGCAGCGAACTACGCCACCGATTTCGTCGGAGATCTCGAAGTCGCTTCGTGTGCAGATGGCGGATGCCCGCGTAAGGGGACCAAAACCAGCGTCGGACTGGAACGCAAGGCGGAGGACGAAATCCCGATCGTCAAGGCACAACTGGCAACGTTGCTCGCTGCCACCGTACCGTCGACCACGGACCTCGACGCCGCTTCGGCGCCGGGCGTGTTGGTGACCCGCGATCTGGTCGACGCGCTGCGCGCGCTGCCGAAGTCCGAGCAGGCGATCGCCGTCGATCGGCTCGGTCAAGAAGTCGCAGTGGCGCGGACCGTGGACCGCGCACTTCTGGTGCGCCAGATGCTGACCACGGGCCAGACCATTCCCGAGGCCCTGCCCGACCAAGTCGCCGGCGATCTGCAGACGAAGATCGCCGAAGTCAACCGCGCCATCGACGATATGCTCTATGGCATTCGCGTCCGGCGCGAAGTGGTATCTACCTCCGCAAACACGCTGCTCAGTGCCCATCGCGCCGCGAAGGCCGCGTCGGCCGCCAATGCGCCGATCGTGCCGAACGAGCCGCGTCCGCTCGTCGACGGACAGGTGCGCTGATGCCGGCGTCGCGCATCCCCGCATCGGGAAAGCCTCGGTGGGCGCGCGCGCTCAAGCGCGCGCTAATCCTGCTGGCGGTGACGTCCACCATCGCGCTCGCGCTGACGGCCTTCGCGGCGTGGATGATCCATCAGCACGGCGCCTACGGTGCTGTGTTCGTGGTACGCGAGCGGTTGGCCATCGTGCGCCCGATCGTCCTGGCGATCGAGATCGCGGTGCTGGCGCTGGGCTGGTGGTACTGGACGCCGCTGGTGAAACGCGGCCGATTCGCGCCGGAAGTCGAATCGGTGTGGCTGGCGGCGCGGCATCGCCTGGCGGGCTGGGGCATCGCCTTTATCCTGCTCGGCGCGATGGTCTGGTGATCGACTCGGACAGGATGGGATAGAACATGGGCGTCGATAGCTACCTCGAATTGTTCACGACGATGTACGGCTGGGCCTTCTCGGCGATCATCCGCGATGTGCTGGTTGCCACCGGCATCATCTACCTGCCCTTCATCATTCTGATTATCTCGACCTGGATGGAAGCGCATCAGAGCGCCTTTCACGAAGGGGCCGATGCCGGCTGGATGGTGCGCAAGATGGAGATCGAGTTGGGCAGCGCGATCTTCGTGCTGGCGATGTGCTTTACGACGGTGCCGATCCTGTCGGTCTCGCATGTGTCGCTCTACTACACGCCGGACAAGACCGCCCTCAACCCGGCGCCGGCGAAGGTCAACGGCGGCGCGTCAGGCAGCAGCTTCGACACCGCGTTTACGGGTATACCGGGCAATGTGGAAGTGCCGCCGTGGTGGTTCACCGTCATGGGCATCTCGTCGGGCATCAACCAGGCGGTGCGAACGGGGATCGGCAGCAACGTCAGCGGCTTTCGTCAACTCGAGGAGATGGCGCGCGCCGCGACGGTCGCCGACCCGCAGTTGGCCGCCGGCATTCAACGCTTCACCAACGAATGCTATTTGCCCGCCCGGTCCAAATACCTGGCGAGCACGACGGCACTCTCGGGCGCGGGCGCGAACGCCTTGAGCACCTACGGGCCGGCAGATCCCGAATGGCTGGGCTCGCATGTCTATCAGACCGAGCCCGGCTACTACGACACCATGGCTGCCGCCAGCGAAGTGGCCGGCTTTGCGGTCAATCCCACGCAGGATGCCGACGTGGCTGGCTCGGCCGTACCGCCCGACAACGGGCGGCCGACGTGCAACGCCTGGTGGACTGACTTGAAGATCAACCTCGTCAACAAGCTGGTGGTGATCGGGCGCGATCCGACCCAACCCGTGAACGCGCTGACAACGCTGGGAAGCATGGCATCCACCCTGATTGCCGCGCCGGCAGACCAGATCGACGATGCCATGGTTCGTCTGGCGATCAACAAGCTGCGGCCGAGCATCGTCGATCCCGCATCGATCATCGGCGACGATCGCGCCTGGTATCAGAAGCTCTTTCAGGCCGCGTTCGACGTGCCGGGCATCGCGGGCGGCATCGGCAAAAGCATCGAGGCCCAGGCCTCCAAGTTTCCGCTGATCCAGTTCGCCACCATGGCGCAGCCGCTCATCCTGATGGCGATCTACACCTTCCTGCCCCTGATCGTCGTCTTCAGCCGCTACAGCCTCGGCGTGATGCTGCTCGGCGGTCTGGCGATCTTCACGGTCAAGTTCTGGGAAGTGATGTGGTTCATCGCCCGCTGGCTGGACGATCACCTGATCCAGGCGATGTACCCCGACGCCGCGACCCTGTTTGGCCAGTACCTGCAAGTCGCCGGCGGCGGCGGCGCGGACGCCGTCATCAAGCGGATCTCGCTCGACATGCTGCTGGTCGGGCTCTACATCGGGATGCCGCTGGTCTGGACGGGAATGATGATGTGGGCTGGATACAAGATCATGTATGGAGTGTCTCAGATGGCCGACTCAGCCGCCGCCACGGGCGCGGCTGCCGGCGCATCGGGCGTTAAGTGGGCCTCAACGGTCCGCGGGCGTACACGCGGAGGGCGCAGGTGAACTCGCTACAGCCAGCGCTTCCGTCTTGCCAACGTACTCGCCTCTTCACCGGGCGTCATAGGAGAACCGAATTGGTCGAACCCATCGTCCCCTCCGCCATGCGGGAAATACTCGTGACGCGGGTCGCTCTCGGGCTCATCGTCGCAAAACCAAAACAGCGCCAACCAGATGGTGCCGGCAATTTCCAGCAGCATGGCGAACAGTTGAACCGTCAGTCCCAGCACATATCTCATCGCACTTCCTTTCGTCAGGTTTGGGTCGAACGTCAACAGGTGGAGGTGGTCTGCGAACCAGACCGCATCCACCGCCGACGCGGGAGCCTCCGTGAAGGTGTGCTTCCTGATGAGGAAGTCGTGCCCGAGGCGCGTCATCGAGAACGGCACGACGCCAATCTTGCGTGTCGCGACAAGGGCGAGCACGGCATCGTGCGCTACCCTGACAACATAGGCCAATTCGGCGCTAACGTCAAACGCCGCCCTCCGGTAGCGCCCTTGCCCGCGCCCGCCCATAATCGGTCTCGCCCAAACCGGCACGCGCCCGACAGGGTATTGCCACCCTTGGCAGAGTCGATGTACATTGCATGGCGTCGCCGATCACCAGTCCTGACCGGCAAGCCTCGGCAGGCAGGCCGGACATCCGGCCGTCGCCCTTCCCGAGGCTCATCCGTCTCCTCCAATGACCGTTGCGCGGGCCGGCGGGTTTCTTCCCCCGGTTGGTGGCGCCAACCGACACCGTTTCGAATCGCCGGCCGGGTGCAACGCGCCACGCCGCCGAACGAGTGACCTTCGTCCAGTGGAGATCCCATGTCGCATCATCGCCCAACCCTGTTGATCCCCTTGTTGATCCTCTTGAGCCTGCTGGCAGGCGCGCCCGCACTCGCCGATGGCGCTACAGATCGCGCCACCGACCGCGTGCGCGAAGGCATCAAGCGACATACCGGCGATCAGGTATCGGTCGATCGCGTCTCCGCCACGCCTATCCCCGGCATCTTCGAGGTGGTGACCGGCCTCGACGTGTTCTACGCCGATGCCACTGGGCGTTATGCCTTCATCGATGGGCGCTTGGTCGATACCCAGCAGAAGCGGGACTTGACTCAATCGACGCTCGACAGCCTGAGCCGGATCGATTTCAAGTCGCTGCCGCTCAACCTCGCGATCAAGACCGTCACGGGCACGGGCAAGCGCCAACTGGCGATCTTCGAGGATCCCACCTGTCCGGCGTGTCAGGCCTTGCACGGAACACTGAGCCAGCTCAAGGACGTGACGCTCTATACATTCGCCTATCCGATCATCTCCGAGAACGCGATCCCCGCGGCAATCGCGACCTTGTGCGCGCCGGCGGCGACCCGCGCGGCGAAATGGAACGGCTACATGCAGGGACGGCCGTTGCCCGAGACGATAGATGCCGGTTGCGAGCGGGCGCAGGCGGACCTGCAGGCGATCCTCGCGCTCGGCGACAAATACCGCGTCCGCAATACGCCGACACTGTTCCTGGGCAACGGCAAACGGGTCGTGGGCGGCATTGCGCCCGAGCAGCTCGCCGCGGCGCTGGACGAACTCGGTCAGTAGCGGCGTGAATGTGGCTCAACGAACCGCCGGCGAATCGGCGGCAAACGAAAGGAACAAACCGATGAGAAAGCGCGCTGTCGTATCGATGATCCTGGCATCATCCGTCACGCCCTCAGCCCATGCCGCAACGCTTGCGGACATCGTGTTCGCGAAGGCGAAAGGCTCGCCCGCGCTGCTGCAGTCGCTCTCGCCAGCCGACCGCCAGGCGATCGCCGCGCTCCTGCCACTGAAGATCGGGCCGAAAGGCTCCTTGGTCGACAAGGAAGACGTGTGCGATCAGCCGAGCGCGCTCACTGTGGCAGTCCGCGATCTGAACGGAGACGGGCGGCCCGAAGTGATCGTCGGCGAAGAAAATGCCTGCGCCTACGGCATGCGCGGCGGAGTCACGCGCTTCTTCGCTGGCAACGGCAAAGGGAATTGGCGCGAGATCCTGACTGGCGATGGCCTTGCCTACGAGATCAAACCTTCAAAGCCGGGGCAATGGCCTGCCATTCTTCCCGGCGTGATGGGGTTCTGCTATCCGGTCTACAGTTATTCGGAAGCCACCGGGCACTATCAACTCACCTCCCGGTTTTCCGATCCGAAGATGCCCAACGCCTGCAAGAACATCTTCGGAAGCTGAGGCAGCGTATGAGCCGCGCAATCTCTTTGGTGCTGCGAAAATACGGCCTCTTGAGCCTTCTGCTTGTCGCTGCGGCGGCCTGGGCCGGTACCGCCTACTCCGACTTTCTCAGGGCGCTTGCACAGCGAGAGTCCTCGATGAATCAGTATGCGGTCAATCAGTACGGTTACATGGGGCTGTTTCAAATGGGCAGCCTTGCGTTGCAGGATGCCGGCTTCAAGAATGCGAGTGGCGGGTGGACCGGCAAAGACGGGGTGCGAAGTCAGTCGGATTTCCTGGCCAACGCCCAAGCACAGATCAACGCTGTGACAGCGTATCAGCAGAAGGCCGAAGCATTCATTTTGAGCAAGAAACTGGACGCGGCGATCGGCACTACGATCAACGGTGTGCCGATCACGGCGAGCGGCCTGATCGCCGGCTATCACCTGGTTGGTCCGACCGCGCTCCAGAACTTCATTCGGTATGGCATCGCAAAAGCCGACGGCAACAAGGTTCCAATAACTGCCTACATCAAGCAATTTGGTGGCTACGCGCTTCCCGTCGCCAGCACGACGTTAGCGGCGCTTCTGGCGGCCACGCCGACCGGCGGAACCGCGACAAGCGGCACGCCAGGCACGTTGGTACCTACAACCGCCCCACTGGTGACGGCCCCGCCACTGTTGCCCGGCATCAGTGCCGCCGCCCCGAGCTATGCCAATGCCGAAGACGGCTTCCATGGCGCCACCGGCTACCAGATGGGCGAAGTGCGCGCCGTGTTCGTGTTGCTGACGGCAGCGCTGGTGCTGCTGTGGTTCGCCCGGACGTTTGTTTCGACGTGGGCAGGCTTCACTGACGGCAAGCTGACTCTCCCACATATCGGCAACAATGCCGTTCAGGGCGCCATCGTGGTGCTGATCCTGATGTACTTGATCGTCTGATGCCGGACCAAAAAAAGGAGTGATGATGAAGATATCGTTCGCAATACTCATCGCACGATCGCTCGCCTGTATGGCAATTGCCGGGCCGGCATGGGCGCAGAACCCCCTCGACGATGCGATCTACTCCGTCAAGTGTCTCGGCGCCGACGACAAGGAGGCCTGCAAGGCGAAAGCGAGAAAGGACTTCGAGGACTATCAGCGCCAAAAGCAAGTAGGTGGCGTCGCGCCTGGCGCGGGCGCGAGCCCCGGCCCACAAGGGGATCCTAATAACTACCAGGAACGTTGCGAGACCGTCAACGCTTCGGGGCCGGCTGACGTCGATACGGCCTACAACCGCGCGATGAACGCGTATCACTTCATGACGATTGAGGAGCGACAACTCGCTCGGCCCGGGCTTACCGGCGGTTTTACCCATGCTCGCGTTCCCGGCGTCCGGTATGACATTGCCACCTCAGTAAAGGCGCTCCCAAACTACGAGGATGCGGGACGCGCTCACGTGACGCTGGCCCTCTACAAGAGTGAGCGCGGTAGCGGAACGATCATGAATGCGACGTACTGTATATCGACCAGCAACTACAAACGCAATCCGCATTTTCACAACAAGGCATTCTGGAATGGCGTGAGCGCAGGGTTTGCAAGGCTTGTTGAATAATGGCCCGTTCCACTCTGGCCGTAGTCCTTTTGACTACCCTCGCCTGCGCACTGTCCGTCCCGGCATCCGCGCAGGAGCGGATCGAGGTCTTCCGCCTCAGCGACCAATCGATCGCGCCGCCGCCGGGCGCCACGGTCTACGTGGTGGATGCGATGCGCCAGCACATGGCTCGGTTGTCCGCGGGGCTGCCGCGCAATCCGGCGGAAGCGCAGCAGGTCGCGCGCGCGCGCCTGCAGGCGCTGACCGCACAGGACAAAGAAGTCCTGCACGCCGCGTCGACCGCCCTGGTGCGCGCTGCCGAATACCGGATCGCCAAAGCGCCGGCCATCGTGTTCGACGGCCGCGCCGTGCTCTACGGCATCAGCGACATCGAGCAGGCGCGAGCGATCTACCGCGGCTGGAAAGCCGGCATAGGAGGGTAACGATGCGCATGCGTGCACTTGGAAGCTTCGCGTTCGTGCTCGTACTGGCGGGCGCGCTGGCCCTCGGCGTTGTGCCGGCGCGGGCTGAAATGGACAACGGCGCCGCCTCGAGCACGCCAGAGGAAGTCACGACCACGGCGCAGCTTTTCCTGCAGGCCACCAACAGTTGGCAGTCCTGCGGCATGTGGCATCCGAGCGGGATTTGCTTCTTTTTGAGTTGCAGCATTACCGAGTGCCACATCGAGACCAGCGAGCGCTACTCCCACATGCTGCCCGATCTGGTGTTCTCGTCGTGGCACGATCTGGCCAATCATCCGTGGCCGGAGATCGGCATACTGATCGAGCAGATCAACCTCAAAACGCTCGGCGCCCTCTACAAGGCCATGCTCGGCGACAGCGCCGGCACCCGGACGAGAAAGGATCGTACCGACAAGAACCCGAAGTTCCGCGACATTGATGCCATTGGACATCCGGGCGGACTCTTCACCGCCACTTACCTGTGCAATGGCGCGGCCAACGCCTTCGAGAACTACTATTCGTCGATCCTCGATGCGCCGAGCTGGCGCAATTTCTTTCCGGTCGACCTACTGCACCTTGAATCCTGGATACCCGGCCTGCGCGAGATCGGCAATTGGCCGTTGAACACCTGGGGCAATGTCTACCCGCGCACCGGCTGGCACACCCATCAACACGACGTCAAAGTCGGCGCAACGGTGTCGCAGCGCGCTGCCGATATCGTGACGCGGCAAGGCGAACCGAGAACCTACACCTACCTCTCGTCCGCGACGGTATCGCAGCGCAATGGTCAAACGGTCTTCGACCCGCCCCCCGCCATGGAAAACCTGCTCACCGGCGGACAGTGGCAAATGTCGGCGCCGTCCAAGGGATCGCCGGCGAGCGTATGCCATGTTTTCGGGGAAAACGACTCGGGCAAGCCGGTGGGCTACGGCGATTTCACGACCAGCAAGACGCAGAGCTATGCCTATACGCTGTGGCGGCCTTACGCCTGCTGCGATACCAAAGGCGGGTTCCTGTTTTCGATCGTGTGGGGCATGTGGTGATGCGCGGCGCTCTCGCACTGCTGGCCACCCTCGCCTGCTCGGCCGTGCCCCCGGCCAGCGGGGCGGAACCGGCGCCGTCGAATCGCGTCGTGCCCACGGTGATCCATGACGCCGGCGGCGTACCGATCGGGGCATATCTCGATAACGTGACGCCCGAACAGCCCATCCGCGATCGCCGGCAGGCGGTCCAGCAGCCGACCAACCCGCAGCCTTTCCCGGTGGTCACAACCAAGGCCCGGCCCGGCCTGCTTGGGGCGCCCACGCGCGGCAAACTCAAAGGCGGGCCGGGCATCCCGTTGTGCATCATCGGCGACGATCCTCTGTCGAACGAATGGCTCGATCGCAACCTGGCAACGCTGCAGGCGATGAACGCGGCCTGCCTGGTGGTGGCGGTGCGCGACCAGGCTGCCTTCGCGCGGCTGCAGGCGCGGGCCGGCTCGATACGACTCGCGCCCGGCTCGTTCGACGCGCTGGCCACCGCCTCCGGCATCGCGGTCTGGCCGGTGCTGGTTTCCCCCGACGGGCTGGTGTCGCAATGAGCATACCGGCCGACTACTCCACGGCCCACTATACGGCGGACTCGGAACTGCTCTGGATGGCCTCCCAGGGCCATGTTTCGGCGGTGGGGTACTACCTGCTGTGCCTGGCGTTCGGCTGGCTGCTGATCCCCCTGGTCATGGCCGCGATCCGCTTCCTGCAGATCGCGCGCCACCAGTACGAACTGACCGAGCAGCGCCTCTACGAGCGCTCGGGGATCCTGTTCCGTCGCGCCGAAGTGCTCGAACTGTATCGGGTTCTCGATCTGTCGGTCGAACAGCCGTTTTTGCAGGGGCTGGTGGGAAGCGGGCGCGTCATCCTCACGACGCGCGACAGCAGTACGCCGCGCATCGTGCTGGAGGCCGTTCCCGATCCGCTGGCGGTCGCCGACCTGATCCGGGACCGCGTCGAGCGCTGCCGGGTCGCCAAGGGCGTGCGTGAATTCAATTGACGGGACTTCGCTCACCGTTCCCGCGAGCATTGGAGTGTCGTATGAGTGAACCCCCGGTCGCCGTCAACGGCCGCCTGCTGACCGAGGCGCAGACCGCCTGCGTCCGGGTGGCCATCGAGAGCATGCTCAAGGCGCTCGTCGATGGGCCGTTCGCCGAGGATCGCTACGGCCGGGAGATGAGCGATCTGTACTGCAGCCGCCTGCGCGAGGTCAGGGATCTGTGGACCCAGTCGCGCTAAAGGCCAGCCACTTCATTCCCCTGTGGGCCGTAAAATGGGCGGCGACGACGCGTCCGCCCAAAGATCTGGAAGCCGCCCTTGGCGCGATGCGGGTGTGCGCGGTGTCCTCGAGCGACCCGACGGTCGGGCGCCATGATGCGAGGTCCATTGACGCGTTCGACACCCACTGCCGCGTCCAGGTCGACCTGGCGTCTCGACGCATGCGAATGCACTGACTATCGCCATGGCACACACTCGTCCCCTCCAGTCCGTTCCGCTCGACCCGCAGATCGCGGCCCTGCGTCTGCCGCCGCATTCGATCGAGGCCGAACAATCGTTGATCGGCGGCCTGTTGCTCGACAACATGGCGTGGGATCGTGTTGCCGACATCGTCGCGGAGCCCGATTTCTACCGCGACGATCATCGGCGCATCTTTCGGCATATCGCTCGCCTGATAGAAGTCGGCCGTCCGGCGGACGTGGTCACGGTGTTCGAGTCGCTGGAAAAGAGCAACGAATCGGAGCAGGCCGGCGGGCTCTCCTACCTCGGCGAGATCGCCAACAACACGCCGTCGGCGGCCAACATCAAGCGCTATGCCGAGATCGTGCGCGAGCGGGCGATCCTGCGCAAGCTGGTGACCGCGGGCGACGAAATCGCGTCCAGCGCACTGAATCCCGCCGGCAAGGACGCCAAGCAGATCCTCGACGAAGCCGAGGCGAGGGTGTTCGAGATCGCAGAGCAGGGCGCCCGGCAGAACACCGGCTTCGTCGGCATCCAGCCGCTGCTGGCGCAGGTGGTCGAGCGCATCCAGGAACTGTGCGAGCGCGATGGCAGCGACGTTACCGGCATGCCGACCGGCTATAGCGACCTCGATCACAAGACCTCCGGCATGCAGCCGGGCGACATGATCATCGTGGCCGGACGTCCGTCGATGGGCAAGACCGCCTTTGCGCTCAATATCGCAGAGCATGTGGCGGTCGAGATGGGCCAGCCGGTCGCCATCTTCTCGATGGAAATGCCCGGCACGCAACTGGCGATGCGCTTCCTGTCCTCGATCGGCAAGCTCGACCAGCACCGGGTTCGTACCGGCCGGCTCAATGACGATGAATGGCAGCGGCTGACCTACTCGCTGGGCAAGTTGCACGAGGCGCCGATCCATATCGACGAAACCCCGGCACTCAACGCCACCGAATTGCGTGCGCGTGCACGACGTCTGTTCCGCCAGTACGGCAAACTCGGCCTGATCGTTATCGACTATCTGCAGTTAATGAGCGCGGTGCGTGATACCGAGAACCGGGCCACGGAGCTCTCCGAGATCTCGCGCTCGGTCAAGGCGCTGGCCAAGGAACTCAACGTGCCGATCGTTGCCTTGTCGCAACTATCACGCAATGTCGAGTCGCGGCCGAACAAGCGTCCGATCATGTCCGATCTGCGCGAGTCGGGCGCAATCGAGCAGGACGCCGACTTGATCCAATTCATCTACCGCGACGAGGTATACAACCCGGACAGCGCCGACAAGGGCACGGCGGAAATCATCATCGCCAAGCAGCGCAACGGGCCGATCGGTACGGTGCGGCTGACCTTCCTCGGCGAATATGTGAGATTCGAGAATTGGACCGCCGGCTATTGAGGTCCGACGGCGTCGGATCGTGCCAATAGCGGGAGTATGTCAGTGCAAGCCTCATTACCCGCCGGGCGGTTGCGACGCAGCGGAACGGAAAAGACGGCTAGGCCAAGCTCATATCGCACGTGAGTCTCGGAATTGCCATAGGGTTGAATGCTCACCGGTCACAGACCAAGCTCGCTGTGCGAGCCAAGACGCACGAGCTGCAAAACGGCATCGTCTGGCTTACGGTAAATCAACACCAGGTCGGGTTTGATGTGGCAGTCCCTGTGATCCTTCCACTCCCCTGACAACGGGTGATCGCGGTGCCGTGGCTCCAACGGTTGATCGCCGGCCAGTGCCTGCAACACAGGCTTCAAGTCGGCATCGAGTGTCGTGCGGTGCTGTCCCTTGGATTCGCGCTTGTAGTCGCGCCTGAATTGGTTTGTCAGGTCAATCTTGCGCATGCAAGTCAGCCATCAGTGCCTCAACGCTGTCGAAGCTCCTGAGGTTGCCGGCGCGCGCTTCACGCATGGCTGCGATGGTGGTTTCGTTCGGAATCAGCGGTTCGAACGGTAGCGCCTTCTCGCGCGCAACGCGCGTGAGCATGATGCGGAAGGCGTCCGACACGGTCAGCCCCATTGCCGCCAGCACGACGGTCGCCTCTTCCTTAATGTGTTCGTCGATCCGGGCACGGACAACAGCGTTCGCGGACATGGTTTGATCCTCCAAGTGTGTGCCACATTGTAGCCCACATTTCCCGAGAAAGCCTATCTCGCTTCAAATCATCATCGCCAAGTAGCGCGACGGGCCGGTCGGCGCGCTACCGCGAGCGGTTCTACACCAAAAGCAGCGATCGGCCATGGCCGCGTAGCGCTACTTCTGTCCGGCCACAAGAATGGCGGGATTACCGGGGGACGCTGCACTTCTTCCGCGATTCCCGGGGTCAAATCGATCAATTTCCGCCAATGGGGCGGTTGACGATCTTCTCCATTTCCGGAAAGGGTTTGACGATGGCCAGCAAGCAGCCTTGGGAATTCAAACCGGCTCTGAGCGAAGACCACCTCACCTGTCAAGAGGCAGGGGTTTTACCACCTTTACCTCACCCGCACCGCGCCAAGCGAGAACGGTTCCTATTCGAGAACATCCCGGCCGCGTCAGCGCTGAATGCCGCCGACTGCTCGGCAAGGTTTCTCGCGGATCGACGAGATTGGTGTGGTCCACCGCGGCTGCCTCGCGAGAACGGCGTTCAACGCAACCCAGCCCCGTGGGTCATTTCGTCTGGCGGACCTTGCGCAGCAGTACCGCCAGTGCAGCATCGTCAATCAGCTTGTCGCGCCATGCCCGGATGAGAATCCGTGTCGGCATGGGCATCCGGCGCCCGCTCTCATAGCGACTGCCACAACTCTGCTTGACGCCGAACTTGCCCCAGAAATCGGCCTGATTCAAGCCGCTCGCCGCGCGCAGTGCCGCGAGGTCGATGTCTTTACGGGACGCAATCGCCATATCTGGGGTCCAAGTTGGAAACGGTGGTACGAGATGCTATGACAAAGGCCTTGGCAATGCAACCGCCCGGCATTCTGTCGACCTGCGCGCGCCCGGCGCGGGCCAAACGCGAAGAGCCGCCCCTCATGCTGACGGTGGCGGCTCTTCGCGTTCTCGCAACGGCGCAAGGATCGAGCGTCCGATGTGACAGGCTCGATCCGAATCAATATACTGTACGTCCGTCCATATCTCCACAAGGACGAGGATTCTCCCGCTGACGACAAGGAAGCGAATCGTGATTGCCTGGCGACGTTGGGAATCGGAAACGCGCTACTACGCGGTGTCGATCGACCGTGACCTGCTTGGCGACCTGGTGCTGGTCCGCTACAACGGCGGCAGACGAAGCCGCCTCGGCGCCATGCGGACTACCTTCCTGGCCTCGATCGAGGACGGTCAACGTGAGATCGAGCGGATCGCAAAACGCCGGCGCCAGCGCCGCTATGTCGAAGTGACCGAGCCGGTGTGAGCAACGCGGGTGGGTTGCCGCCACAATGGACGGCAACCCACTCGACGCTCGCGCCAGCCTAGAGCAGTCCGCTTTCCGTAAAGGACAATGTCTCGCGCCCCGCCACAATGATGTGATCGAGTACCCTGACGTCGATCAATGCCAGGGCGCTCTTCAGCGCATTGGTCAACCGCTCGTCCGCTGGCGATTGAGCCGCAATGCCCGACGGGTGATTGTGCGCCATGAGTATGCCACCGGCGTTTATGCTCAGAGCCCGACGCGCGATCTCGCGGGGGTAGATGGCGGTTGCGGTCACCGTGCCGCGAAACGCCACGTCGGTGACAATCAGCCGATTCTGCGCATCGAGGTACATCACGACAAACGCCTCGTAGGGACGATCCGCCAGGTAGGTCTGCAGGTAGCGCTTGACCAGTTCCGGCGCATCCAGCGCGTCGCGCTGGGCCAGTTCTTCAGCCAATGAACGCTCGATGATCTCCAGCGCGCTGCCCAGTGCCAGCCAGGCCGGCGTGCGCCCCTCACGCGCCAGACTCAACACTTCGCGCCAGCTTTGACGGCAGGCCTGCCAGACGTCCGGCGCTTCGACGCCGAAGAACGGCGCGAGAAGGGCGTCGGCCGATGCCGGTACCCCGGAAAATGTTGCCATGTCGATCTCC
>WBZS01002047.1_pt1 | contig 13543 bp, 11 predicted proteins | sample 5204201 | NCBI WGS metagenome assembly WBZS01 (sample SAMN12344357, study PRJNA552823) | activated sludge metagenome | biome: Activated sludge suspended growth; feature: Nitrification reactor; material: Wastewater; isolation source: activated sludge from nitrification reactor of wastewater...
CTTCGTGCGAAGGGTCGTTCACCCTGGCGAGCACGCGATCAACTTTCCACATGACCTTCGCCATCTGGCAAACGACCATGTTGTCTTCGTCTTCACCCGTAACGGCGACAATCACATCAGCCCGACCAAAGCCCGAGGCTTTCTGCGTCGCAACTTCACAGCCGTCGCCGACAAAAACGTGCTCGTCGCCAAGGATGTTGCTGAGCCGGACGCCTTGTCGAGCGTCCTTTTCCAATAGCAAAACTTCATGCCCACGCGCTATCAAACGCTTGGCCAGATTCACCCCAACATTGCCGCCACCCACAAGAATTAAATACATGGGTTAAAGCTCCATTTCCTTCGGAAGAGTGTTGTAATCGCTAATCGGCCCAAAGGGCACATCGGTCATCCAATCGCGCATGAATCCTGCAATCAGAGCGCTTGAGACCACGCATTCGTAGCCCATTTTGCGATAAGCCTCGGCTCGATGAGGGTCGGCAACCTTGATGCAGACTTTAGGAACCTTGTATTTAAGCCGGGCAATTTGCGCCGCCATGATGTTCGAGTTGTCGCCCCGAGTGACGGCGAAAAATACATCCGTCTCGGTGATCCCGGCTTTCTCAAGCACGTCCTCGTCGATGCCGCTGCCCATGACGATCTTGCAGTTGTGCTTAATTCCCAGCCTGCGCAATGCATCGGAGTTCTGTTCGATGATCGTCACTCGATGGTCCTTGGCAAGCATCAATCCCAGCGACGCACCTGTGCGACCACATCCAAAAATGACGACATTCATAAATCGTTTTTGAGTCTACCAGCGTTACTGGATCAAGTAGTAAGTCGGCTCGTTCTCGGCGATGTTGGCGAGCGAGCCCTGGACCTTGAGGTCCACGAAAACCGCAATCGGCCCACCAACGATCGCAATAAGCAAGAAGAACGAGAACACTCCGAGGCCAAATTCGCGCACCGCCAGTCCCGCGATTTTTGGCGCGCTCATCCTTCGGGCAAGTGCCCACGTCGGAGCCGTCATCAAGACCAGCCCCAGAATAACCGCCCCAATCCCCAGCATCTCGGGCGAGCCTGCCCCGTAGTCCGCCTGAAACCCGACGTGAGGTCCGAGCCGGATTCCTGGGGCGCTGAGTCCACCAAAAAACAAAGTGAGAACAGAGGCAAAGGCCAACCCGAGCACCACCAACGTAAACCGAAACATCGGTCCCAGGTCCTTCGGCAAGTCGTTGATCGGTTTTTGCGGAGCAAAGGTGTAAAAGCCCAGGCACAAAACCACGAGGAGCGAGGCGATCCACATCCTGGTCGCAAGATAGGTAGCAGCGGCAAGTCCCGCCCCAAAAAAGGGGGCAAACTTGGGACTGAAGATGGCTTGAAACTTGGTCGAGAGTTCCAGAAATCTCCCAGCGCAAGCGAGCAACACCCCGATAGCCGAGACAATAAGGGCGACTCCCGGGATTACGGAGCATAGCAACGAGATCAGCTGTAGCCAGCGCGTCTCGTCCCGATTCGCGTCTGAACTGGCAAGCGCTATCCAGCTTTCATTAGAGCGAAAAATCCTCTGCACCCGGTCCGCGTGTTCCGACAACTCGCTTTCTCGCAACTCATTGAGAAACCCCAGCCGCGCGACAAGCAACATCCGCTGACTCGGAGTCTCGCGAAGTTCCGGTGGGTGGGTCGCCTCTTCTACCATCGAAGCACCGATCATCCCGATGCGGCTCTCGCGACCGCCGTCTCGAATCATGGCTCCATTCCTAATTGAAGCCACCCTGATTTCAAGATTGTCAAGTTGCACTGGGGTTTTTTCGCGCAGCATCGCAGCGTGTCGCGAGATCATTTGCGCCACTGCGGGACTCCGGCGTTCATAGAGGTATCCCCACTGCCAACCAGCAGTACCGCCGGTTTCAATCGCGAGCCGCTTCTGGATGGTCGACAGTCGGTCCCATTGAAGATCGTTCCATTTTAGGCAATTAGATGCCTTAATCCACGCTCGGCGCGATTCTTGGAGTCGGCCGAGGCGAAACAAGTAGACCGACTCTATCTGCCCCCAGAATCCGTTCTGGCTATCTTGCTTGCCGTTCTCCTGGGCTATGCGGAGCAGCTGGGTCAGTTCAATTTTTTTGAGTACGCGGTGAATACGGTCGTAGTCGGCGCTGACCGAAATCCAATACGCCGCCTCGACCGCGGTCGTCGGGAGCGGGAGTTCCTTTACGTTTTCTGGAAGAAGAGTGGTGGTCCTTAAGACCCGGGAATCACCGAAGTGCCATGCGGCCGCAAAATAGGGTCGGGAGACGGGGTGCAAAATCAACGCGAGGATCGCTCCGAGGGCTGCCCCCAGAACGATCCGCGTTGTGAGGTTCATCGATTGCGGCTCGAAGGAGGACGCAGATCAAGAACCGGGAAGCTTGGCGTACCCGCGGGTTCGAACCGGCGAGCCTCACCAATAGGTGAATTCGAAATTGGCGTGATTCCCGCCTGGCTGAGAAGCTGCAACATCACCACAACGGCGACCGCGGCAACCCCTGCACCCACAAAAGCTGGAATCCAGAAACTGATTTTCTCTCGTTGGCGGTCGACTTGCGTCGCCATGGCTACGCTCTCTGCGAACTGCGGACGCGTTTCAAAATCTTGTCCAAAGGCGATGCCAGCCAAGAAATCGAGGCCTTCGTCTGCCTGCTTGAACTCAGCACAACTGCCGCACTTGTCTTCATGCCGCACCATCGACTTTTCAAGCCGGGCAGAAATCTCGCCGTCGCGCATTCGGTCCAGCAGTTTTCGATACCGGGAGCACCACATCATTTACGCGGACTCCTTCATGGCGTCGATCCATAAGACTCGGAATCGTTCTCGCGCAGTATGGAGCCTCGACCGCACAGTGCCGATTGGCACATGCATCATCTCGGCGACCTCTTCATAGCTCAGTTGCTCCATTTCTCGAAGCACCAAAGTCATGCGAAGCTCTGGTGAGAGTAAGTCCAAAAGCTTTTCAATGACGATCCGGTTCTCGATCCGCGGACCTTCGCATTGCTCGACTCCGTCGAACTCAGCCGGCTCGGCTCGCTTGCTTCGAAGTCGGTCCATGCAAAGCCGGACGCAGATTCTATAGAGGAAGCTCGCAAAAGCGCGGTCGTCGCGTAGGCGATGGAGTTCGCGGAATGCCTTTAGGAAGGCGTCTTGTGCCACATCCTCGGCCTCATAGCGGTCTCGCAAGATATTCGCAGCCGTGCGCACGAGCCGGTTTCGATGCTTATTTACAAGATAAGTCACCGCCGAATCGTCGCCTTGCCGGCATCGCTCTAGCCAATGTAAGTCGTCTAAGAGCGAGTCTGCAACCGGACTCGAGACCAATTTCGATCCAATCATCGCGGTTATCATGATACAAGGACTTTGGTCCCAATACAATTCGTTCGAACGATTTTCAAAGAAAAACGTCGAACTTTTCGCGATCCTGGTAGTTTTGCGAGGGATTGAAGTCCCTTCTCCTTGCGCGATGTCCGTGCGCGGAGGGAAAAAGGGATTTAGGGATGGGGCTTCCCACGGGAAGTCCCTTTGACTAGCTCTGCAGAATTTGCGCAACCCCGAGGAAAGTTGCCTCAACTGGAGCTTGGGTCATTCCATTGGATCAAGTTTCTGGCCTTCAGGTACTCCTTCATTGATCTGCTGGTCCCGATTGAGCTTGATCGACTGACGATCATGACTCCAACTTTGATTAACGTGTCCTGGTGCAACCAGTGCTTAAGATGCTTTTCCCAAGCTTGCTCGAGCGCATCGAGGATAATCTCTGCCCTTCGTTCGTCACTGAAATCTTCTTCAAGGTCCATCGCACGTAGAACCAACATCCGATTGTCCGCAAGATCATCTAGCCTTGCTGAGAGGTGCCAGTCAATGCCGCAATGGATAAAGTCTGGCTTGGGTTGAATGACTTTTAGTGCTGCTCCGGCGTCCAAGAAATATCGATCAGAAAATCGAGATTTCACGGATCGAAATACTAACCAACAATCATCGGATTCCAGAACGGCATAGTTACCACGAACCTTGAATCCCTTCTCGCGGGCCCAGTTGAAGATCATTGCTTTGATGTTCATGGAATTAAGCGAGTCTGAATTCTTAGTTGTTGGGTCTCCCATTTATAAAGCGGTCGCGCCTTTCAGGTGAGGACAGCAACCACATGATGTACTCCCCGAAATCTGCGTCTTCTGGGTCAGTAGAGAGCATTCTGTCAATTCCTGTCCTCGTGCTCCACTCCGACGAGTAAGTCCAAGCAATTGTTTCTTTTGCCGCAACAAATAGTTGTCTTGTTGGATTTCGATTTGTCAGACGCAAGTTCTTGGAGTCTATGTCAGTGACATCTACTTCCGTTTTTTCATCGCTAAGGAAAAGACGTTGATTAGAGGCAAACACTATTAATCGATTGTAATGACCGTTGTCAAAAAATCCCGACGGCGTTTGGGCAGGAATAGGCGGTGCCACCACATTCTCAGATAGCCGATGTAACCCATCAGAGAGCGTAAGTATCCGAATATCCTTGTATATAGAGAAGCACCGAATGTACAGCATCACTTATATGAGCCACTACCATCGAGGGAAGTGAAACTTCTAGCGGGGTAAGAGTGGCGTCGCCAAACTGCGCAATCCTCGTCATTCCTGTTGATCGATATGACTTGCGTCGACTTTAACTTGAAACAAGTCTGCTTTCAGCACTGCAATGATTTCCTCTAATGTATAAAGGTCTCCAGTAGCATAGCTTGCAAATGGGACCTCACTAACAAATTCTATATTCATGTTTTTTAGCAAGTATATTTTTAATTCTCCTATGTGAAGGGTACTTGGATCGTACTCGAAAGTGCAGGTCCAAGTGAAATCCTCACCCAGTCCATCCAAGAGGTCTGCTGCAACGATCAAGGACTTTTCCACGATAGCACCAAAGAACTGCGGAGTTTGCTTCATTCAACTTTTCCTATTCTTGGGAATTCAACCCATTCATCGGGGAAACCCCGCTTTGGGCCCTTTACTCCGTCTGGCCTCTGAACAGGCACATGCTCCTGATGCTGATGCACGATCTCTCCGTTTTTTCTAACCTGGTGAATCACCGACACCGTCTTGCCATTCTCTTTTTCTGTTCCAAATCTGGATATTGCTCCATCTCTTCCTAGTTCTTTACGGTATCGCCAACTAATTGTTGGCCTTTCAGAATCCAAGCCACTCTTCCTGTAACTGGCGATACCGCCTATTAAGGCAATCGCGTCGAGTTTCCAAGAGCCAAGATCGGCTCTAACTGCTATCAGATTTTCTTTGCAGATATCTTCAGGCGAAGTCGGAGCCATCGCAACATCTGCCGTCAGGACAAAGGCAACGAGCAGTAAGGGTACCAAAAAAGCTACGTGCCCCGTTGGATCGGCAAAACTCAGCGGATTGTTCCAGCAATAAGCGAACCAGTTGTCGTCGCTCTTAGCCGGGTCGGAGGTTAGGAAGGAGCCTGTGCTTGGGTCGTAGTATCGGTGGCCCAGGAGCATGAGGCCGGACCGTTCTGCTGACTGGTATCCGAATCCGCCGCCGTATCCGGACTGCCCTTTCCAAGTGCCTGTCGCTCCGAGTTCTTCACCGAAGGCATCGAACTCTTTAGAGGCAGTAACGACCTTGGACGTGTTGGATTGCGCTCCAACGTTCTTTAAGCCCGAATGCAGATAGGTCGTGGTAGAAGACCGCCGCTCCGAGATTCCTGGTGTGTAGCTTGCGTTGGTATCGCTAAGCACCGGATCGGTGACGGAGGAGCCTGCGCGATTGTAATTCGTAGTCGTCGAGTTCTCAGTCTTGCTTAACCGAGTATCGAGCCCGTTGTAGCCAAAGCTATCGGTCGTCGCATTTGGATAAGTAATCCCAATTAGCCGCGAAGCATGGTCATACGAATAGCTGGTCGTCCCCCCACCATTTACCTCCGATATTCGCCTTCTTGCATTGTCGTAGGTGAATGTTCTAAGAGTATTGACCCCATCGTTGATCGAAAGTAGTCGGTCTTCATTGTCCGTGCTGTAGACATAGTTTAGGGTCGTTACCGACAAGCCAACAGTTGTTTTCTTCTCAGTACGATTCCCAGATAGATCGTAGTCATATTCGATCTTGGGTCCGCCAGTGTGGTCCTCGCTGATCAAGGCTCCGCCATCGTTGTAGAGGTACGCGACGTCTTCGAGCGTCGAAGTACCGTCAGTAACAATCGATTGCGTTATCTGAGAACCAGCGTTGTACGAGTAATCCTGGGTGCGAAGGAATGTACTTCCGTCTTTAAGATCGACACTAAGCACCCGATTCCTCTTGTCATATGCCATGACTTCTTTCTGACCAGAGTGGAATAGCTTCTCGTCTACTCTGCCCTCAGCGTCATAGCTGATCTCAGTCACTTCGGACTGCGGATTTGTGATCTTCCAAAGCCGGTCAGTAGTGTTTTCGTAGGTGTACGAATGGATGTTTGTGCCGTTTTCGGTAATGGAGTCAACTTGCCCAGCGATATTAAACGTGTAATCTACATCTATCCCAGATGGGGGCTGATACGAGATCAGGTCGTCGGCTCGGTTGTAGACATAGTCAGTCGTGCCGCTGCCGTCGTACATCGTAACTTGGCGCCCATCATCGTCATAGGCAAAGCTGACGTCGCTCGTGCCTGATGGGTAGTCAATGCTTAGGAGCGCTCCACGCGGGTCATACGTGAAGTCGGTATTGTAGTAACTGGTCGAGCCGAAGGTCCCCGATGGCGAACTATAGGTAGCAACGTCCCCGCTTCCGGTGTAGGACCATTCTTCGTCAATGGTATGCCCGCTGAGCAGTTGACCGATAACTTCACCCCGAACGTTGTAGTCGAGGGTGTATTTGGTCGTCCCGGTTGGAGCCTCTACCTCAGTTACCCAACCATTGTCATTCCGAACATAGGTTTTGGCCGAGGCACCGGCAACGATGTAGGACGCAATCCGGTGGTTATCGTCGTAGTTCGCCGAAATCGTTTTGCCGAGTTCGTTGATGACTCGCTCGGGATAGTTTTCGTCCGTATATTCAATCTCAATGTGATCAGAGTCGGGAGTTCCCGTGAGGTCGGGGTGTTCCATCGCAATTGGTCTTGACCAAGTATCGTAGCTAATGATTGCGAGATTGTATGGATCCTGCCCCTTACCAGTGAGTCGGCCCGCAGGGTCGTATTCATATGTGGTGCTAACCCCCGCCGCAGTAACGAGATCGGCGTTCCCGTAACTGTCATAGCTAAATGTTGTCGCCACTCCCCGTTCGTCCGTAACGGCGGAAATGGTCCCGTCGCCACTCTGGCTGATCTCGGTGATTCGCCAGTCGCTTACCCCTACTTCCTGCTCAATACGGTCAAGCAGGAGGCCGCTGTAGACGATTACTTTTTCGTTGCCTAGTGGAGTCGTTGCTGAGGTTAGGTCGTTGTTGGAATTGTAGGTGTAGTCCCAGGTGTTGGAGGCCACCGGATCGAGGACGTGGATTAGGTTGCCGTCGGTGTCGTAGTCGTATCCCCAGTTGTTGGAGTCTTTGTCCGTTTTGACGGTGACTTGGCGCTGACTGTTGTAGCTGTATCCGACGCCAAAACTAGCGGCGTCCTGGGTCAAGACGAGCAAATCGGAAGTGTAAGTGTGGCTCGAAGTCTCGCCCATCGGCAATTCCATGGTGGTGGTTCCACTGGAGTATGCGTAGGTGAAAGTATCGGGCGTGGGATAGGTGTAGTTTGAGAAGGTCAATAGACGATCACTGCCATCGTATGTGAAACTCCACACCGCGCCTTCGAGATCCACTTCGCTCGCAATCTTGTTACCATTGTACGTGAATGATCGCACGCCAAAACCAGCAATGGTGGCGTTGTAAGGATAGGTCACAGAAGTCAATTTGGTAGATGTGTAGCCAAATGCCCAAGTTCTATCACTGTAACCTCCAGCGCCTCCAAAATCCTCGGTTATCGAGGTGAGCACATTGCTTGTGTAACCAAAGTCGTACTCTCGCCCATCAGGTAGCTCGACGTAATCCACTTTGTGAATCATTCCGGCACCTGAAGTGTGCCGCTGAATATCCAAGGTGTTGTTGTACCTATCTATTATCTGGACTAGATAGCCATCGACATCGAACTCGTACTTGCTTTGGTTCTTGAACGTAAGCGTCCAAGTGCCGCCTCCGTTTTTGACAAGCTTGTGGAACCAACCAGCCGGAGGCACATAGACTCCACTCGTCAGAGTGTAAGGCACGATGAGCCCGTCGGGCATGGTGAGGAAGTAGCTACTGCTATGCCCAGTGATCGTGACGTCGTACGAATGCCGCCAACTTGGCCCCATAGATCCGGTGAAGCTGCCGATACTGTTGTGATACAGCGTCACTCCCATCGTGAGATCGCCAATGCCACTGACGCTCGTGATCGGGAGGACGGATAGTTTGTTGCCGGTGTTGGTGTTGACTACTCCGGTAAGGCCACTCCCGCCCGGGGTGCCAAGAATCTGCGAACCGGCCGAGCCTCCGCCAGGACCAGTCCCCTCGCCGGGAATACCGGCTCCCTGTTGGTTCGAATTCCAAGTTGATGCTAGGCCGAGCGCGTTTAGCGCAAAAACTGATGGGTCGCCTTGTCCTGTTTCAAGCTCGGCGAGCATGGCATCCTGCACTTTCTCCGCTGTCCACCAGCTAGAACGCGACGCATCGCGATGATTGCCAGGCGGGAGAGTGAAGACATGCGGCTGCGCTGAGTAATGCGGCAGTCGGTGCCTTTCGCTCTTGAAAAGCTCAAGCGAGCTAAGAGTCTTGTAAGCCTCCGCCATGCCCGTAGCGGTGCTCGAAAACCCCATGAGCACAGCACAACCAACCGCAACAAATCGAAACCAACGACGACTTTTCATTCCCCTGCTCCCTATGTGACAATGTCAGACATATGACGCCGCCCCAGCAATCTTGCCATTCTAACACAGGTTTCTGGAATGTAGATGTTAAAAATCCCACAATGCAAAAATTCCTATCTTCGTAAAGTAGGGCTCTTATCAGAGCGGTAGACTGAATTCCTCCGGATGTGGACTCTTCCCCCGCTGCCTCCAAACATCTCCGCTCGTGTCCAGGAACAACTGCCTGTGCAACAGCGGGTGGACGACGAACTCGTCGTCGAGTGGAAGACCAAGAAGATTGACCCTGTCAACCAGATCGTCACGTTTAGCGGTGGCATCAAGGCAACCTACGGACCGACCACAATCCTCGCCGATTCGCTGGAACTCGACCTCGTCAACAAGACCGGCAAGGCACTCGGCAACGTCCACCTCCTCGATCCAGAAGGTGAGCTAAGGGGGTCGCAGCTTGAATTCAACTGGGCCACCCGGACCGGGCGTGCTGAGTCAGCGGTGGTTGAAATTGCCGGGCTGAAACTGGTGATAAGGGACATTCAGATCGACCAAGGAACCTGGACTCTGCGCGATGTGAAGGTCGGCGGAACCGGTCAGGGCGGCGAAGTGATGACCTTCCAGGCTCGGGAGGTCAAGATCACGCCAGGAGTCTCCGCCCGCGCCGTCCGGCCAACCATTGCTTTTGGCTCGTTCAAGATTGCCCCGATTCCGGTCTTCGTCTTCTCGCTCGACAAGCGTGCCCAGGGCATGGAGCTTCCCACGCTCTCATTCCGCCGACGCGCGGGCTTTGGTTTGAACTGGGAATACGCCGCCCCCCTCATCCCTCAGAGCGTCTATGGCGCGAAGCTCAGCGCATTTCCAAATTCACGCCCAAGCGTCGATGTTTTCTTTGCCTTGTCGGGACTACGGCAAACCCAGATAACCCGCGAACTCCGGCCCAGAAGCGACTTAGGCGAGCCGTTCAGTGAGAGCTACTTTGACAATATCTCGGTCCGGAACCCTCTGGACGAGGAAGAAGAACTTCATGCGAGGCGGCGAACAATCGGCATTCAGGCCGGTTGGAACCAAAGCACAAGGGCGCGGCCCAACGACTCGGATACCGTAAACCGATCTTGGGATGTTGTAGGAGAAGTCGGCGATGGCAATGCCCTATTCGGTGGAACGCTCCAAGCCCACTGGCAACGAATCCGACCCGAAAGCGGCCAAAGAACTCGCCAGCGCATCAGCGCCCAGTTCGCGACAAGCACAGTGCCGTGGGCTCTCAATGAAACAACGTCCGTGAGATTGCGATTCGATGGCTTTGGCACCACGGGATATGGCGACTCATTCGGATGGCTGCGAGCCCAGCTAGGTCTGATCCACCAAGTCAACAACAACCTACAACTTGGTGCCGCGCTCGCCGGAGCAGTGCAAACCGGTAATCCGATCTTTGCCTACGATCCTCTCTATGCAAGGAACACGGCATCGGCCCGTGCCGACTTCAAATTCGGCAACTACAAGCTAAATCTCATGACCCGATTCGACCTTGATCGGGCGGGCATCTTGAGTCGCGAGGCGAGTTTCTCGTTTGTTGCGGGAGCGTTCGAGCCGTTTATTTCTTGGCGAGAATTCCCGTCTGACATCCGCATCGGCTTCACATTCCGCGGCACCGACGTATTCGATCGCCTCACCAAACGCATTGTCAAACGCGAAAAAAATGAGGTTCAACCGAAGTCGAACCCCAACAAGTCTTGAATTGCGTGGCTCTTAAGCGGCCCTGGCTTCGCGTTCGATTAAGGCGCAGGTGATCACCCGGTCCAGCCGAATGTCGCCCACGTCCGTGATCAAACACGGTCCATAAAGGGGAACGAAATTTACTTCAAACACCTCCGCCACATCGACGGTCTCGCGACCTAGCCGATCAGCAAAAGTGATCTGAACGATCTGCCCAACATAGTTTTTTGCGTCTGAAATCAACATCGTGTTGTTCACTACCCATGAATCCGGGAGTCCCGGCTCAAGAGGCTTATGCCCTGCTTATGCGGTCCGCAATCCCGGCATAGATCGGGGACACCCCAAACTCCGGCACGCTTGCTGGCAAAAGCGTAAACTGCAGGCAGCCCAATGGTTATCAAGCTCGATGCGCAACAGGTTAAGAATTTCGAAGTTTCTTCGAGGCGCGAGTGGCTTCTTACCAACGGCATTGGCGGCTACAGCATGGGCACTGCGAGCGGTGCTAATTCTCGGCGCTACCACGGTCATCTTGTCGCCGCGACCAAGCCGCCAACCCACCGCATGGTCCTGCTTGCCAACATCGAAGCCTTCGTTCAGGCCGACGGATCGCCGATTGGGCTCTCGTGTAATCAGTATCAAGGTGCCCTATTCCCAGAGGGATATCTGCATACCGAAGGCTTCTCGGTCGGTCGTCAGGCTGATTGGTTTTTCAAGGCAGGCGGGTTGGAATTGCGCAAGTCAATCGTGATGCACGAAGGCGAGAACGCGATCTCGATTCGGTACACGAATACTGGCTCGAAGGCACTCGGCCTAACCCTGCGACCGTTGGTTTGCCATAAGTTTTATCATCACAACTTTCGGGTCCTTGAGGACTATCCGCATAAGGTTGATTTCCCGACTGGCGGGACCTTGGTTGAGCACGATGGCGTAACGCTTTTTCTTTCGCACGAAGGGGCGCAACGCGTCCCGGCGATGGGTTGGTATTACCGATTCGAGTACATGCGCGACATGGAGCGCGGCCTCGATCCGCGAGACGACCTTTATTGCCCGTGCGAACTACGCTATGAACTCTCGCCTGGGGAATCCGCCATCCTGATTGCCGCTGATTTTGAGCACTCCATCCCTAAAGAGTTCGACCAGGAAGAGCCTCCGATGGGAGCTAGCTTAGGCGATGCTCTCCGCTCTGCAGCAGATAGATACTTCGTGCAAGGCGAGGGTCGGACGTCGATTATTGCCGGCTATCCCTGGTTCACCGACTGGGGCCGCGACACTATGATCGCCTTGCCTGGGCTGTGTCTCCACACTGGACGAGTCGCCACCGCGCGCCAAATCCTGCTCGACTACATGAAGGCAATGAAGCAAGGCCTAATCCCGAATCGCTTCGTCGAAGAAGGACAAGACCCCGAATACAACACCGTCGACGCCACACTCTGGATGGCGAATGCCGTCTATGCCACGCTCCAGGCGGAGTGGAATGAACCGTTCGCTGTATTGGCCTGGCAAGCTCTAAAGAGCATGTTCGAGTGGCATGTCAAAGGCACGCTCTACGGCATCAAAGTCGATCCACTTGACGGGTTGCTCCATCAAGGCGAGATCGGGGTGCAGCTGACTTGGATGGATGCCAAGGTGGGCGATTGGGTCGTGACGCCTCGGCACGGCAAACCGATCGAGATCCAGGGGCTTTGGATTAATGCCTTGCGCGTGCTCGAGTGGCTCGGCAATAAACTGAGCCAAGACACCAAACCAATCACCCAAGCCGCCGAGATAGCAGAGGCCAACTTCGAAGCCAAGTTTTGGCGAGAGAACCTCGGGCATTACCTCGACACCGCCGACCCTGATGACGCCTCGCTAAGGCCAAACCAGCTCATCGCGATGAGCCTGCCGTTCGGTCCCGCGACCGGACCGAACGCCGTCAAAGCCCTTAACCGAATCTCGACCGACCTCCTCACGGAGTACGGCCTCCGCACCCTCGGCCCCGACGAGCCGGGATACAAGCCTCGGTACCGAGGCTCGCTGAGCGAGTTGGATGCCGCCTACCACCAAGGCACCGTTTGGCCCTGGCTCTTTGGTCCATACATCACTGCTTTGGTCAAGCTCACAGGGGATCGGGCTGAAGCTAAGCGCATCCTAAGAGGTACCCGCGAGATGCTGACTGAGTACGGTTTGCTCGGACTTGCCGAGGTTTTCGATGGCGAAAAGCCTCGCGCTGCTGCCGGGTGTCCGTTCCAGGCTTGGAGCGTGGCGGAGGTTCTTCGGGCGTGGGTTGAGGATGCTCACGGAACCTAAAAGGGTAATCTGAGAGGCAATTCCTATGAACGAAGTCCTTATTGCGAGCGGTGCTCGAACCCCCATCGGTGCGTTTCAAGGAGCGCTCTGCTCCCTCTCTGGTCCCCAGCTTGGATCGATCGCGATCCGCGAAGCCCTGAAGCGCGCGGGAATCGAAGGCGGCGGCGTGGACGAGGTCATCATGGGCTGCGTTTTGCAAGGCGGCCTCGGTCAAGCCCCTGCCCGTCAGGCTTCTCTTGGCGCGGGAGTGCCGAATAGCGTTCCATGTCTTACGATCAATAAGGTTTGCGGAAGTGGCATGAAAGCGGCAATGCTCGCCGCTCAGGCGATCAAAATTGGTGACAGTAACATCGTACTCGCCGGGGGATTTGAAAGTATGTCAAATGCACCGTACCTGCTTGAGAAAGCGCGTACTGGCTACCGGATGGGAAATGGGCAGCTCATCGACATGATGATCCACGACGGCCTGTGGGACCCCTATAACAACTGCCATATGGGGAACTGCGGAGACGCCACCGCCAAGGAATTCGACTTCAGCCGCGAGCAACTTGACGCCTATGCCGCCGAAAGCTACAACCGCGCGACCTCCGCGCAAGCCGCTGGCAAGTTCAACGACGAGATCATCGCCGTCGAAATCCCCCAACGCAAAGGCGATCCTGTTTCGGTAACCACAGATGAAGAACCGGGCAAAGGCA
>WBZS01002048.1_pt1 | contig 13537 bp, 12 predicted proteins | sample 5204201 | NCBI WGS metagenome assembly WBZS01 (sample SAMN12344357, study PRJNA552823) | activated sludge metagenome | biome: Activated sludge suspended growth; feature: Nitrification reactor; material: Wastewater; isolation source: activated sludge from nitrification reactor of wastewater...
GTTTCGCCGATGGCGCCGAGCAGCTCGGAATTGCTCAGGCTGTCGGCGGGACGCGGCAGCCGGATATCCAGCACCAGGAGCGTCATCACGATGGCGATGACGCCATCGCTGAGCGCGGCGACGCGCCTGAGCAATACCCCGACTCGGAACAGTGGTAATGGAAATGATGAAAAGAAAACTGCTTGGATGTATTTTCTTTTTCTTTTTTCAGTAAGAATATTGGCGTGAATGCGTTCTTGGCGTTGAATTGCCTTTTCTCACAAAGTCGAACCTTCGCCCATTACGAAAGGATTGCATGAACTTTCGGGAGTGCCTGCGCGTAGCGTTTGCCACGCTGGCGTTGTGGGGAGTTTGGCGTCTGTTCGTAACAACGGACCTGCGATTTTTTTCGGGAAGTCTTATTTTGGTCTCGACCGCGTTTGGCATGGTCGGCATGGCGATCATGGAAGGGCCTTGGATTTATCGCAAATATTTTCGGCATCGGCCCCATCGCCGCTCCGATGAGGTTTTGAGCTTGCCGATCATTCCTTATACCGAGGAGCGAATCCCAAATCCTAACCCCGCGGGGCCGCTTCCTTGGCATGAGCATCAGAAAGTACGCAACGCCCTGGTACGCGTTTGTCGAAGCCATGGCCCAACCGGTCCCCTCGGGATTCTCCCCATCGGCTTTTTTGAATCGATGCCGAACGTGCGGGCCTGGGAAGCGGGCGATCAGGATCCGGTCTATTTCGTCATCGACGACCAGTACAACGATGAGCTGTACCAGTATCTCGAATTTTGTAAGCCGGGAGCGATGACGAAGGAATGGCTTTCGGACGTCGTGGCCATGCTCCACGATCATTTCGGCTGGGGAGTGTGTATTAGTAGCCTCTCGGGAAACTACGCCATCATCTTCGCGGACCGGTTACTGGTGACGGGCGAAAAACTGGGGAAATGCCGATCGGTAAGCGAAATTCTCGAGGCCGTGTATTCATTGTCTACGGCGGGTTCGGAGTCGGAAATACGTTCGAAGGCCGAAGGCGATCTTGAACGCTGAACCGCTGGCAGTCAACATGTCGCCAGGCGAGAAATCCGGTCGCCGATCCGTCCAAATCTCAGCCGATCTCGTCTTTTCTTGAAAGTTCCGTTCACCATTTTGTTGCGTTGCAATTCGAAGTGGCTGACCATCGTCACGGGACTCTTCACTTCCGCGTACGGAGGAAAAGATATGCGAAGGATTTGGGTCTTAGCGTTCTTGGCCTTATCGCCCAGTTGTGCGTGGGGCCAATCCAGCGAGCTTCACGCTCCCGTTCGGATCGAAGCGGGGGGGAAACCGATCGAAAGCGGAGGTGTCGGCCATGCCGCGCCGTTCGTGGCCGACTTCTTTGGCGACGGCAAACCGCACCTGCTCGTCGGCCAATTCGAAGGCGGATTTCTCAAGATCTACAAGAATGAAGGCACCCGATCTGCTCCGAAATTCGCCCCTGGCATTACCTTCGAAGCAGGTGGAAAAAGTGGCACCGTACCCACGGGCTGATGCGTCGGCTTCACTCCACAGTTCGTGGATTTCGACGGTGACGGCATTCCAGACATCCTCTCCGGTTCTTGGCCCGGCGAACTCTACTTCTTCAAAGGCCTGAGCAAAGGCAAATACGCATCCGGCACGAAAATCAAAGACAAAGACGGCAAGACCATCAACGTCGGCGGAGGCATTCGGGACTCTGGCGACTACCTGCTCATCACCGGCGATGCGACGTTCGAAAAAGATGAAAAGGGGAACGACGTTGTCGTCTACGAAGGCAAGCGGATCGAAGTGCCCGAAGGCAAACAGGCCGGCATCACCGGTTGTGCCTCCGCGCTGCATGTCTTTGATTGGAACGGCGACGGCTTACTTGACCTTCTTGTCGGCGATATCGGCGGGCAGATTCACCTGCTTCTGAACGAAGGTTCGCCGAAACAGCACGCCTTCGGCAAAGGCTCTTTCCTGGAGGCGGGCGGCAAAAAGATTCAGGTGCAACATGGCGACGCCCATCCCTTCGTCGCCGATTGGGATGGCGACGGCTTACCCGACCTTCTCGCCGGCGATGGTGCGGGAAACGTCGTTTTCTTCCGCAACGAGGGAAGTGCCAAAGCGCCCAAGCTCGCCATCGGAGTGACGCTGGTGCATGGCCCTAAGAGTCACGAACCCATCAAGACACCCGAACCGGGAACTCGCGCGAAGATTTGCGTCGTTGATTGGGACGGCGATGGCCGACTCGACTTGCTCGTGGGCGACGTCGCAAACCTGATTCCCGACCGCCCCAAAAAAACCGAGGCGGAAGAAAAAGAGCTCGCAAAGCTTCGCGAACGCAAAGACCGCGTCATGAAGCATTGGCAAGAACTCATCCAAAAGGTGAGCGGTCCCCAACGCGAAAAGGACAAGAAAAAACTAGAGCTGATCTTGGCGGACGTAAAAGACGTGCAAAAGGAAATGCAAGACCTTTACGCCAAACTCCCACCCGAAGTGGAATACCACGGCTGGGTATGGCTGTATCGGCGAAAAACGCCAGAGGTAAACGCCATGCCATAAAACTAATATTGGTATGCAGGTCGGCTCGGCCGTCTCGATGCGTTTCAGATTGAACATTTATCATGGGCTTGATTTATGCGATGGCTGATGAGCATTACGTTCACTCTGATTCTCGCGTCGGGTAGCCGAGCCCAAAACTCCCCCGTTCGCATCGCCGTTGTCAAAACCTGGGAGGAGCTACTTGCTGTGAAACCCCTGGACCTAGGCGACGGCGTTCGCGTTCGCCTTGGTTTGGAAGCTGACAAGGTAGCACGGTGGAGCGGTGCACTCATCTACTGCCTCGCCGAAGGACATTTGCCATCAAATTCAAGTAAGGGAAACTCTCCGCTTGGGCCAGTTCAGGCCAAGGTGAAATTTGCGAATGAGATACAGGCCGAGGCCGAGCACGCAGCGAAAATTTTTGATCGCGGAAACGTCGATCAGCCGAAAGGAACCTACCTCTACGTGTCATCATTCGCAATCGATCGCGTTGGAACTTATTTCATAAGCATTTCCAAGGAAAAAGGAGTATCTCTTGCGACGGCAACCGTAGCGGGTACGGACGACTTTTTTCATCCCTGGACGCCCTTCCTCATCCGATCGGCGGCCCCCGAAATTCCTGGCGAAGGAATTGGGCTGCCAACCGAGGATGGACTTAGTCCCGTCGTGGCGCTGAAAGTTGGCGAGAAAAAGCACGGGCATCTACCAACATTCCTACCAAGCGACGAAAAGCCAGGCCTTTCGATCCGGAAAGTAGATAAAGAAATCGACATTAGTTCGCGGACCGAATTTACGACGAGTCGGCCGGACTACCATTTCTTGGCGCGTTGGTGGGTCAATGGAAAACCATACGTGCCGAAACAGACAGAGCACTTCTGGTGTTTCGCAGGCTACGGGCGCGTCACGGAGGGACGGGACCTTCGTCGGGAGTGGACGTTTTATCCCGAGCGGATTGGCGCCAGACCTGGTGACAAGGTCGGCTTACAACTAATGCATTGCGAAGGTAGATGGGATTGGTGCGGCAATGAAGGCCATTTAATGAAAATTGGACGTGACCGCAAGCGTGAGAATGTCCGAGTCTCGAATCGTATCGAATTTCATGTTGTGAAATGAGTGAAATCTCCTCAACACCGGGCAAACCAATCCCGAGAAAAAAAGTACCAGGTACCGATTTAAGTTTGTTTTGTACAGTTTGATTATTAGATAAATATTCCTGACTTTACCAGGCACCCATGCTTTTTTCCATTCTTTTCAAAATCATCTCGAATACGGCGGGTCGCCAACGTCTATAAATTGGCTAGCGAAAACTGCTAGTCCCGAACGCATGCACCGAGCTTTGTTGTGTCTTGAACGGCTAAGCCGCCTGACAAAGGAACGATTTCGGGGTGCGCGATTAGACCGAGCGCGCGTTTCGTGGTACGCTGGTCCGTCTGACATTCTTCCCCTAGTGGATCCACCATGGGTTGGCGCTTACGTACTCGCAATCGGCAGCCCGAACGGATGGACCAGCCGAACGTGGACCCGCAGGAGCATCGACAAGCCCTTTTGGCTCTCGAACGGATCAACGGGTGGAGCCTGACCAGCCGAATCCTTTGGCCCGCCCTACGTGACTTGGCCAAGGCAAGCCCTTCACCGATCCGCGTGCTCGACTTAGGATGTGGGGGCGGCGATGTCCTCTTGTCGCTTTGGAAACGAGCAAATCGTGCGAAATTGCCAATGATATTTGTCGGATTCGACATGAGCCCGACGGCGATCGGTTACGCTCGGGAGCGTGCCGCCTCCTTGAAGCGGGATGTCGCCTTCGAGGTATGCGACGTTTTACAGGCGGATCTTCCCAACGATTTCGATGTCGTCACCTGTTCGCTTTTCCTTCATCATCTGTCAGAATCGGATGCACAAGAACTTCTGGGCCGAATGGCGAAGGTGACGCGTCGGCTTGTCCTGGTCAATGACTTATCCCGTTCAATCCTTGGCTACTGGTTGGCGTACTTTGGGACGCGGGTTTTGTCCCGATCTTCGTTGGCGCATTACGATGGCCCCATTTCGGTGGAAGGTGCCTTCACCCCCGAAGAGGCACTTCTTCTTGCGGAGAAGGCAGGATTGGTGGGTGCCAACGTTCGCCGATGTTGGCCCTGCCGGTACCTGTTGGAATGGAGCCGACCTTGAAGACCGACGTCGATGCGTTGATTGTTGGAGGAGGACCTGCGGGAGGCACCGCTGCCCTCTTGTTGGCTCGCGCCGGCTGGTCGGTCGCCTGTATTGAACGGAAGGCGTTCCCGCGAAAAAAAGTGTGTGGCGAGTATCTGTCGGCCACCAATGGTCCGTTGTTCGAATCACTCGGATTAACCGCCGACTTTGTCGCTGCCGCTGGCCCGTGGGTTACTCACGTGGGCCTTTTTACGGGAAAACACAGTGTCATGGCACCGCTTCCCCAAATTCAGGGAACGGGACTGCCTTTTGGAAGGGCATTGTCTCGGGAGAAACTTGATACGCTATTGCTCCAGCATGCGCGTCAGGCGGGGGCCGAGGTTCGGCAGCCAAGTTGGGTCGAAACGCTGCACCGCATACCAGAAGGGTTCCGGTGCGAAATCCGCGACGAAACCACAAACACGCTTTCGACGATTTTCGCGAAGATCGTGTTGCTCGCTCATGGTTCCTGGAGCCGGAAGTACGGAGTCAGTCCGCCAAACCACCCTGGCGACTTGCTCGCCTTCAAAGCCCATTTTTTGGGTGGAGGTTTGCCCTTGGGGGTCATGCCGCTGCTTGCCTTTCCGGGCGGGTATGGCGGCATGGTTCATGGTGACGAAGGTCGATTCAGCGTTTCGTGCTGCGTCCGTCGCGACATGTTACATGCGTTTCGGCTTCGTTATCCAGGCACGACGGCCGGCGAAGCCGTCCAGGCCCACCTCGAGGAATCTCTGACAGGTGTGAAGCAGGTATTTCGAACCGCCCGGCGTGACGGAGCTTGGCTTTCCGCAGGACCGATTCGCCCGGGCGTGCGTTTGGCATGGGCCCCCGGTATTTATCCGTTGGGAAATCTCGCGGGGGAAGCGCACCCGGTGGTGGCCGAGGGAATCAGCATGGCCATGCAGTCGGCATGGTTCCTGGTTCAAGAGCTTCAAAGGCGAACGAAATCGCCTTACGAGGTGGGGAAAAATTACGCGAAGCGTTGGCGGCAGGTGTTCGAGCCTCGTGTACGCTCCGCCCAAGCCATCGCACACTGGGCCATGAGCCCCGCATTGCTTTCCGCCTCATACCCTTGTCTGCGGATGTGTCCATCGCTCCTGAGCTGGGGTGCCCGTGTTTCGGGAAAAGTTTGCCGGGTTCTGCCTCGTTCGCCCAAGGGGAGATTATGAGCTATGGAATTCACGGAATCGGAACGGCCAACCCTGAGACCGTGGTCACCCAGGAACAGTCGTTCGCCTTGGCGTCGGTGCTGTGCTCGCGTACTCAAGAACAACGGTCCTGGCTGCCAACCATGTATGAACGGACTCGTCTCTGCTCGCGCCACACCTGTCTAGACACAGGCGTCATTCAAGACATTTTGCAGGGAACCCGCGTATCGAAATCGGTGTTCCTTCCGACCGGCGACGCCGAGGATTTGGGCCCCACCACGGCCCAACGCATGCGAATCTATGCCGACCACGCGCCGCGCCTTGCGCATCAGGCGGCACTTCGTGCGATCACCAAAGCAGGTTTTTCAGCCTCCGAGATTTCTCACCTTATTACCGTTTCGTGCACCGGTTTTCTCGCGCCGGGAATCGACCACGATCTGATGAAACGATTGAATCTACCTGCCGGAGTGCAGCGAACGCACGTGGGATACATGGGCTGTCATGGAGCACTGAATGCGTTGCGTTTAGCGTGTGCCTTCACACAACAGAATGCGGACAGCCGTGTGATGGTTGTTTCCGTGGAGTTGTGCAGTCTGCATTATCATTTCGGCTGGAAGGACCCAGGGAAGGTGATCGCCAACGCGATCTTCGCGGATGGTGCCGCTGCCGTGGTCGGGAAGCCGGATCCGGATTCGGCGTGGAAGGTGACGGCGAACGGTTCGCACCTATTTCCCGGCACCACGTCTGACATGTCGTGGACGATCGGCGATCATGGCTTCGAAATGACCCTTTCCAAACGTGTACCAGCCCTCATCGCACGGGAACTTCGAACCTGGATCGAACAGTGGCTGACTCGGCATGGATTGACGCGGGAGCAAATCAAAAGCTGGGCGATTCACCCCGGCGGGCCTCGTATTCTCGAGGCGGTTGCCTCCGCTTTGGAACTCACTGCGGACCATATGCGCCCATCGTGGGAGGTCTATCAAGAGTTCGGCAACATGTCGTCGGCCACGCTCCTGTTCATTCTGGACAGACTTCGTCGACACGGGGCGGACCGGCCGTGTGTCATGCTCGGCTTCGGCCCAGGGCTTGTTGTCGAGGCAGCGTTGATTCGGTGATGCCGAGACCTTTTCGAGATGGAGTATCGTTTTGGGCACGGATTTTCGCCTGGACGTGGATTTTCAACCTCCGCCAGACGGTTTACCCAATCGCGAGTTCACGCACTGACGCCTACAGGCACGTTCTCAAGCCAGGACACATACAACGCCTGCAGAAATTCTTGCCAGGTCGCGATGGCAACATCTGGGGATTGATCGCCTAGCTCCAGCGTGGTTCGCTGAATCCGTTCCTCCGGATTCGTGATCGCGTTCAAAGCGGAAAATTGTTCCTTCGTTTTCACCACTTCGCCATCGAGTGCGATGGCCCCGAACCAGAGCAAAACCAGCATGCAATGAGACGGTTCGAGAGGTTCTGGAATACAGATCAACGCTTGAAAGATCTGATCGGAGGTGACGGACTGTGAGTTGAAAAAGCCTTTTTTGATTTTCTTCGAGAGCGGGCGAGCCAATTCAAAGAGACCGCCCGCGCGGAATTGCTGAAGTGGTTCGCCGGTGTAACGAAAGTCACGCACCATGTTAAGCAGCAAAGTTCCGCCCACGGTGTCCGAAGGAAGTAGCCGATCCATGATCCAGGCTTCGCTTTCCTTGGTGATGGGATAGTTAACGCCTCCGATGCATCCGAACGGCACGCCGGGCAAGTTGACGACGCAGTTTTTACACGAGGCTTCATGTTCCTTCAAAGGTTCCGCCATCTTGAGGAGGTCCTTGTAGGAAACTTCGGTTCCCTCGCTGGTGCCGGTGTCAGGCCGATAATGGCTTACCGTGATGGTTGCGTCCTCTAACGAACCGCCCTCCTGCGAGACGATGTCCGCGATCGCGTTGGCACGCCCCACCGCTTTCAAGCAGTCCAGAAGGCGATTCACCCCCTGGTATTGGTCGCCATTTCCCAAGATGTTTTTGGGCTCACAAGGCAGCAGCAAAATCCATTCGATGGCCATGGGTGAAACTCCGAAGGCAATGGTATGATGCTCGTCTTACGAAATTTTCGAAATGACGAAAAGTCAGCGGAATAAAGAGGCACTTGTTTAACTATAATTTCTTATGGGAAAAATTCGTTCCATCTCACGCTCAGACCCAGAGAGAATGGAAAAACAAAACCTGGTTTTATCGAGATGGTCGTGCATGAAACGGTGAGCTACTTTCTCCGTTCTTTAAACCTCGGCGTCTCATTGTGTCATTCCATGAAGGCGAACCGCTGAAGCCGCGAGGGATTTCTTCGATACCGATCGAGCAAGCGGTTTCGGTCCTTGGTTACCGACGAACGCCGATCGCTCCGAGCGAGGCTCTCATTGAAACGTTTCATCGGCAAGGTTTGCGAAAACCGCCTTGAACTGTGCAAGGACGGAGAGATTGGTAGGATGGAGGCTCTCTTTTTTCCCCCTAACCGTTCGCGTTTCGTGGAGGCTCGGAAATGATCCGCCCACCTTGGCTCGCCTGGTGTCTCGTTTTCGGTGTCAGCTTCGCGTGGGCCTCGGGTCTGCGTGGCCAAACCGTGACGCCCGAAGAACTGAAACAATTCTACGAACTCCTCAAAGAGCCCGATGGGAAGGAATCTTACGAACGGCGACTGGCGTTTCTGGTGGATGTTTTCGAACGCATCGGCGATTCAAAAAGGCGCCTTTCCGGTGGTTCGATCGTCGGTCCGAAATCGATGCGCATTCCGTCGGAACGGGCCATCCCTTTCCTTACGAACTTCGCACATCATCCTTCAAGTTTGGTGCAATTCGCTGCACTGAAAGAGCTGGCGGTATATCGAACCGAAGCCAAGCATGCGACGCCGCACATACGCCATCTTCTCGAATCGAAGGAGGGGTTCGTCGCGGAAGAGGCAGCGAAAACCATCGCGAAAATCGACCCGGGAAACCGCGAAGTCGCCGAAGCGTTGGTGAATCGCCTGGCGCACGGCACGGAGGATGACTCGTGGAAGCGTGCGGCGCTCATGGCCCTGGTGGAGATGACGGACGTGGTTCCTAAATCGGCGATGGCCATCATTCTGCCGTTTCGCGAACATCGCTGGACGGAATCGCGGATCGCCGCGTTTGAAATCGTGGGTAAACTTTTGCATCCCAAATTGCGGTCGCTCGACGAGGTTCGTGCGCTGGAATACCTCGATTGGCGAAAGGAGGACGACCACGGCTATTCCGTGCTTCGCGCCATCCAAGAAGGCGGTGCGAAGGCTGAATTCGCAATCCCCCTGTTGGTTGAGCTATTGACGTCGTCGCCGCCGACCTACGTGGAATGTGCGACGATTCAGACGTTGGCGAAGGTAAAGACGGGAAATCCTCGGATGATCTCCGCGGTGCTCGAACGGTTGGTGGCGTCGGATTTAACCGTGGCGCACCATGCGTCGAAGGCGCTGGGGGACCTTGATTTTTCCGATGCGAAGTCGGTGCGTGCATTGGCGGCAGGAATGCGTCATGCGAATCCGCGGGTGCGTCACGAGGCGGCGGTTCGTTTACGGTCCCATTTTCAGGGGAAATCGATCAGCGAAAGCTGCCGGGCCGAATTGGCGCCGCCACTGTTGGCCACGTTGAACGACGTGAACGAGGAAACCGCTCCAGGATCGCTCGAAGTGACTCTATCGTTGCTTTCCTTCATGGGCAAAGACGCGGCGCCCGCGAAGGCGACTTTGAAACGCCTTTACGAGTTCGATGCCTACTTTCGAAAACATGATGCGGCAGCACGTCAGTTTCGCATCAAACCGACGGTGGTGGATCTGCTTGCTGGGCTCGGTGTGCCCGAAGAACTTGTGCCGTTGCTGCGGGATACGTTGAAGGCAGGCCCGCGCGAGAGTGAATTCACGGCTCAGGAATACGCGTCGGCGGCGCGGGCGTTGACCTTGCACGGAGAAAGGACCAGCGACCTCGTGCCGTGGCTCATTCCCGCATTGACCGTAAAGGGGTCGGAGGCGATGGTGTCTGCGATGGAATTCCCTACCGGCCGACGAATGTCGTCCACGGCACAGATCGAAGCGTTGAAAGCACTGACGAGGATTGGTCCGCCCGCCAAAGACGCGTTGCCTCGCCTTCGCGAATTGGCCGAGCAAAAAGAGATCGGTATGAAGCAATTCGATTGGCCGATATTTCGACACAACACCGTCATCCGTGAAGCCCGAGCCGCCATCGCCGCCATCGAGAAGCAATGAACGAAGCAAAGTGATCGTTGCCGGTGCATGGGCGACGAACAGCCAGTCGTCGATCGTGAAACGGCCAATGCGAAAAAAAAACACTTACCTGGACGACGCGACCCACATGCTTTCCCGTCGACGTTTTCCATGAGGCCAGGACATCGCGGGAACCTGATCCGAGGCCACGTTCGGGACAAACCTTCGCGTTCGGAATGGAGTGGTCGAGTCACGTAACTCCTTGATCAAATGTCGGGCATTCCATCTTGAAGTGTTTCCCGGAGCCGTTCGCATGCTTTCACCCAGTGGCGGCGGATTTGCCGTTCGCTGACTTGCAGGAGTTCCGAAATCTCTGCTTGCGACCATCCTTGATAGAAACGGAGATCGACTACCTCGCGTTCCCAGACCGGAAGCTTTTGAACCTGTTCATGAAATGCGGTCCACCGATCGATTTCGTCCATCGATTCGATTTCGGCGGGCGGGTCGATGGCGCGCGAGTCAGGATCCAAACCCGCGTTCAGGCTGGGCCGAGTAATAGCGGGATAGCTCCAGCAATTCCCGGCGAACCTGCTGCGCGACGAGCCCGAAGAAGTCTCTCGTGGATGCAAATTGGATTTCGTTCAACGAGCGCATCAGCCTAACCAGCGTCGCCTGGACGATGTCCATGGTTTCTTCGTGCTTTCGAAGCGAGGGAAACTGGTTCAGCATGCGGCGAGCGATTTTTTCGACCCGTCCGAGGATACGCCGAAAAAGTTCCTCCCGGGAGGCGGCGTCGCCGTTGCGGATGGATTCCGAGAGGCGAGTCAAAAGGATCGTGGATAAATCGGGGGAGTTCATTTCGCAATCATCCTTGCGGAACCTCGGGATTCACCTCGAACTCCGCGTTCATACGGTTTACAGTCCTGGACAGACCCACCAAATGATACCATAAATAAAGGGCTTTTGTGGAAGGATCCCTGGCCGAAACGTGCTCGCCTGGGATCGAGATGCGACGACGCGAAGGTGGCGACGAAGGATCTGAATTTCATGGATTCGTTCGAAAAATCGGAGGCGCTTCGAAAACGATTTCTTCACGCCTGGCAAACGCAAGGGCGGTCCATACTGACGGATCTGCTTCTTGAAGCGGACCCGGCTCATCGCGACGAGGCTTTTTTTCAGTTGCTCGACCTGGAAATGGACTTGCGTGAACGCCAAGGCGGACCGCTTTTGAAAGCAGAGGCGTGGGAGCGATTCGCATCGCTCGGTCCATGGGCGGTTTCAGTCCTCGAAGAAGCTTTTCCAGAGAAGTCGACCGTTGTTTTGAAGGTTATCGAAGGACCTTACTGGGGCAAATCGTTTGCCTTGGAGGGGGCGACTCAATTCACTATCGGTCGGTCCACGAAACTGCAAATCTCCCTCTCAGAAGATCCGTATATCTCCCGCCACCATTGTCTGGTGATGGTGAATCCACAATCGGTCCGCATTGCCGACTTGGGAAGTAAAAGCGGCACCTTCGTAAATGCCGAGCGGATTCGCGTGGCCGATCTGAAGCATGGCGATTTGATTCAGGTCGGCTCGACGGTGTTGGAGGTCGTTCTGCCAAGTGACGATCCGGCGATCTCCCTGGATTCTCCGAGCAATTGGACCGTGGAACCGGCCGGCTTGGGAGCATTGCCAAGTATTCCCGGTTTCACGATCGAACGCGAGGCGGGCCGAGGGTCGATGGGGGCGGTATATCAGGCAATTTGGGGGGAGACCGGCGAAACCGTGGCCTTGAAAACGCTGCATCCTGCCCTCTTGGCAAGCAGTCCGGACGTTAAACGATTCCTACGGGAAGTGAAGATTCTCGAAAAAATGGAGCATCCCCATATCGTCCGGTTCGTGACCGCGGGAACCCTGAAACGGTATTGTTATTTAGCCATGGAGTTCGTCCAGGGTACCGATGCGAAGCGATGGGTTGCCGAGAAAGGTCCGTTGCCTCCCGCCCACGCCCTCGTCTGGGCCGAGCAATTGTTGGACGCGTTGCAACATGCCCATGAGCGTGGCATCGTGCATCGCGATGTGAAGCCGAGCAATTTGCTGGTGCCGTTTGGGGGCGAACGGGAGGTGATCAAGGTATCCGATTTTGGCTTGGCCAAGGCGTATGAATCGTCGAGCCTGAGCGGTTTGACGATGGCCAATCAATCGGGAGGCACCCCTGCGTTCATGCCGCCGGAGCAGGTGGATAATTTTCGCGGCGCGGGTCCAAAGGCTGACCAATACGCTGCCGCCGCCACCATCTATCATTTGTTGACGGGTCAGAACATTTACGAGTCGGCTCTTTCCGTCGAGGAATTGCTGGACCGGATTTTGACGCACGAGCCGATTCCACTACGGTCAAGTTCACCCTTGGTGCCGGACCGATTCGACGCGGTGATTAAACGCGCCTTGCAACGATCGCCCGAAAACCGCTTCGCCTCCGTCCGTGCCATGAAGGAAGCTTTGGTGGGAAGGTAGACCAAAAAAGCCACCTCCACCATTTTCTTGGTATTTAGCTTAGTTTTCCCCATTTAAGATAAATATCTTCCATGTCGTTGTAGGTATTAAGATTTTCGTTCGTGTAGTTCAACGCGAAAATGCCGGCCGCATTGATGCTCGCCGAAGGATACATGACAAGTCCTTCCACACCGCCACCGGCAGTATAATCCACGACGGTGGTCCCGCGAACTCGTTTGCCGGCGGCGTTGAATTCATCGAAATAGACGGTGGACTCATTCTGAAAATCGATGTCGCTGTTGCGAGCGTAATAGTCTCGCTGGTAAATGATCCCGAAAGATTTCGTCGTAGGTGAAACGACAACTTGCGGGGCGGAATACCAGGTCGATGAGGAATACCCTAAGCCAATATCATCAGGTGTGTAGCTGGACGAACCTTTCGCGACGGAAAAGATCGCGCCGAGGACTCCACTGGAACTGACCTTCCTCGCGAATATGGATTCCTCGACGGTGCCGGAGACGGCCCCGCGTTCCTGCCAGGCGACGACCGCGTCACCGTTGTTGGCGATGCCAAGAGAAGGGCTCGTCTCGACACGTCCCGACGGGGCTTTGGCCACCACGATTGGCGTGCCCAACGGCGTGCCGGTTTTCGAATAGCGGTTCAGGCGGATGTCGTTGCCGGACCGGTAAACGATGTCGAACACCGCGTTGCTACCGCGGCTCCGGGCGACCTGGGAAGTCTGTTCCTTCGCTGCCGTCGCTGCAACGATGATCGTTCCAAGCGGAGATCCGTTGTTGCTGTACCGTTTGGCGAGAACATTGAAATTGGCGGCGGTTACCTGGGTCGTGTAGCTAACGATCGTCTCGCCACCTGTCGAACATGCAATACTTGGGCTGAATTCCCGCGCGGAAGAAGCCGCCACGTTGCGAATGGTGCCGACGCGTTGACCCGACGCGTTGTACCGAGCCATTAACACATC
>WBZS01002049.1_pt1 | contig 13531 bp, 7 predicted proteins | sample 5204201 | NCBI WGS metagenome assembly WBZS01 (sample SAMN12344357, study PRJNA552823) | activated sludge metagenome | biome: Activated sludge suspended growth; feature: Nitrification reactor; material: Wastewater; isolation source: activated sludge from nitrification reactor of wastewater treatment...
CGGCAAGCCACCTTTATTTGTGGGTGCCCAACGCGCTTCTGGCTGAAGGCCTGTCTGTACTTCAGGCCTGGGGATTTACTTACAAGTCGAACATCGTCTGGCATAAAGTCAGAAAAGATGGCGGGCCGGACGGTCGTGGCGTAGGTTTCTACTTCCGCAACGTGACCGAACTGGTACTTTTCGGGGTGCGTGGCAGCATGCGAACGCTGCCTCCCGGACGACGCCAGGTTAATTTCCTGGCAACACGAAAACGCGAGCACTCGCGCAAACCAGACGAATTCTATGAAATCGTCGAGTCCTGTAGCCCAGGTCCCTATCTTGAGCTGTTTGCGCGCCATCGACGGGAAAATTGGGAAAACTGGGGAAACGAAGTTCCTGTAGTTGTCGGCGAACATATTCTGACCGAACGCAAACTGACTCAGGAAGCCCAACTGCGCTTGCTTCAGGAAACGGCGCTGTATGTACCCGGTTGCATCGACTGAAACATCACAGCCGCAAGTCCATGTTGATCTGACAAGTGCCAACACGCTGGCACTGCCGGGGCATGCGGCGCTTTTTGCCGAAATCACTGCTGCGCATCAACTGACCGAGTTTGCCGGCCGCACAGCGAGTCGCTGTTTCATGCTCGGCGCCGGCAGCAACCTCGTTCTGACTGGCGATTTTGACGGCCTCGTGTTGCATATGGCCATCACCGGCCGCGAACTGGCCGGCGAGGATGCCGAAGCCTGGTACGTGCGCGCCGGTGCCGGCGAAAACTGGCACGACTTTGTGCAATGGACGCTGGCGCAGGGTTGGCCGGGGCTGGAGAATCTGTCGCTGATTCCCGGTACGGTCGGCGCAGCGCCGATCCAGAACATCGGCGCATACGGGCTTGAACTGGCTGAACGCTTTCATTCGCTGGTCGCTTTGGACATGCACAGTGGCGAGGCTGTGCGCTTTGACGGTAAGGCTTGCCGTTTCGGCTATCGCGACAGTGTGTTCAAGCAGGAAGGTTGGCATCTTGAAGGCCGCTTCGCGATTACCGAAGTGACTTTCCGTCTGCCCAAGGCCTGGCAGGCGCTCACCCGCTACAGGGATGTTGCCGACGAACTTGCGTCACGAAATATCGTCGACCCTGATGCACAGCAAGTGGCCGCAGCCGTTGTTGCCATCCGCCAGCGCAAGCTGCCCGACCCGGCGCTGATTCCCAATGCCGGCAGCTTCTTTCATAACCCGGTAGTCGACGTTGTGATTGCTGATCGGCTTTTGGCCGCTCACCCCGGCATGCCGTGTTATCCGCAAACCGATGGCCGCCGCAAGCTTGCTGCCGGCTGGCTGATCGAACAGGCCGGCTGGAAGGGCAGATATCTCGGCCCGGTTGGCATGTACGAGAAACAGGCGCTGGTGCTGGTCAATCGGGGTGGCGGAACAGCGGCCGATGTGGCGAAGCTCATGCAGGCGGTACAACGCGATGTGCGCGAGAAGTTTGGCGTTGAGTTGACCCCTGAGCCGATCATTCTCGGTGCTCATTAGTCGCCAAATGGGTCGACAAACAGGGAATCTCCTTGCCCAATGACGATTGGATGTTGCATGGAGAAAGACGGTCGTTCATTTGACCGCAAGATGCCGGAAGAAATTCGGCTGATGGGGTCGCGCGCTGCCAAATAGCCCCAACCCGGCTATTGCAACATGAAGGTTTCGTACTCCAGTCGGCCCAGGCGGCGGTCGAGAAGGGCCAGCGCGGTGGCCAGGGTAACGAGCACTGAGAGGGCGAAGCCGTAGCCATAGAGCGCGGCACCCCACCATAGCGATACTCCGGTGAGCAGGATGTTGAGCAGCAGGAATTCGCTACAGAGCAGCAGAATGATGCGGCGCTGATCGAGATAGAAAAATACGTTGAGCACCGACAGCAGCACGACCTGCAGGCTGGCTCCGATGACCTGAACGTAGAGCAACGGCAGATAGAGCTCGGAAATATCGAGCGCCTGCAGCAAGAGCGGCCCGGCGACGAAAGTGACGAGCACGGCGAGCGTCTGGATCTTGCCGATTTCAGCCATTCCCTGCTTGATCGAGTAGACCATTTCGTCGCGCATGTCCTCGATGTATTCCAGCGAGCCGCCGCTGCGTACGGCATCGTAGAACTTGTCGTAGTACTCGACGAAATCGGTTTCGATTCGCACCATGAATACGGCCATGCCGGGGATGATCGACAGGTAGGCGAGGAAGACCGGCAGGTCGTAGATGATCGAAGCGCGCAGGGCGCCGATGATCGGTTCCGAGGTATCCGGGAAAAACCAGAACATGAACTTGTCGACCCAGATGCCGAGGTTGTAGAGCAGACCGATGGCGAGCAGGCTGGAAAACATCGCTCCGCGCTTGGCGAAGTCGAAAGCAATCAGTTCCTGCGGACGGAACTCGCGGATGGTCAATACCCACATGCCACCGAGCAGGACACTGTGACCGATGACGAATCCGGCCATCAGTCCTTCCAGCCCAAGCGGGCGCAGCAGCAGCGCCAGCGTTACTGTGATGGCATAACCGATGGCGAACAGTGCGACGATGGCCTTGTAGCGCTTCATCCCCGACAGGAAGATGGTCACGATCCAGATTGCGCACATCAGGATGAAAGCGGCGAGCATCAGGATGCGGTAGACGACGCCTGTTCCGGGGAGCAGCACGAACAGTCCGATGATGCCGACAATCGAGGCGATGAGGATGACCAGCAGCAGCACCCCGTTGAGGTTCGGCGAGACGACTTCGTCCTTGTCTTCGAACAGGCGATCGGAGACGAAGCGCGTGAAGCCCAGTTGCAAACCGCCGCTCAGGATCAGACTGGTGGCGATCAGGTAGGTCACCGATGTCTGGAACTGCGTCACCAGGAACGATGGCACGACTACCGCGCTGCTCAACAGGCCGATGATCAGGATGCCGAGGATGGACAGCACCCAGGGGCCGGAGCCGATGATACCGGCGAAGGTGTAGGCCTGCAGCAGGCCGACCAGCGTCTCCTTCTTAAGCAGCTTGCGCAGCTCGAAGCCGATGCCGGCCATCAGTCCGCCCCTCCTGCCGCCAGCGCCCGCTCATAGACGCGGCGATAGGCGCCGAACATGAGGTCGTCGGTGTAATAGCGTTCGACACGGGCGATCCCGGCCCGGCTTGCGGCAGCCCACGCCTGGTGGTTGCCGAGCAGTTCAAGCGCTGCGTCGGCCAATGCCTGCGGGTCGGCGATATTGACAACAGCACCGGAAGCGCCAAGCGCGCGGTCATCGTCGCCCAGCCCTTCGATCAGTTGCCGACATGAACCGACGTCCGTGGAGACGGTGGGAACGCCGGCGGCATAGCCCTCAAGGATGACCAGCGGCAACGCTTCGCTGATCGACGAGAGAATGGTCAGGCCGATCTTCGGCATCAGATTCTCGATCTTCTGGAAACCAAGAAACTTCACCTTGTCTTCAAGGCCCAGGCTGGCAACGAGATTGCGGCATTCCTCGGCGTAGGCCGGGTCTTCGTCCTCCGGCCCGGCGATCCAGCCTTCTGCCGCCGGCATCTGGTTCGCCACCCGGCGCATGGCCCGGATGAAAGTTTTCACATCCTTGATCGGCACCACGCGCCCGATCAGGCACAGGACCGGCGGCGGCGCTTCGGGCCGTAGTGCGCGCAGGGGTGCGAACCGCTGCAGGCTGATCCCGTTGGGGACATTGAACGTTCGTTCTGCCAGTGCGCCGTCGGCAATCTGGCGCAGCCGGTTGGTTTCGTAAAGCGCGATGATCGGATCGGCCGAGTCGTAGCAGAGTCGTCCCAGCCATTCGAAGAAGCGGATCCACATCTGGCGAAAGTAGGAGAGTTCGGTCGGGTCGCGCTGAAAGATGTTCCGGTTGTCGCGAATCCACTCGCTCTTGAACAGGTCGATCTTCCGTTCCTTGGTGTAGATGCCATGCTCCGAGAGGATCAGCGGCCGTTGGCGCGTCTGCCGGAGCATGGCGCCAAGCAGCCCGGCATAGCCCGTGGAGACCGAGTGAAACGCTTTCACGGGAATCAGGTTGTGGGCGATGCGTGCGAGCGTCCAGACCGGAGCATGCATCATGCGTACGGTCCAGAAGAAATCGACGAAAGAGGGGTCGGTGCAGTTCTTGCGATAGCGGTCGGCGATGATGCGCCAGGCCTCCTCGCTATGCAGGAAATCATCTTCCGGCAGTCGGCCGCCGGGCATCAGGTCGCGGATGATTTCGCTGAACGCAGCGCAGGCGCCAGCCGGTGCGGTTTCTCGCAGGAAGCCGTCGTGCAGTCTTTCGGAAAGCGCAAAGGCATCTGCGGCACCCGGCCGCGGTTTCGGCTTTTCACCCTGACCGATGAAGTCATACAGGTAGTGCGCCTCCAGATGAACGACGTTTTTCGGCAGGGCGTATTTCATGTCGCCGTAGTCTTCCCGGCGGCTGCCGATGAACACGATCGCAAAGCGCAGTTCCGGAAAGGCCAGGATGATCTGGTTGACCCAGCTCGATACGCCGCCGCTGACATACGGGAAGGTTCCCTCAAGAAGGAGCGCGATGTCGGCCTCGCGAGCCTGGGGGAACGTCATACCCGGCTCCAGTAGGCAATCACCGGCTTGAGGCGTGGCAGGGATTGCCAGTTGCCAAGATCACGCATCAGCGCACGCACCTCGTCGTAGCGCCCGGTCTCGAATGCCACTTCCGCCAGATACGGCACGATACGGGTTTGCGGCATGCCCAGCGCCAGCGCCCGTTCGTAGGCCAGGCGAGCTTTCTCCGGCTGGCGCAGTGCCTGCAGCAGGCGGCCGAGGCGCAGATGCAGTGCGGCGTCATCGGCCGATTCGGACGATTCGGCGAGAGCGATCTGGGTGAAACGGAGCGACTCGCGCAGGGCGTGCGTGCGCAGGTCCCCCTGTGCCAGTTCCTGATAGACAAGCTCCCAATACAGGTCGGCGAGCCGCCGGGCGCCCTTCCACCGGGCATCGTTTCCTTCAGCCGCCGCCTGATAGCTTTGCGAGGCGCGGTGGATGTCGTCGTTGATCACCTTTTCCTTGTTGTCGAGTATGCCGTAGGCAAGCAGGCGGATATCCTCGGACGGATCGGTGAGCACGTCACGCAGAAGCGGCGAGGCGACGTGCCCGGGTATTTTCTGCAGGGCGATAAGTGCACGTTGGCGGGCCGCCACAGGCGCGCGTTCGTTGCTGATGAAGGAACGCATGCCGGCCTGACGAAAACCCTTGCCGGCGCGCTGGTGCGTGTCCATTTTGGGTAGCGACACCGCCTCGAACTGGCCTTCAGGTTTGGCGGGCGGCAGCGAATGAAGCATGACGATGCCGAGGATGACGGCAACAAAGCCGAGTACGGGGACGGCGAAGCCGGTAGCGGTGAGCAGCAGCAGGACGGGCATTCGCCTGCGGCGCAGGCTGGCGGGCAGAAAAGCGATCGCCGCAAGGCCCAGCAGGAAACTGGCCGCGGCATGCGCAACAAGATAGGCGAGCAGCGCAGCATCGCTGGTGCTGCCGAGCAGCAAGCCGGCCCAGGCCGACGACTCAAGCGTCAGCGCGTAGAGACCGAGCTTCGGCTGGAACATTGCAGACTTCGAACAACTGGTTGAGCAGCGGCAGCGGCGCTATTTCGTTGATATGCAGGACGCGCGGGAAAACACCGGCCTCACTCAGCGAGCTACCACTCATCTGGCGAACCCACTCTTCGATGCGGGCGAAATAACCCTCTGCCTCCGCCGCGCCTGCCAGCGGCATCAGCGTTATGAGCACCTTGCGTTGCGGGGATTCAATAAGCCAGCTGACGTCCAGGGCGCGGCGCTGCCGGCCGATCTGGAAGGCCAGATAGTCGAGCTCCGGGCGCGGCAAGAATTCGAGCACAGCGATGCTGCTGACGGCCAGCGACCCCTGCCGGACGCGCCACAGCCGCTGCAGCTCTGCCGCAAAATCGTCGGGGCAGGCCGGGAACTCACTCTGGATCTCTGCCGCCAGTTTGCGCGCACCGAGTCCATCGACGTAGTAGCTGATGAGCAGGTTCAGTGTTTGCAACAATTCCTCGTTCAGGGCGAAGAATGGGACGCGCTCGACGGCCAGCAGGCCGATCAGATCGTCATCAAAGGTTTTCATCGGAACAGCGATGGCATAACTGCTGGGCGAGGTACCGGCGGCCAGCGCGGCGGCCAGATGCGACAGCGTGCCGGCCTCAATGGCATCGCGGACCAGTGGGTCGTCAGCGTCGAGTTGGCCATTGTTCCGGGCCTGGCCGATTGTCGCGACCGGTTCTGCCGTGATTTCCCCGTCGGCCGCCGCATGGATCGTGGCGATTTCCAGTTGGCAGTATTGTGCCAGCAGCCGCAACAGCCCCTGCGCGCCGGGCAGCGGCGATGCGGCGGCGCCGGGTTCGTCCCGAATCAGCGACTGCAGCGTCGACAGCGCGTCACGCATGGCCATCGGGCGGCCGATCAGATCCTGCTCAAGACGATCGTGTGACAGGCGCAGCAGGTAGTACTGGTGCGTCAGATATTCCAGCCTCTGGTCGAGGTACATCTGGATGCCTTCGGCGCGTCGGGCACGTGCCAGCCAGAGACTGGAAAACTCGCCGGCGAGCATGACCAGGATCAGGCCACCGAGGTAATTCAGCTTCGGGAATTCACCGACGATCCAGCCGGATGCGTTGAAGGCGGCCCAGGCCAGCAGCAGCACACCCGCCCCGCCCAGTCCGGCGAAGGGGCCGTAGCGCATGGCGAGAATGGCCGGCGCGAACCAGGCCCACGGGAAACTAGCCTTGATCCACAGCGGGTCGAGCGGATTTACCCAGATGCCGATGGCTACCATCAGCAGCGGCAGGATCAGGGTTTCTCCGGCGACGGACCAAGGGTTGCCGAACGGGCCGAGGTGGCGGAGCAGGTTGTCCTTGAAGGCCAAGATTGATCTTCCGCTCAGTCCTTGCTCGCCGAAAGGCCATCGCTGATCAGCTTGCGCATCAACTGCTGCGCAACGGCTGCCAGCGAATCCCGACTCCAGCCGGCCTTGGCCCCGACACCGCTCCACAGGGTTTCCCCGGTCGGCACGTCGATGATCGACACGGCGATGCCAACGGCAGGCTCGCCGTCTACACCGACTTTATAGCGCCACTCTTCGACACTGCCGGTGAGCGCGTAACGCGCCCCTTCGGCCCGCGCCCATTCGAGCGCCGCCTCGAACTGCTTGCGATCACCCGGTTCGAAAAGCGCTTCCTGCTGCAATGCAGCCGGGTAGCGCCGTAGCTTGGCGACGCCCTGCGCACGCAGCACGCCCTCCGCAACCGCCTCCGCCCGGCTGCCGGCCAGCGGTGTTTCAGTGAGGTTGGCGAAAGGCAGCAACACCCATGGTGCCTTGCTGCTGACGGCGGGTGCCTCGCTGCGGTCGAGCGTGGAGCAAGCCGCGAGCAGCAGGATCGCTGCCAGTACGGCGTAGCCTTGGACGGTACGTTTCATGGTGAGTCTCCTGTGGTTGATCTGTTCAATCCGTTCGTTCTAGAAGTGCAGCCGATAGTTAAAGCCAAATTCTCGCACCAGGCCGCCGGTGTTGGCACCGCCGCGACTCAGGCGCCAGCCGAGATTGAGGTGATCGGCGCCGAACACACTGCCGGCAATACCGGTGGCCAGATCGTAACCCGGCCCTTCATCACTGTGCCAGGTGCGGGCGACGCTGGCATAGGGGCGCCAGGCACGCGTGTAATCCTCTTCAAAATTCATGTCCGTCGACAGGCGGATTCCCTTGAAATTGAATCCGTTCGGAACGAAGAAGGTGCCAACGCTCGACGGGCTGTACTCGCCCGCCGGGAACAGCGGAGCCAGCTGCGGGTCGTTGACGTAGGATTTCTGGCTATAGCGGTGCTGCGACCAGAAGACGCTGGCCTCGAGATTGCGTGGCTCGGTGCGCAATGCATGGCCGTATTCGAATCGCCAGACATGCCCGCTGCCAACCCCGGCACCGGTCTGGGCATAGAAACGATCGTAGCTGCGTTCGACCGCGAAGCGGTCGAAACGGGTCAGATGGTAGGCCAGCGATACCGCGGCCTTATCCTTCATGCCGCCCACGCGCAGCGCGGTCGACTCGTCGGCCGGCTGGTCGTGACCCAGCGCAAAGGACGCCGTCAGCCGATGGTCCAGATTCTGCTCGTGCTCGATCAGCAGTGGATGGTAGGTGTCGAAACTCTTCCGCTCGGCAACGGTGAGCTTCGTTATGCCTTCGTTGTGCATCCATACCATCCGCGCGCTGTTGGCGGTCTCATTCGGCGTTTCCCCCATGGTCGCGGGGTCCCGGTTGTGGCGCGTGATTGTCCTCATCTCGAAATCCATCGTCAGGCGCGGCGAGAGGGCGACGTGGGCGCGGATGCTGGCGTTTCGCTCATCAACCGAACCGATATCGTTCTGCCAGACACTGCCGCCCACGTGATGCGAGTGTGCGAGCAGGGTCTCGCTCAGTTGCAGGTGCAACGGATCATCTGCCGGCAAGTCGGTCTGCGCGTCGAAGGCTTCGCTCTGGGCCAGCCTCACGTCGCCGGCCAGGCGCGCGGCCTCGATGCGGTCATTGCGAGGAATGAGCGGCGCATAGTCATCCAGCAGTTGACCGGACAGCGCCCGGTCGCCGGACTCCAGGGCGAGGCGCATTTCCCCCCACAGTGGCCGCGCCGCCGTTTTTGCATACTGCTGCCAGAGCCAGCCACGCGCCGCGTCGTACTGCTCGGCATCGAGCAGCCAACCGAAGGCCGCATCGCGCGCCGACGGCGACAACTGGCCATCCGCCGCACGATCGAGCCGGAGCATTTCGCGCAACGTGGCATAGGCCGGGTCACCGGGCCTGGCCAGCATCAGCAGCCTTGCGCGTGCGGCTTGACGCAGCGCGGCCATCTCGCGGGGCAATTGTTCGGCGGCGACCTGCTGCCGTGTCCGCCTTTTTTCATCAAGCAGCAATTGCTTGCGCAAACTCCAGGCGCGATCCACTTCCTGATTCTGCTCCAGCGCATCGGCATAGTTCATCAGCCACAGAAAGTCGTCGCGGTGTTCGGCAAGCCGGGGGGTCAGGTAGCGGCGCAGCGCAAGGTCCGGAATCGACAGCGCGAGATTGGCGGCCGCCAGCACATCGTGCATCGCCGGGTCAGGCTGCCAATCGCGTTCGTGGGCGGCCATTATGCTGCGCAGGCGCTTCCCTTCACCACTCTCGACCAGCAGCCAGAGCAAGGCCTGCTGAACGTCCACGTTGCCCGCTGCGAGTGCAAATGCGGCATCGAGGTCGGCCAACGCGAGGCTGCGCTGACCGTTAGCCATCCGGTATTGGGCCGAAAGGCGGAGGAAGTTTGCCTGCTGGCGAAGCTGGGCGGTTTCTTCGGCCGACAGCGTGCGCATCAGCTTTCCCATCTCCTGCCAGCGCCCTGCCGTGGCATAGAGGCCCAGCGCCTGCAGCAGCAAGTGCGTGTCACGGAAGCGCAACCAGCCGTCACTGCTGACCCGAGCGGCTTCGAGCGGGTATTCGTCAAGCAGCAGTGTGGCCAGGTTTTGGTGATCGCTGGCCACCGCCCCCTGGCCGGCAAGCACGTGGCGATAGGCGGCGGCAGCCTTCTTGTCGTGACCGAGCCGCGTGGCGATGTCACCACGCAGTCGCCAGTAAGTGGTACCGGCGGTGTCGGCAGAGTTGGCACTACCACTTTCGGCGGCATCGTCGACGCGCTCAAGAATCGCCAGCGCGCTGGCCTGCTCGCCACGTAACAGATAAAGCGTTCCGACGTGGACTGCTTGCGCCGTCGTCAACGCGTTCGTCGCCATGAAGCGTTGCCAAAGCTCCAGCGCCCTTTCGTCGTCCCCCATCCGTTCGGCCAGTTCGGCCATGCTGGCCAACAATTCCGGCCGTTTTTGCTGGCGGTATAGCTGTTCGAGAACGCGCATCGCTCCCCTGGGGTCGCCCAGACGTTCGAACGTCGCAACCAGTTCCGCGACCAGTGCCGGATTGGCGGGTTGCTGGCGCACCTGGTGCTCAATCGCTGCCAGCAAGGCTTTGTCGTCAAACAGGCCGGGCGCGAGCCGCAGAATCGCCTGCCAGGCTTCGTCGCTGCCGTTGGCGCGCGCCAGATACAGCCAGTGGGTGAGCGCGATCGCCGGGCGCCCGCTCCATTCCGAAACACGTGCCAGCCGCTCGCGCCAGACCAGATGGTCGGGCGCCTGACGCACGGCGGACGCGGCGACCTGCCAGGCATCCTCGAGCTTCCGATTGTCGAGGAAGGCTTCAAAGCCGAGGGTGTAGATGCGGTCGTCGAACGGCAGTTGCGGACCGCTCCTTTCGCCGACGGCTTGCCAGCGGATACCGTAGGCCGATGCCAACTGCTGCTGTTTCCACTGTCGCAGCAGCGACAGGCGCAGGAGCTTGCGGGCGTACTTGTCGGCTAGATCCGGGCGCCTGACCGAGCGCGCGAAGCGCACCAGCAATTCCAGCACCTGAGCGCTTTCACCCAGAGACGGCGTTACAGCCAGTTCCTCTTCAGCGAGAGCCAGCGCCTCCTTCACCTGGTCGCCGGACTGGAGCGCGAGCATGCCATCGATGAAGAAACGGCGTTGTTCGATGGGTTCACTGGTACGCCGCACCGCGATCAGGTAAAACTTGCCCGCCGCAAGGTATTCGCTACCCGCCATGGCTGCGCGTGCTGCCTCCGCGTACCAGTCGGCCGAACGCCCCTGACCGCTGGCAGCGACTCGCTGAAGCAATTCGATGCCAAGCTGGGTGTCGTTAAATTGGAGTGCCAGGCGGGCTATCTCGATCTTCCTGTCCTCAGGCCATTCCTGGGCAGCCAGAGTGCGCAGCGTGGAGCGCAGTTGCGCCCGTTGGGCTGCTCGTTGCGGTGTCCCGGGATCCATGCGGAAATAGCGTTGCTCGGCTGCGCGCCAGCTCAGCCAAGTAGCTTCCAGGCGTGTTTCCTTGTCCGGCGACTGGAGCAGCTTGGCCAGCGTAAGTTCCAGCTTGTCGTAGAGGCCGCTGCTCAGCTCATGGCGGGCCAGCGTGAGGCGGAGTTGCGGGTTTCCGGAATCGGTTCGCAGCAGATTCACCAGATAGGCATCGGTGAGCTCACTCTGCGGGGCTTCGATTATGCGATGAACCAGCGCCTTGTGCGGATAGATCGCGAACAGCACGGCTAGCACCAGCACGCCAAGCAGCGTGATCGACCACGGCGGCGACAGCCGCGGGCGCTCAACGGTCGCGGCAGCGAGTTTCGATCGTTGCAGTAGCATCGTTGATACCGAAGGTTTGAACGCTGCCGGAACGTTTCCGCGGCGTCAGCGTGCGCCCATTGGCGAGCACGCTGCAGTGGCTGGCGTTGGCCAGCGAAAACTCGATGGCTTGATACCCCTTGAGCGAGAAGCGCTGGCCAGCCTCGTGCGACTGCCAGTCGGTCAGTCGGGCGTTGGCATCGACAAGATAGACGGCGCCGGTCCGGGTTGCAGCAAAGCGCAGCAATGTATCGCCACTGGCCAGGTGAATGTAGTTGCCCTCGTTGCCGGCGAGATATCCGGCGACACCGCCGGAAACCGGGCGCTCTGGGTAACCCATCGCTACCGGCGCGCGCAGCGTGCGCAAGTCGCCGTTACCGCGGATGCGCCAGCCGCCATCTTCCCGTGCCAGCACCATCGTCTCGAAATCGAGAGCCTTGCGAATGAAGTCGGAGGCGTGGATCAGGTTGGGCGACTGCGCCAGCGACCAGTCGTAGACCTTGTACAGCGCCTTCAGCGACGCCTGCTTGCTGGCCGAGTAGGTGTGATAGTAGATGTCGATCGGCTTCAGTCGTCGCGGCGAATCGGTCATCTGGAAAGTCTCGATGACCCGCTCGAAGCCATAGTACGGGCCGTGCCACAGGTTGGTGTAGACGTTCTCGTTCATCACTGGTGCGAAGGTCTGGAAGATGCCGTCGATGGCATAGCCGAGCGGAGATACGGCGGTCAGGCTCGGAAACGAGCGGGTGATGATGGTATTGCCGCCGTTCATGTTCAGCAAGCCGGCATCTTCGGCAATGCGCAGGGCCTGTGCCTGTGGTGCGGCATCGCCGCTCCACAGCATGATCCGAACCGGTTTTCCGGGCGGCGCCAGATTCTTGCGGATGTAGTCGACCGAACCGACAATTTCCCGCTCCAGATTCATCTCGTAGCCGGGAATCTCCAGATGATAGCTGTCGTCCCCTTTCTTTTTTGGCGCGGCCAGCTCGGCGCGACTCCAGTCAAACGGATGCGAATACGTGTGGCTGGCAATCTCGATGTAGGGCAGCGCGAAGGTGCGCCGGGCAATAGCCTCCATCTCGGCCGAGAGGGCCGGGTACAGTCCGTCCGGGGCAACCTCGCCTTCAATCACCGACATCGTCGTCGGCAGCCGGTAGCGCTGCAACACTTGGGTCAACAAGGCTTCGCCGGCCAATGGCGTGCCCGGCAACTCGGCGCGGGACGGATAACCGTCGCCGTCGATGTGGATGAACATCAGGCGACGGCCGTTCTCTGTCGTCGTATCGGGCAGCGGCAGGTCGGGCAGAGCCAATGCCTGCTGCAGGAAGGCGAAGGGGTCGATGATCCAACGTGACTGTTCGCTGCCAGGCACCCCGACCACGGCATAGGGGTCGAGGACGTAGCCTCCCCAGCGGGTCAGCGCGGCAACATCGAAGGTTTGCCCCCGGGTGTCGGCCAGTTTCAGCAGGGATCGACCCTGCCCATCAGCCAGCTCCAACGGCGTCAGGTTACGACGGTCGGGTTGGGGGGGCGCCTCGAAGCCGATCATCGCGTCCTGGCTGGCGACGGTCAGGCGACCGGGAGTTCCCGAGGCCACCACGGATTTCAGGCCCAGGCGGTGTGCCAGCTTGCCTTCTGCGGCAAAGGGAAAGCTGCCGAATACGGCAACTTTCAGGCCCTGGTCGATTTGCTGCTGCAGCCAGTCTGCCACCTGGCGGCCGCGGGCAATCGGGGCGTTGGCCCAGATCACGATGCCGGCGTAGCGCGCAGCCAGCGGGCCGGCGGGCAGCGGCTTGCGCAAGTCGTGGAAATCGATCGTGTACCCCAGGTGCTGGATCGGCATGGCGCCAAAACGCATTGCCGGGTGCTCGATCAGCAAGCCATCGGGACTGCCGTCGTAAAGCATCAGCATGCGTCGTGGCACGATTTCCCGGCGCCCGATGCCGACCGTGCCGATCTGGCTATCGGTAACCCAGGGTTCGATGCCAAGCGCGCGAATGCGCGCGGCTGTTTCACGCATCTGGCCGCGTGCCTGCGGCGGCAGGTAGTCGATGGCCAGCACCGGCACACCGAATTCGTCGCGTACGCGACGCAACTGGCCGAGCAGCCACTCCCGGTCAGCAGCCGGCACTTCGACGTAGCGTCGGGAGGTCGCGTTCCAGCCGCGGAAGAGGGATTCGGCGGCGACCATGGTGATCTTGTCGCGGACGGCCGGCACGATCTCGAAACCACGGTTGAGAATCAGGCGAATACCCGGAAAGCGCCGGTGCAGGGTCTTGATGACGGCAATCAGTCCTTTTTGTTGCGCCGCTTCGTCGAC
>WBZS01002050.1_pt1 | contig 13528 bp, 14 predicted proteins | sample 5204201 | NCBI WGS metagenome assembly WBZS01 (sample SAMN12344357, study PRJNA552823) | activated sludge metagenome | biome: Activated sludge suspended growth; feature: Nitrification reactor; material: Wastewater; isolation source: activated sludge from nitrification reactor of wastewater...
CCGATATCGAACGCATGCATATCGAAGCGCACCAGCAGGGTTATGCCGCCGGACGAGTCGAAGGCCTCGCTAGCGTGCGCGACGACATCACACGGGTCGATGCATTACTGACCAACCTGCAAAAATCGATCGCGGAACTCGACCAACAAGTCGCCGACCAGTTGCTTGCCACTGCCCTTGAAATCGCGTCCCAAGTGCTTCGCCAAAGCTTGCGCGTCAAACCCGAACTGCTCCTGCCGGTCGTCAAGGAAGCCGTCGCCATACTTCATCCGCATACAGGCCACCCGGCGCTTTTTGTCCACCCTGACGATGCCACTCTGATCCGCACGCATCTTGGCGATCAGCTCGCGCACAACAACTGGCGCATCATCGAGGATGCCGCGCTCAGCGCCGGCGGATGCCGCGCCGAGCTTGGCGCCAGCGAAGTCGACGCGACATTGGAAACCCGCTGGCGGCGCGTGATCGAATCCATCGGAATCAGCAAGGAATGGCTGAGCGATAAGCCATGAGAAATCATGTCCATGAACGTCCGCGCGCTTAACGATCATTTGGCAGGCTGGACCGGTTTTCTCGAAAACTGCCGTGAGTCGGCCAGTCTTGCTGCCCCGCTCCTGTCGAGCGGCCACTTGACGCGCATCAATGGTCTGGTTATGGAAGCCTCGGGCCTCAAGTTGCCGCTTGGCAGTTCGTGCCGGATACTTCCCGTCGGCGGATCCCCCATCGAGGCAGAGGTCGTCGGCTTTAACGGTGAACGACTCTTCCTGATGCCGTCCGAGGATGTCTATGGCCTGTCACCCGGCGCCAAAGTGGTTGCCGTGGAAACTCCCACGGTTTCACCAAGAATGGGGCAACCCCCGCCAACCCGACGACGGGCCATCGATCGAGCCAAGATGCTCCCTGTAGGCGACGCATTGCTCGGCCGGATTGTCGACGGCGCGGGCCGACCCCTGGACAGGCATGGTCCTCTTGTCGCCGACACGCTGAGGCCCCTGCAAAGCCGCCCCATCAACCCGATGTTGCGCGCGCCGATTGAGCAGCCTCTGGATGTTGGCGTGCGCGCCATCAATGCGCTGCTCACGGTCGGACGCGGGCAACGCATGGGGCTTTTTTCCGGCTCCGGGGTTGGCAAAAGCGTCCTTCTCGGCATGATGGCCCGATACACGACGGCCGAGGTTATTGTCGTTGGACTGATCGGCGAACGCGGCCGCGAAGTCAAGGAATTCATCGAACAAATCCTTGGCCAGGAAGGCTTGCGGCGATCCGTTGTCGTCGCCGCGCCGGCCGACGTCAGCCCGCTGATCCGCTTGCAAGGTGCCGCCTACGCCACGTCGATCGCTGAATACTTTCGCGATCAGGGCCGGCACGTCCTGCTGATCATGGATTCGCTGACCCGTTACGCCATGGCCCAACGCGAGATCGCGTTAGCCATCGGCGAACCTCCTGTCACCCGTGGTTACCCGCCTTCGGTTTTTGCCCGCCTGCCACAACTGGTCGAGCGCGCCGGCAACGGTGCCGATGGCGGCGGCTCGATTACCGCGTTCTACACGGTGCTTACCGAAGGCGATGACCAGCAGGATCCGATTGCCGATGCCGCGAGAGCCATTCTTGACGGTCACGTGGTCCTATCGCGGACACTGGCTGATGCGGGTCACTATCCGGCAATCGATATCGAGCAGTCAATCTCGCGCGCCATGGTCAGTCTGATCCCGCCTGACCATTTCGAGCAGATTCGCCATTTCAAGCAACTGTACTCGCGCTATCAGCGATCTCGGGACCTCATTAGCGTCGGTGCTTATGCGGCAGGCTCAGACCCTTTGCTTGATCAAGCCATCAAGCTCTATCCCGCCTTTGAAGCCTTCCTTCAGCAAACCCTGGGCGAGCAAGCCGATTTCTCGGGCAGCGTGGCGCAACTTTACGCGCTATCCACGACGCACTCCTGAGGTCGGGCATGACCAAGCCTTTCGCCCTGCAAATTGTGCTCGACTTGATGCAAGCACGCGCCGACGATGCAACACACCAGCTCGCACGGCTAATCGCCAACGAACGTGACGCGAACAACAAACTCGACATGCTGCAACAGTATCGCGAAGAATACGCGACACGTTTTCGTCAAGCCGCACAAAACGGGTTGTCGCAGCGTGAATGGCACAATTATCGCGAGTTTCTCAACCGTCTTGACGAGGCTATCGATGCCCAGCGGCAGACTGTCGCCTTGCAGGCCAGGAATACGATTGATGGCCAGACGCATTGGCAGCTTCAAAGAAAGAACCTTAAGGCATTCGATACGCTTTCCGTTCGTCATTTCAGCAAAGAACATGCTCAGGAGTTGAAAAGGGAGCAAAAGAACCAGGACGAGATTGCCGCACGACGCACGGACGACAAGGAGTCGAATTAGCCAAGGATGCCGCCTAGGGAGCGGCGCGATCTGGTGTAATCAGGGGAAATACGGACAGGCAAGACGCTCTGGCACCAATATTGCATTGATCGGTACAAGCGCTTCACTCAAGGAAATTCCATGTCAGTGACCATTGTTGCCTCGTTACCCCAACCAACGCAGTCTGCCGTTGCTGACACCCCTCCCGAAGGCGACAGCATCATTGCCGGCCCCGACTTTGCAAGCCTGCTCCTCGGCCAGTTGTTGCCCATCACCTCGGAAACTCCTGCTGCATCCGTCAAGAAGGACGATTCACCTGTCACCGAAGCCACTCCAACGGATGCGGCTGCACTGCTTGCGGCCGCTTCGATAGCGCCGCAAATCCTGGCGACCGCAGATGCCGCTTCCGATTCAAAGCTTATCCCGAAGGACAGATCAATCTCGTCCGGCCTGGCAACCCCGCCAGCCCCACCGACGTTGGGCGATAGCTTGAAGTCTGACGCAAAAACCGAAGCGCTCAAGACTGAACCCAGTTCATCCACCCCCTCTCCTGTTGAAGACAAACCGGCAAAAGTTGCCGCAATCGCGCCAAGTTCGACGCGTTCAGCGATCGAAATTACGCAGGAAGTCGCGCCCGACACGTCTCCGAGAACCGTCCAGCCACTTTCGGGCAATGCGCTTGCCAGCGTCAACACGCTACCGAATCATGAGACCGTACCGCTTTCCATTGCGACGCCCATTCGCGATCAAAGCTGGGCGAGTGAATTTGGACAGAAGATCGTGTGGCTGGCCGCCAATGACAAACAGACCGCGCTCATCACCCTGAATCCCCCGAAGATGGGCCCGATCGAGGTATCGCTAAACCTGGATAAAGGTAACGCCATTGTGTCCTTTGCATCGGCAAGCGGGGAAACACGCGATGCCATCGATTCGGCGTTGCCAAGATTGCGTGACATGTTTGCCAGTGCCGGTATTGCCCTGGGGCAGGCCAATGTCAGTGCCGAATCATTCGGGCGGCAAGCGGGTAATGGCGATGAAGGCCGGCCCTCATCCCCATGGACGACCGATAGGTCTATACTTGCCGTGGATTCGGTTGGTTCGTTGCCAGGAAGTATGTTTTCAACAAAACAGGGGAACGGACTAATTGACATTTTTGCCTGAATGCGCAGCATGGCGTCTTGCCAACACGAGGGAAGAGGGACAATTGCCATTCGAACAGGATGCTGCGGGCACAAAAAAACAAACGGGAGGATTCGTAGATGGCCAAAGACGTAAAACCTGAAGCCGAGGTCGCCGCCGTTGCTCCGCCCAAGAAAAGCAAAAAGCTGCTGATCATCATTATTGTCGCCGTTGTCTTGGTATTGATTCTTGGCGGTGGTGCCGCCTTCCTGGTACTGAAGGCGCGAAGCACACACGACGGCGAAGGTGGCGAGGCTGCGGCGGAAACGGCCAAATCCGGGAAGAAGAAAGGTGAAAAAGAAGTTGTTCCGGTCTACGTTGCGCTGGACGCCTTTACGGTGAATCTGGTTCCAGAAAATGGCGATCAGTTTCTGCAACTGATGATTTCGGTGGAAGTCGAAGATGCGCATGTGGGCGAGAAGCTCAAAATGTACACACCGAAACTGCGTAACAACGTAATGCTGCTCTTGTCCGGGAAAAAGGCCGCCGAGCTGATGACCAAGGAAGGAAAGGAAACGCTGGCCAACGAAGTTCGAGACCTGATGAATGGGGTTCTCGAGCCGGGCGCCAACAAGGGTGAGGGCCCGGTCAGGGAAGTACTATTCACTTCTTTCATCATCCAGTAGCGGACAATGGCCACTGACTTTCTTTCCCAGGACGAGGTCGATGCCCTGCTCAAGGGCGTCACCGGCGAGACCGATAGCACTGAGACCGCTGCGGATGATGAGGGTGGTGCCCGTTCCTATAATCTGGGTACCCAGGAGCGCATCGTCCGCGGTCGCATGCCGACGCTGGAGCTTATTAACGAACGCTTCGCCCGTTATCTGCGCATCGGCCTGTTCAACTTCATGCATCGCTCGACGGATATCTCCGTTGGCCCGATCCGGGTGCAGAAGTACAGCGAATTCATCCGTAACCTGGTTGTCCCGACCAATCTGAATCTGGTCGCCGCCAAGCCCTTACGCGGCACTTCGCTGTTCGTCCTGGATCCCAACCTAGTATTCCTCGTCGTCGACAACATGTTCGGGGGCGATGGCCGGTTCCACACGCGTGTCGAGGGCCGCGATTTTACGCCGACAGAACAACGCATCATTCAAGGGCTGCTGGGCGTAATTTTTGCCGAGTACGCGCGCTCATGGAAACCGGTGTTCGATATTTCATTCGAATACATCCGTTCCGAGATGAACTCGCAGTTTGCCAATATCGCCACCCCTTCGGAAATCGTCGTCTCGACGACGTTCTCGCTGGAATTCGGGGGAACGGTCGCCGATATGCATATCTGTTTCCCCTACTCGATGATCGAGCCGATTCGCGATCTGCTCTACAGCACGATGCAAAGCGACCAGCTATCCACCGACCAACGCTGGATCGTCATGCTGCGCAACCAACTGAAGAACGCCGAAGTCGAAATTGCCGCACAACTCGCGACGACGACGGTGACGCTGGATCAGATTCTCAAGATGAAGTGTGGCGATATCATTCCGATCAGCATTCCGGAAGTGATTATCGCCAATGTCGATGATGTTCCTCTGATGCAATGCCGCTACGGTCAGCAGGGCGGTCAATATGCACTCAAGATCGAAAGATTCATAACGCCGGAGAGCGAGGACCTCGCTCAGGGAGTACCACATGACTGACGACAACGAGATAGGCGAAAACGCGAGCGCTGCTGAAGACGATTGGGCTGCAGCGATGGCCGAGCAAGCGATTGCCGATGCGGCACCGGCAGCCAATGCCCAGCCCGCACAGATCTTCCAGGCCTTCGGGGAGACCGACGGCAAAGCTTCGATGATGAACGAACTCGACATGATCCTGGACATCCCGGTTCAAATGGCTGTCGAATTGGGACGGACAAAGATCACCATCAAGAACTTGTTGCAACTCGCTCATGGCTCAGTGGTTGAACTTGACGCGATGGCTGGCGAACCGATGAGCGTCTTTGTGAATGGAACCCTTATCGCCCAGGGCGAAGTTGTCGTCGTCAATGACAAATTCGGCATCCGCCTGACCGACATCATTACGCCTTCCGAACGCATGCGGAAAGTTGGGCGATGAAAACCCACTCGCGCGAGTTTCTCGTGCTTGTGGTTTCACCGGAAGCCCGCATGCTTTAAGATAGCGGCCAGAGACTTCACTGGCCGACTGACTTGGTTCAACATTCCAGAATTTTTTTCACTCGCGCTGCCGGTTCCGGAATCCTGGTACTCGCCGTGCTATCGGATTTTTCGTATGCACAAGAGGCAGCGGCCATAGCTCCTGGCGTTTCCGGCACGGCGCTGTTTCAAATGCTGCTGGGCCTGACACTCATCGTCGGCATCCTGTTTTTTGGTGCCTATTTTCTGCGCAAGCTCAATGGCGGCAGGAGTTTTGGTCATTCCGGCCCATTGCGCGTGGTGGGGGGGCTGATGCTCAGCGTCCGCGAGCGAATCGTCCTTGTCGAATTGGGTGACACCTGGATCGTCGTGGGTATCGTCCCAGGGCAGATCAAAACGCTGCTTACCCTGCCCAAGGGGGAAATACCTGACGTCAATCCCGGCGAGAAACCTTTTGGCCTGTGGTTGAAACAAGTGACCGAGCGAAAGAAATGAACGCCGACAGGGTCATTCGCTGGTCTACACCGTTGCTGGTGATCTTGCTGTTACTCTCCTCGACGGCGAGCTGCGCGCAAACCGGCGGACTGCCCGCGCTGACCAGCACGCCCGGCGCCGCAGGCAGTCAGACCTACACACTTTCCATCCAGACGCTGCTCACGCTCACTGCGCTGACCTTCATTCCCGCCGCACTACTGATGATGACCAGCTTCACCCGTATCATCATCGTCCTTTCTTTACTGCGACATGCCTTGGGCACGCAAACCTCGCCACCCAATCAGGTCCTGATCGGACTCGCGTTATTCCTGACGTTCTTCATCATGTCCCCGGTGCTGGAGAAGGTCTACGCCGATGCCTACCTGCCGCTCTCGGAAAACCGAATCACGTTCGCGCAAGCAGTCGACCTTGGCGCTGTTCCCCTGCGCGGCTTCATGCTGAAACAGACGCGTGAAGCGGATATCGGACTCTTTGCCCGGCTGGCCAATCTGCCCAGGCTTGAGACCTCCAACGATGTCCCGATGCGTGTCCTGATTCCTGCCTTTGTCACCAGCGAATTGAAGACCGCCTTCCAGATCGGTTTCATCATCTTCATTCCCTTCCTGATCATCGATATGGTGGTTGCCAGCGTGCTGATGTCGATGGGCATGTTGATGATGTCGCCTGTGATGATCGCCTTGCCGTTCAAGCTGATGCTTTTCGTCCTGGTCGATGGCTGGCATCTCTTGCTGGGTTCGCTGGTCATGAGCTTTGCCACATGAGTCCCGAACTAGTCATGAACATGGGTCGTCAGGCCATCGAAATGACCTTGATCCTCGCCGGTCCGTTATTGCTGTCTGCATTGTTGATCGGTCTTGTTATCAGCGTCTTTCAAGCCGCAACACAGATTAACGAACAAACCCTCTCATTCATACCCAAGCTGTTGGGTATTTTTGTGGTGTTGATTCTGGCCGGACCCTGGATGTTGCAGATGATGGTCGACTACATCCGGCGACTTTTCGAGAGCATTCCGCAGTTTATCGGCTGAATCGCTCATGATCAGCCTGACTTCAGCAGAACTCAACGCCTGGATCGTCGCTTTCTTTTTCCCGCTGGCGCGCATCCTGGGGTTACTGGTTGCTGCCCCCCCTTTCAACAATCCGGGGTTGACAGTACAAGTTCGGCTGTCACTCGGCCTAGCCATCGCCTTCGCCATTGCCCCCGTATTGCCGAAAGCGCCGGCCCTGGACCCAGCCTCTGGTCTGGGACTACTGGTACTCGCACAGCAAATGATCATTGGTTTCGCCATGGGCTTTGTGGTGCGCCTGGTGTTTAGCGCCGTCGACATGGCCGGCATGATGATCAGCAATCAGATGGGGCTGGGCTTCGCCACCGCTTATGACCCGCAAAGCGCCTCCCAGACACCCGTAATTTCCGAGTTTCTTGGTGTGCTTTCCCTGCTGATTTTCCTGGCCACCAACGGCCATCTCATGGTCATCGCCACCCTGGGAAAAAGCTTTACTGTCCTCCCGATAGGCACTGGAAGCGTGGCGGCAGGCACCTGGTCCAACGTCGCCAATGCGGGAGGCATCATTTTTTCCTCCGGAGTTTTATTGGCCCTGCCTATGGTCGTCGCCCTGCTGATCACCAATATTGCTCTCGGGATACTGGTGCGCGTCGCACCTCAGCTCAATCTTCTGGCGATCGGCTTCCCCGTTACCCTGGCCTTGGGGTTTTTCGTATTGCTGGTCAGTCTGTCGCACCTCAGCTTGCCGCTGCAAACCTTGTTCGAATTCGGACTGCAGTCAATGCTGGGCTATTTCATCATTTCTTGAACGGACAACTCAGCGCTTCGGCAACATCCCCACGCGAACAAGCTGGATGGTTCCCTCGGAAACGCGGTGCGTTAGCGGCGTGCTTGATTCAATTCCTTCCGAGTAATCGAGAATCCGATACCCTGCATAACCCCTTTCACGCTGGAGTTGCAAGGCACGCCGTTTGAGTACCTGCATGGCTTCCCCATCGCCGCCCGTACGAAAGCTTTTTGCCTTTAGGGAAAGATAGTAAGTGTCTTCGTTAAGCATTTGTTCTTCGATGCTCCAATTCGGCGCCAGGGGATCGTAGATCATGTAGAGTAGCCCGCCTGCCACTGCCCCCACTGCGATCTGCTCAAAACTATACGCAATATGCGGCGATATATTGAAAGAAGCGTTTGGCAATATCGTCCCGGTATTCGGAATGACGGTTTTCGTCGCCGTACCGCAGGAGGCAAGGGATAACACAGCCAACATAACGGGAAGACATCGGTTGTTTCGCATTTTTCTGGCGCCGGATGTATCAGAGGTACTGGAACAAGCTCAGACCACTGATCTGGGCAAACGATTTTTGCGCCGCTTCCAAATAAGTCTGTTGCAACGTGAACTCGGAAATTGCTTTGGCAAAATCCAGATCCTGGAGTTTCGATAATGACTGTTGATATTGGATATCCAGATCGCTGGAAGTACTCCCCAGGGAATCGAGTTCGCGCATGCGTGTTCCCACGGTTGCCTGTACACGACTCACGTTGTTGAGCCCCTGGTCAAGATTGGTCAACTGAGTACCCAGGTCATTGCCGAACTGCGTCGTCGTGTAGCTTGGTGATGCGATGGGTGTGCGCAGAATGCCGATCAAACTCTGCATGGTCTGGAAGAGACTTTGGCTGCTACTAGGTTCGATTACAAACGTATCGCCATCCGCCGGTTGCTCCTTGACGACGACCTGAGATCCAAAATCGGTGACCGACGCAGCCGGTGGGCTGGTCGATGCAAATGGTATTGCCTGTCCCGGCGTGAATGGAGCCGGCGCGCTGATCGCTACCGGGGTCGCCGGCGTCGATATATCGTACAACTCGTATGTGCTTACACCGGCCGCAACGCTGAATCTTATCTGCAAAGCGGGATTCGTCGGCGTCGACCAAGCAAAACCATTTACCGCAACTTGCCATTTCTGCTGATCAAGCACCGACCCCACATCAATCATTGCCGTGCCCTGGTTGATCCCTCCGGCAATGTTTCCGCCTGTAGCTGTGGCAAAAGTACCATTGCCGCCCTTTACATTCATGAACAGATCGGCGCCAGACACATTGACAGCCATTTGCCGTGATGCAGAGACCTGTAGCAGGCGTTCGCCATCGTCTCCAAAATATCCGTAGGGCGACGTGCTTGCCGGCGCCACCGCGGCCAACGAGGCATCGATCGCGAAAGGAAGCGTCGCCCCCTTGAATCCAGAAAATAAATAATCGCCCGAACCGTTCTGGCTATTGGCTATGCCCAGCAATTCACCGAGGCGTGATTCAAGCTCGGTGGCCAATGCCTGTCGATCCGAGTTATTCAGCGTTCCGGTATTGCCCGCCTGGATCACTCGTTCCCGCACGTTTTGCAGAAGGTCGGTCAATGAACTCAACTGGCTGTCAAGCAACCCCAATTGGCCGCTGGCGTTTCCCTGATTCTCCACGTGTTGGCCATTGACTTCCTTGGTCTGAGTGACGAGCAACGCCTGCGCGGCGGCAACCGGATCGTCTTCCGGCGTGAGAACGCGCCGCCCGCTGGACAACTGGTTCTGCAGCTTGTACAAGGTACTTTGATTGCGCTGGATGCCAAGCGCCCCGGTATCGTAGATTTGGTTCGTGCTGATGCGCATGAAATTCCCCTCAGGATCGAATCGACAACAAGACGTCAAACAATTTGCTGCCGATATCCAGCATCTTGGCCGATGCCTGATACGCCTGTTGATAGCGGATCAGGTTTGCCGCTTCTTCATCAAGATTGACGCCAGAGAGCGAGTCGCGAGCATCCGTAGACTGCTTGAGCAGCGCATTTTGCGCCTGGCTTTTTACTTCGATCTCGCGTGATTTGTTGCCGGCATCGCCGACCAACTGGGCATATGCCGTCTGATAACTCGCCGTTTTCCCCGACATCGTGTTTTGGGTCTGCAGTTGTCCCAAAGCCAGTGCATTGCGCCCGTCGGACACCCCGCCTGTATTTTGCCCGACTGTAAACACATCGCCATTGCCCAGGCTCCCGGAAATATTGAAGCTGACACCGGCAAAGCTTACTATCGCCGTTGATGTGTAGGGAATGACCGGTCCGGGATAAACGGTCGTGGTGTTGCCGGCGGTAACTGAAACGTTGGCGCCCGCGGGCAGGCCAGCCAGGGTTAACGTGTTCCCGGTACTGTCATAGGTTAACGTGACGCCGCCCGCCGGAAATGCCGGCGTCCCGAAACCGTGCAGCGATTTCCCATCCGAGATTGTTCCCGCTCCCGTATTGGCACTGGCCGCCGCCGTTCTTATCGGCATCGCGGCGGCAATCAGTCTGACATCGGCCGCCACCGTCGGATTGACTGCGATATTCTTGGCGGCGGCACGCGCGGGCTGGATGATGAAGGAATCGCCACTGGCTACCGTGCCAGACGAAAGCGAAAACGAGAACCCCTCACTCCCGGCGACCGTCGTCGACAAGGTGGCGAGTGAGGCATTCGACCATTGCGTATTGTCTGACAGGCGGGTGACTGAGTAATTGGTGCCATCGTAGTCAAGCCGATAGTCGGAGCTGGTCAGTTTGGTGTAATAGTTGGCGCCATTCGCTGCCGGGCTAAACACCTGAGTCGATGCACCGGCCGCCACAACGGCGCCTGTCAGTGTCAAGGCTTCGCCGGCAGGAACTGCGGCTTGCAAGGCCGCTAGCGTTGCCCCAGTCCAAGCCGTTCCATCCGATTGCCGGGTCAGCGTGTAGAGCGTTCCTGCCCCGTTCAAGCCCAGTGTATAACTGCCGTCGATCGGTGGCGGCGTCACCAGCGCTGCGGCAATCGTTCCCGGTGTAACTGAACTATTATTTCCGTTGGCGATCACCGTCGGCGTCGACACGGTGAAGAAATTTGCCGCAAAGTTCACATCGCCAATCGACTGCCCCAGCAGATCCTGCCCGAGCGCGTGCTGTGCGTTGAAAGTCAGCGCCAGCGACGCGGCATTGCGCCCGAGGTCGTTGGCGACACGGTCCAGGGACCCACTTCTAAAACTCAGCAGGCCTCCAAGGCTTCCCCCGGTAATCAGCGATTCCGGCAACTCTTGGGGCCCGCTGGCGGTTTGCAGCCCAATAGCAAAACGCGATGGGTCGGCGATCGAGGGCAATGCCGTCAGGTTGGTCACCTGCGTTCCGGTCACCAACTGCTGCCCGTTACCAACATAGACATTGAAGCTGCCATCCGAGTTGGTGGTGGTTGTCACTCTGACGAGTTTGTTCAGCTCAAGAATCAGTTGATCGCGTTGATCCATCAGGTCATTGGCCGGCTGATTGATGGAAGATCCGGCGTTGACGATGCTTTCATTGAGCTGGGCAATTTGCTCGGAATACGAGTTAATCGACGCAACTGCTGTGGTTAACTGGCTGTTTAAGCCGTCGTACATCTGGCTGATCCGGTCATCCAGGCCCTGAAATCGGGCCACCAACGCCTGCGCAGAAGAAACCATCGCCTGACGTGCCGGCAACTGCGACGGGTCGGCCGACACCTGTTGAACGCCCCGGAAAAATTCCTGCAGTGCTGGCGACACGCCGGCATTGGGGTCGGCCAACATATTGTCGATCTGTTTGATCTGGGTCGCGTACGCTTCAAGTTCGCTGCTCGTGGTCTGTGTCCGGTTCACCTGTGTCGACAGAAATTGGTCATACATGCGTTCGATAGTCGACACATGGCTGCCCTGCCCAATAAAGCCCGAACCGGTCAACATGGCAATATTGCTCACCTGAACATTGCGTTGCCGGTTGAAACCTGGCGTATTGGCGTTCGTAATATTGTGCTCTGTCGTCAGTAGCCCGAGCTGAGCGACTTGTAGACCCGTTATGCCTGTGCTGACAATTCCCATGGAGAGAACTCCTTTACCATGCTTCTAACGGCAATTTTGCCGGAATATTTAGTTTTGACTGCTAACCGGACAACGCTCGCCGCAGGGTTGCGCCGGAGATGATGCGGCTTAATTTGTCTGCATACATAGGGTCGGTGGCATACCCGGATTGTTGCAACGAACGAGAAAACTGGGTGCCATCCTGCTGACCCAGCACATCGGAAAAACGAGGATTGCTGCGCAACAGATTCGTGTAGTCGCGGAAAGATTCGGCATACGACCCATATACCCTGAATTTTTCACGCGATGCCTGCGCAACGCCATTAACGTATTCGGTCGTCTGGACCTCAATTGTCCGGCCCGGCCAGTTACGCCCGGCCTTGATACCAAACAAATTGTAGGTGGGCGAACCGTCAGGTGTGCGAATCTCGCTCTTGCCCCAGGCGCTTTCAAGCGCCGAATGCGCGACGAGAAACTGGGGGGGTACGCCGATGGCGTTTGACGCCTCGACGGCATGCGGCCAGATCCGATTGACAAAATCCCGGCCACTTTCCCCCCCACTGTCGGGCAACGGGGGCACGCCGGATACAGCTTCAGTCGGCCTACTACGGATACGCTCGGCGCCGCTACCGATCACGGAACCGGCAGAACTTGCCGCCTGACGTTGCAGCAGACTCTGCTGCAACACCTCCAGCGGCGCGGTCGGATCGATCGACGCTCCGGCCGCCAGACTGCGACCAAGCTGTTTCTCGATCATCTTGGCAAGACCAAGCTTGCCTTCTGCCGACAGATTCTGCGCTAGTTGCTGATCCATGACGGTCGTAAAAAAGCGCGCCTGATCGCTGTCCAGCAAGCCATCCTGCGGCGTCGCTTCACGCATGCTCTTGAGCATCATCTGCAACAGCATGCCTTCAAACTGTTGCGCCGCCTGTTTCAAACCATTCTGCGGATCCTGTTTGAGTTTGGAGCGAAGCTCCGCGGTCGCCTTCAGGTCGAGAACAAAATGATTGGCATTGAGGTTTTCGGCTTTCATGAGCCATACCTCAGCAATTTTCACGCCAGCTAAATCACTTCCAGATCTGCCCTTAAGGCTCCGGCGGCTTTCATCGCCTGCAGGATCGAGACAAGATCCTGGGGATTCGCGCCGAGCGCATTGATTGCCCGAACGACGTCGGACAGATTGGCGCCTGTCTTCAATTCCATCAAGGCGCCTCCGGTCTGCTTGATTTGAATGTCCGACTGAGCCGTGGTTACGGTCTCGCCGCCAGATAAAGCGTTAGGCTGACTGACCTGTTGGTCGGTATTGACCACCACAGACAGTGCGCCATGGGCGATGGCGCATGATTCGATGGTCACGGTCTGATTCATGACCACCGACCCTGTTCGGGGATTGACGATGACCTTGGCCATCCCCTTGATCGGGCGAACTTCGAGGTTTTCGACGCGGCCCATGAACGCCACACGCAGATTGGGCTCTTCAGGGGCTCTGACGCGTATCAGGCGCCCGTCGACCGCTTGCGCCGTACCTGG
>WBZS01002051.1_pt1 | contig 13519 bp, 21 predicted proteins | sample 5204201 | NCBI WGS metagenome assembly WBZS01 (sample SAMN12344357, study PRJNA552823) | activated sludge metagenome | biome: Activated sludge suspended growth; feature: Nitrification reactor; material: Wastewater; isolation source: activated sludge from nitrification reactor of wastewater...
CCTGACCACCACCACGACACCGTGAACACCAAGGCCCCGCCGAAACCACCGGCGGGGCCTTCCACACACCACTCCACGTCATCACCGACCATGACGCCCTCATCCTCACCCGACGCGACGGTCAACAGCCGTCGCACCTGTGCCACGGTGAAACCGGCCGCTACCGGAGCCAACAGGATGGGAATGGCCCTCACAATGCCCCAGACCACGGGTTCCGACGGAACCATAGTGATCCACCGTCCCGGTCCGGAGTACCCGCCCATGACGACGGGGTCCCAGAACAGCCCCGAAGCGATCCTGAGCCCGACCGGCACGATCAGCAGCCCCACGAACACCCGCCGCACCGTCCGCGGCGAGGCCGGCTGATCGGGAAGGCGCAGTGACGGCCCCAACATGCAACTCGCCATCAAGTACTGAAACGACCAGTTCACCTGACCCCAGTAGCCCCAATTGAACGTCGGAGTACCGAAGAACAACACGCAGGCCGCGATCGCGCCCCCCACCACCCACCAGCCATCCCGGCGAAGCTCCGGCACCCGCAGCAATAAGACGCCCGTCACCGCAGTGACACCCTGCACCGCCAGACCCGGGACGGCGAGGGGGTCGGTCCGGGCCACGAGGATGCCCGGGACGAAGCTGGCCGCGACGGCGAGCAGCAGCACTCCACCCAGCACCCGCCGCCAGATCCTCACAGATCACAGTCTGTCGCCCGGCCGCCCAGCCGCGTCAGTGCCAGCACGGAACCAAGAGTGAGCCTGACACGGATTCCCGGAGAAGCGTCGCTGGCGATCCTCAAGATATGACCACACTCGCCCACCCGGCCCTCACCCACAGAGGCAGAACCCAAACCTTCCTCACAGCCACCCTCGCCGCCCTCGCACTCCTCATCCTGCTGGTCTGGGCGCTGAGCACCATCGTCGACGCCGCCCACTTCACCAGCGGCAGCACGACGCGCCCCAACCCTCAGGCCCAGACCGCGCCGCCCAAACCCGGCCCACCCATCAGCAGCGACGACCACGCCAGAGACGCCCACGCACCAAATCCCCAGGCACAGATCCCGCCCCAACCAGCACGACAGACCGCCGATACCGAACTCTGACCCCTGGCCGGCCTTCGACCAGCCTGGGCCCACGCCGCGCACCCTGCGGATAGCGTGCGCTTCGGATACCGGACGCCAGGCCACCCTCGCGCACCCTGCGGCAGTAGCGGATGCTCAGCCTTCACTGGCGTTCCATTCCGTATTACACTTGGGGACGTGAAGGAGACAATCAACGGCGTCCCCGTGACCGAGGAACAGATCCAGGCCTGGGCTGACGAAGCAGAACGCGGCTACGACGTCGAGCGGCTGCGGCGACGTGGCCGCAAGCCCATGGGCGACGGCCCGGCCAAGGTCGTCCCGGTCCGCCTCGACGACGTCACCCTTGCCGCGGTCGACGAACGCGCCCGACGAGACCATGTCACCCGCTCGGAGGCCATTCGGGCCGCGATCCGCGCCTACGTCGCGTGAAGGTCAACTCCTCGGCACTCAAGCATGGTGTGCGACCAGAGGATGCCTTGCACGCCGCAACACATTGGGCCTACGCCAGCGAACCCGACGAGGACAACCCTGCCCGCCAACTCCGCCTAGGATTCGACACCGCTGGCCGACTGCTCGAGATCATCGTGCTCCACTTCGACAGCGGTCACGAACTGATCATCCACGCGATGAAGGCACGCACCGCGTACCTGAACCTATTGGACTGACGCCGCACACAGTGCGGCTACAAATGAGTGCGTGACCGTCTTCCTGCCTGCGTTGTTGGGTGTCACAGTGAGTGCATGACGGCTACGTGGGTTCCGGTGGCCGGCGGAACGTTGGCAGCCAGTGCCGAGGGGGCCGGGGATGCGGTCCTCGTCGTGCAGACCGCACTCTCCGTGGACGAGCTGGTGCCGTTCATGAGCCAGGACCGGCTTCGTGACCGGGATCGGGTCATCACGTTCGACCGCCGCGGCTACGGGTCGAGCACCCCAGTCGGTGGTGCCGCCTCGATCGACACCGAGATGCGGGACTGCCTCGCCGTCCTCGATGCGTTGGACGCCGCACCAGCCCACGTGATCGGGGTGAGCTATTCGGCGGCGGTCGCCCTCGAGCTCGCCGGACAAGGTCCGGCAGCGGTCCGCTCCCTCACCCTCGTGGAACCGCCGCCCCGGCACGTTCCCGCCGCCCCCGAGTTCCTGGCGGCGAACCAGCACCTGCTGGACCTCTACCGACGCGAGGGGGTGACCGTCGCGCTGGAAGCCTTCATGACCATGCTCGTCGGTGCGGGCTGGAGGCCCCGTCAGGAGGCACTGGCGCCAGGATCGGTGGCCCGGACAGAGCGGGACGCCGACGCCTTCTTCAGGCGGGACATCCCCGCTCTCCTGTCCTGGGCGTACGGTCCCGAGCAGGCGGCACGGGTGACAGTCCCCGTGCTGAATGTGGGAGGAACCGAGAGCGAGCCGTGGTTCCGTCAAACCGAGGCCTGGGTGACAGGACTCTTCCCGGCAGCCCAGCGCGTCACCATCGAGGGGGCGGGCCACGACCTGGCGCTCACCCACCCCCGCGAACTGGCCACCGCGGTAGCCCGGTTCCTCGACGCCCAGACATAGAGTCGCAACCCGAAAGACCCCGCATCAACGTTCGCCTCACCAGCATCGCGCCACATGCGGCATGTCAGGGCGTGCGCTCGGGTCCCACCCAGCCGCCAGGCTACCCTCGCGCACAGTGCGGCATCAATAGCGGATCTGCGCTTCGGGTACCACCCAGCCGACAGGCTACCCTCGCGCACCCTGCGGCAGAAGAGTGCTTTCCGGGCGGCCGACCTCAGGTCGCCGGGTCGACCCTGCAACGACCGAGCCCGCCTTCTAGGAGTTTCTGGGCGCCCCCGCTGGGTCGGCGGAGAGTATGTCAATGAGCCCGTGGGCGTAGCTGGCCGCCGTCGCGAACCAAGCGCTTCGACTCCGGTCGTACTCCTCGACCCGATCGAGGAATTCGAGGAAGGTGGTCGCGATCGCCTGTGCGACCGCCAAGTAGTGGACCTCCTTGTTCTTGCCATCGTCGAGTCGCTTCTGGGTCAGGTGGGCCACACGCTTGTTGGCCTGCTCTCGACTGTCACTTGGCATGAAAGTCCAGAAGCGTCGCTTCTTGTTGATCATCTCGGCCGGGAGTGCGGCGCTTTCGTCCCAGGGGGCGAAGTGCTTGGCGCGCACGTCGTCACCGTTTTGTCCGGTGCGGTTGAGGAGGAAGTCGTCAAGAATCCGGGCATGGACGAGAAGCGACTCAAGAACAGCGTTTCTTGCGTCCTGGGCGAGGCCGAGCGCAGGTCCCGGCCCAGCGGCGGAATCGCGATAAAGAGTCATCGCGGTCCACACGAGCATCTCTAGTTCGTACGCAACGTGTTCCTGCGCCAGGGTTCTCAGCCCATCGTCTGGCAAGGCGGTCATGTCCAGCAGCCTAGGAGTCGGCGTCCAATGGCGGGATGGTCATGCCTCCCGTAGTGAAGGCAAGTGGTGCCACATCAGCGCCGGAGATCTTGTTCTTGCCAGTCAATGAGGACTTGGTCCGGCACCTTCAGTCCGAACTTCGCGAACAATGAGTGTGCTAACGCAACGCCGACGCTGCGCGGATCGGCCAGCAGGTCAGCTGTGGACCGTGTCTCGACGGCGTGGAGTCGGTCGGCGTGAATCACGTAGTCGCGATCCAGGTCTCGCCTCCAGTCGCCTGAGATCAACTGACGTCCTGCAATGCCCGCAAGGTCAACCGTGATCGTGAGGGCGTCGCACCCGACCGCCGCAGCGATCCGTGCAGCGAACTCAGCGACCTCGACCAGGTAGAGAAGTACCTCCCAGATCACGACCGCGCCCGTTGCGGCCGCGGCGTCGGGCTGGAGTTGGCCGTCTGCGTCCGGAAGGTCGGCGCGGAACACCTTGCGGTGGAGGAACTGACCGCTCGCGCAGGCTCTCCATGCCTCGCAATGAGGAACGACGCGTGCCTCGATGTCCTGCCCTACCCAGTCCCCGTAGCGACGAATGGGTATCTGTCGATCCACATAGGGCATTGGCCAGCCGCGCAGCCGAACAGCGTTGTTCACGATCAGCGACTCCAGCGCGTCCGGCGAGACACGGGCAGGGTCAAATGTGGAGGGCGTCAATGACAAGTCGAAGTGACCCTTCGACAGGATGAACGTCACCACCTCGCTGGGCTCTGCCCAGGCCCTCTCTGCTTCCGCAGTGAAGGCCAGGCGAGTCGCATCGTCCACCGACTGGACCGTCTCGAAGCTGAGCCCTGCTCGGCCGAGGCGCCGGACAAACTCCCGGACGCCCTTGGTGATTGCTAGGTCGAGCACTTCACGCATTTCTGCCGCGTTCGGGACTGCGACCGACTGTGGCTTTCCACGGGGACGAACGTACGTTGCGCCGCTCTGCAGCTCGGTCGGGTAGTCCCGCTTGCAGACGTGCGGGACCTGATCGAACTCGCTGACCTCCAGAACAACAACGTGTACGCCGTTGGACAGCTGAAGTGCGCTAATGCCGAGGACGACTGGTGGATCGGAGTATCGGGACAACGCATCGCTAACGTTGTCGTAGTCTGACCAGTCCGCAAGTTCCTGCTGGGTGAGGCCCGGCAGCATTGAGGATAGGTGCGAATTATCGATGCCTAGGCACACCATCCCGCCGTCCCGGAGGTTCCCCATGGCCATCGCGGCACGCGCAACCTTCGCGCAGTATGCCTTGCTTGACAGATCGCCAGGACCTTTGGCCTCGAAGGAGCGCAGCTCGTGCCCAAGCGTGAGGATCTCCTCAACCTCGGTGCTCGTTACCACGCCCTGACCCTACCGGTCCAGAACGCCGGCCCGACGAGCATGCGAGGCGTCGATGTCGCGGCAACTAAGGGCGGTCGTGCCAGGGTGCTCCAGAGGAATCGCTACCCTCGCACACCGCGGCAGTTGAGGACGTTGGTGACCCCTGGTGCAGCCCGTTGCCCATCTGCCATGTGTGAACTAGAGTTGACATGTGATCGAGGTCGTCAAGTCAGCGACGTTCGATCGATGGTTGACCAAATTGAAAGACAGACGCGCCGCGGCCCGCATCCTCGTCCGGCTCACCAGACTGGCCGCCGGGAACCCCGGGGACGTGCGACCAGTCGGCGCCGGAGTCTCCGAAATCCGCATCGACTACGGCCCCGGATACCGCGTGTACTACGTCCAAGAAGGCCAGCGACTCATCCTGCTGCTGTGCGGCGGCGACAAGTCCACCCAATCCGACGACATCAAGACCGCCCACCGCATCGCCGACGATTGGCGCAGAAGGAGCAGACACGTGAGCACCAAAGTGGAGTCCTTCTCGCCCTTCGACGTCGCCGACTACCTGACCAGCGTCGATGACGTGGTCGCCTACCTCGAGGCTGTTGTCGAAGAGGCCGACGACGACCCGGCCCTGATCACCCAGGCTCTCGGAGCTGTGGCACGCTCCCGCAATATGAGCGACTTGGCTCGCCGGTCCGGCATGAGCCGCGAGGGCGTGTACAAGGCGCTGTCTGCCGACGGAAACCCCAGCTTCGCCACTGTTCTCAAGCTGTCCAAAGCCCTGGGACTCAGAGTCCACTTCGAATCCGTCGCCTGAACGTCAGCCCCCGCCGGCCCGGAGGAGCGCAAACGCGCGCACCTCACTACTCGAAGGTGAGCAGATGGCGAACGCTCCCATGTGCGGCAGTTGCGGATCCAGCGGTCGGCTGCCATAGCGCTCGTGCCCGGGTCGTCGCCCGTGCCGGCGCCCGGTGAGTGGGAGGATGAGGGCATCCCACCGGTGGGCGGCATAACGACCTTTGCAGGGGCAATGCGGGAACAAGTGAGGGGTGGCAAGCGGGTTTTCGCTCCTGGCTTGTCATCAAGATCGTCCTCGAAGATGCCGGTGGGAAGTGAGTTGGTGGGGATCTTCGCGTGAAGGGAGACCGGAGATGCTTCCTGAACTGATCCCGCGGAAGCGCGGGGCACTGGCAGTGTGGGGTAAGCGCCTCCTTGCGGATCTTGCGTCAGGCGCGGTCGCGTTTGTGCTCATCCACGTTCCCGAGTTCGTCACGGCCATCGTCGGGTCCGCGATTATCGGCGGTCCTTTCGTGTGGCCGGCCGACATTCGTGTCGCGTGGCCCAGTGACCCAACCGGGCGACTGAACGCCTGGTATGGGGCGTACACCCTCGCCGGCGTCGCGTCCCTCCTGGTGGCCACCTGGGTGGCATGGGTCGCGAAGACTCGCAGTCGGCTCGATGGGCTGCGACGCGGCCTGCTCTGGGCCGCCATGATCGGCCTCTACTACCTCTATCAAGGGATCACGCGTGGCGACTACGCGATGGTCTTCGGCATCCTGCCCATGTGGTTCCGGCTGGCGGCGGCGGCGCTCGGGCCCGTCATGGCTGGCTGGCTTCAGGAACGTCGCAGCCGCACCACCCCAGGCCGCGACGCAGCAGGCGCCCGCCAGTAGTAGGCGATCGCACCGAGAGCGGCAGAAGAGCGCGCGGCCTCACACTCCTGTGGCCGCGCGCCAGGTGTGGCCAGATGTGCGTTTGTCGATCGGGTTGGACCGTTGGACCGATGGCGGGGTCTGCTTGACTGGGGTCCATGCCCCGCATCGCCTGGCCCGACTTGCCCGATGTTGTGCGTGCTGAGGTCGAGTCCCTCCTTGGTTCGCCCGTGGTGCAGCACCAATCCCACCCCGGCGGATTCTCGCCGGGCACGGCGGACGGCGTGGTTTGCGCCGACGGCTGTGAAGCGTTCGTGAAGGCCGTGCACCCCGACCTGAACCCGGACTCCCCGGACCTTCACCGCAGCGAGCTCCGCGTGATGCGTGCGCTCCCGGCCGGGCTTCCGGCGCCGGCCCTGGTGGGTGGGTTCGAGCGTGACGGGTGGGTGGTGCTGGTACTCGAGTGGGTGCACGCCGACCACCCCCTACTGCCGTGGACGCTCGACACCTTCCTCCCCGTCCTGGACGCCGTCCTTCGACTGTCGGACCGGCTCACACCCTGCCCGCTGGACCTCGGTCCGGCGTCGAGCCATTGCGCGGACATGTGGCAGGGCTTCGCCCGCTGCCTCGCCGATCAGCCGGGCGGCCTCGACCCGTGGCTGGTCGAACGTCTCCCCGCCCTGGCTGCCCGGTCGACCGCGAGCCTCGCCACCATGGATGGGGACACCCTCGCCCACTTCGATCTGCGCTCCGACAACCTGCTGATCCGCCGGGGCGAGGGCCCCGTCACCGACCGAGTGGTCGTCATCGACTGGCCGTGGGCATTACGAGCAGCCCGCTGGCTCGACGCCACGCTGCTCACGCTGGAACTGGCCGCCCAGGGCGACCCGGCCAGCATCGAGGCAACCGACACTGCGCTGGAACACATCGCCGCGCACTGCGGTGTCACCACCAGTCCGCTCGTGGACACGCTCGTCGGCATCACCGGGTTCCTCACCTGGCAGAGCCGGACGCCGGGGCCACCCGGCCTGCCAACGTTGCGGGCCTACCAGCGGAGCCTCGCCGACGGACTCACCCGGTGGCTGCAAGGCACGCGCCTGGCTACGTGGTGAATCGACCGCGGCAAGAACAATCGAGATGGCGTTGGCCCGCCAAGGCCGTGAGAGCAGGGCACCTCGAACTGCAGATCAGCGTGCTGGACGCGGCATGAGCGGGTCTGCGCTTCGGGAACCGGCAGCCGCCAAGGCTACCCTCGCGCACCCTGCGGCAGATCAGGTCGTTCGTCCGGTGCGTCGCTCAGAGGTCAGCCAGTTGGCGGGGTCGGGGGCTCGCCCCCGCCGGCAGACCAGTGCTGGCCGTCGTCATCCCATCCGAAAACGACCACATTCGAGGGCAGCGGTCCGTCGTCCAGTAAAGGCCGCGGGTCGGCGCCGTGTCCGATGGCATCCCTCAGTAGACGTCCCCGGGCTTGCTGAGCGTGATGTCCCGGAGGCCAGATCACGCCACTGACATGCTCACGTGGGTCACGGTTGCCGGCGTCGATCTCGACTCGGATCCGTCTATCGTGCGCCGACAACGCCGCCTCCCACTCGGCCGCATTGTCGTAAGCAGCCACGGTCACATTGCGCCGCTGCCTCCGTTGTGGGTCGAAGCGATAGTGCTGCAGCACCCATCGCCACACCGAATCGTCGTCGGGATCCACCACCGGCACATTGATCACCTCCGAGCTACCACACCCAGCCAACACCATCAGCGCCAGTAAGGACCAGCCGCCCGGCGGCAGATCAGGTCGTTCGTCCGGTGCGTCGCTCAGAGGTCAGCCAGTTGGCGGGGTCGGGGGCTCGCCCCCTCCGGCAGACCAGGGCTGGCCGTCGGCGTCCCATCCGAAAACGACCACATTCGAGGGCGGCGGTCCGTCGTCCAGCAAAGGCCGCGGGTCGACACCGTGCCCGATGGCATCCCTCACCAGACGTCCCCGGGCCTGCTCAGCGTGATATCCCGGAGGCCAGATCACGCCACTGACACGCTCACGTGGGTCACGGTTGCCGGCGTCGATCTCGACTCGGATCCGTCTATCGTGCGCCGACAACGCCGCCTCCCACTCGGCCGCATTGTCGTAAGCAGCCACGGTCACATTGCGCCGCTGCCTCCGTTGTGGGTCGAAGCGATAGTGCTGCAGCACCCATCGCCACACCGAATCGTCGTCGGGATCCACCACCGGCACATTGATCACCTCCGAGCTACCACACCCAGCCAACACCATCAGCGCCAGTAAGGACCAGCCGCCCGGCGGCAATAGCGGGTCTGCGCTTCGGGTACCGGCAGCCGCCCAGGCTACCCTCGCGCACCCTGCGGCATTTAGGGTCTGCGCTTCGGGAACCGGCAGCCGCCCAGGCTACCCTCGCGCACCCTGCGGCAGTTGAGTGCGTTCGGCGTGGGTCAGGCGACGCGCGTGGCCAGGTCGTCGAGTTCGGCTCGGATCTTGGCGATCAACGCCTTGGCGGAATCGTCGACCCCTGCAATTTGGGCCAGCAAGAGGTCGCGGGCCAGCGTCGAGACGGGAAGACCTCGCTGTTCGGCCAACCGCGTCAACGCGTCCCACTCCTCGTCGTTCAGCCGGACCTGGAGCGTCTTGGCACGCTGATGGCCGCGGGTGACCTTGCTGCCCGGCTTGATCGGCGCATCCGGGTTGCGTTCGGCCGCATCAGCTTCGGTGGCAATGAGATCACTGATCGACATCTGTCGGCTCCTCTCGATATCGGCGCTGGTCGGTGGTGTTCGATGGCCATGCGTAAACTCCCCAGCAGATGCCCTCATCGGGAAGGACGATCACCGTGATCAGGGACTTGCTGGTGGACGACCAACCTATGATCCGGATCGTTCTGCCGGACACGGATGCGGGGTCGGGGTCAATGACCAACCTGTTGGGATCGGCGAAAGCTTCATCGGCGACGTCCGGGGTCAGTCCGTGCTTGGCGATGTAGTCGCCCTGGTGCCGCCAGTCGATGCTTCCGCCCACGAGCCGATGTACTACGTGCGCAATACGCTAGTAGTCCGTCGGGTCTAAGTCTGTGGGTATAGGTGTCGGAGTTTGGTCCGGGCATCGGTGGTGGTGAAGTGCCAGTGGACTTGCGTTGGTCGGTGTTGGCTTCGTGCTGCCAGGCGGCGAGTTCGTGGTTGAGGAGGTCGAGGTCGCTGATGCGCCGGTCGAGGCATTGCCTGGTCAGCCGGGACAGTTCGATCTCGGCGACGTTGAGCCAGGAGCCGTGTTTGGGCGTGTGGTGGATCTCCAACCGTTCGGCGAGGGCACGCGCCTTGGCGGGTGGGAACGCTTCGTACAGTGAGCCGAGGGTGTGGGTGTTGAGGTTGTCCATCACGAGGATGACCTTGGCCGCGTCGGGATAGTCGCTGGTCAGGAGTCGGTCGACTTCCTGGGCCCAGTCGATCCTGGTTCGTTGGGGGCGGGCGTCGACGTGGCGTCGTCCTTGAAGGGGTTCGGTCCACACGAAGATCGAGCAGGTGCCGTGCCGGACGTACTCGGAGTCTTCTTTCAGGTCGTGTCCGGGGCTGGCGGGGATCGGGTCCCGGGCGTGGGCGAGCAACTGGTACGGCTTTTCGTCCATACAGACCACAGGCACGGCCGGGTCCAGGGGGCGGGCGTACACGTCCAGGACGTCTTCCATGCGGGCCACGAACTCGCCGTTGGCGCCGGGTGGGATAGTCCAGCACTTCTTTAGATGAGGACGAAGTTGTGTTTCCTCAAGGCCCGCCCGATCGTGGAGTGATCAAGGGCGGGCATCCCGTCAGTCAGCAGCACGTGTTTCTCCAACAGGCGCAGCGACCAACGCGTGTGACCGTCCGGCGGCTTGGTGCAGGCCAACGCAATCAGCCTGGCTTCCACCTCACCGGTCAGTTTCGGCTCGACCGGCGGCGTCTCGCGTTGCTTCCGGCGGATCGTCGCCTCGACGTCCCCGCCCTGCTCGGCATACACCCTTGCCACGTTGGCGACGGTGCCGATGCACACCCCGACCTGCTTTGCGATCACCTCTTGGGTGGCGGGCTTGGCATGGTTCTCGTCCAGTTCCAGCAGGATCCGCGCCCGTCGGATCTCCTGCGCTGCATGCGATCCGGTACGCAATAGCTTGACCAACAACTTACGCTCGGCGGGGCTCAACGACACCGGCCGCGACTTCGACCTCGACACGACACGACCCTCTTCGGCGGGGGGAAGGAGACCGCCACCCCCACCCAACACCACGAACACCCACTCTTAGCAGCGACACGCTACTAGTCGCTTCAACCGCGGTCGGCCGCGCTGGCCGCGGCATAGCGTGCGTGAGTCAGCGCCGTTGGTAGACGTCCCGCCGGTGACCTACTGCGACCACGAGGACGAGGAGGACACTGTCGTTGATCTCATAGACAATCCGGTAATCACCGGTCCGCACTCGCCACTCGCCGTCGCCACCGACGAGTTTCTTGGCGCCACTGGGACGCGGCTCCTCGGCAAGGAGTTCGATGGCGGCCTGCACTCGTCGCAAAGCAAAGCCGTCAAGCTTCCGCAGTTGCCGGACCGCGGCCGGCGCGACCTGAACCCGGTACGTCATGCCAGACCGAGATCAGCCTTGACCTGATCCCAAGGGATGCCTTCCTCACCGGCGGCCAGTTCCGCGCGGGCGGTTTTGGCCCCCTCGATGTCGGCCAGATCCTCAGCGGCGGCGATGAGACGGTCGAGGTCGTCGGCGTCGATGACCGCAGCGACCCGGTGACCCCGCCGCGTCAGGTAGACGGGCTCGTGGGCCACGCGGGCGGCGTCAACCACGTCGGCCAGCCGAGCTCGAGCATCGCTCACAGTCATCTCACCCATGACCACACCATACGCGGTGAGAGCTGAAACGTACATTACTGCGCATTGCATCTCATGGGTCACACTCTTAGGCGTCGTCATTCCAGGCGCACGTCGGACTGAGGCGAGCGCCGGGGGATGGCGCGGCGTGGTAGATGCGGCTCCGGTCGGACTTGAGCGACTGACGGCGGCAGCCACTGGAGAGTGAGCACTTCGTCGGGGTCCGGCTCCATGTCCAGCACGAACTCCCCACGGAGCCATTCTGGGACTGCGCGAGCCAAGCCCTGGTCAACGTACACATCATCGACGTCCTCACCACGCAAGTCACCGACCACCCGAACGCTATCCCGAGAATGCAGCCAGCCAGTGCGGTGAACCTCGAAGGTCAGGCTCCCGACCACCCCGCCATGCGCATCCATCAGACGGGCACGTCGCTCGTCAAGGTCAGGCAGAGCTGCGGGCGTGGCACCTGGGTTCGTCGACACTGACCCATTGTCCTGCATACCTGTCGGACCGCGCTCGGAAGGAGCGCCCGCACGGCGTGCGGCATGTCCGGATGCATCTTTCTGCGGACCTGACCCACAAGCGGCTCGCATGCGTGCAGCCGCTTATTGGATCCTCACGTATGGATACCCCTGCGCGTCGTCCGCGAGCCGCTCCTTGACCTTGTCGAGTGGGACTCCGAGCTCGAGTGCAACCCAGGCACGAACCACCATGACGCTCTCCCGCCACACGTTAGCCACGTCCACAGCATCGGGCTCAGCCCGATTCGCATGCTTTAGGCCGTTGTAAGTAGCGACAGTCGCGCTCGCCCACGTGGAACTGTCGAAAGGTAAACAATCGCCAAGATCTCTGACGATGCGGTCCAACTTCATGCGCAAACTCGCCTTCTGGAGGGCCTTGGGCGCCACACAGTCCCGGACCATCAACAGATATCCCAAGGCCTCAAGTCCAGGGCCTGTGTGAGCAAGCATCGTCATCTCGGTGGTCCCGCGCAGGTCGATGCTGGTGATAACCGGGTCAAGCGCCCGCGAGAACTCGTCGCGCAGGCCGAGCCATCGGAGCACACCAGCTTCTTGCAGTTCGTCGTATCGCAATAGGTGGGCCCCGTCGCGCACCAGCGGAGCAGTGCGGTCGTCCTTGCGGACGACCACTTCCCGCCACTGTCCACTATGTTCTTCACCGTCGGATGTGAGGATCGTGTCGTCGTCACGACGCGCAAACACCTCAACGCAAGGCACGCTGTTCCACCGCGATAGAACCAGAAGGTCCCGGATGGCGCGATGGGTTTGGCGGTGCTTGTCCCACTCTAGCGGCTCGCCACTCAGGGTTACGCACCGCATCATATCCATTACGACACGGCGGTCACCACCTTCTTCGCGCACGATTTGCCATGCTGGCCAGAACTCAACTGCTACCCCATTGTGCGTCCCAACCTGAATCGGAGACAGATCCTGTGACGAGAGGGTGGCCGAGTGAGAACCTTGCCAACTATGCTCCTCTTTCCACGAAGTAGCGCGGAGCCATGCACGCAAACCAGAAATCTCGGTTTGGAGTCCGTGTGGACGTTCGAATTCGAGGTTCTTGCGCGGGCCCAAGATGGCTGCCTTGGCCCACAGCGTTCCGCTCCCCGGCCCGCCCAAGTTCGTGTGGAACCCGCGGGGCCAGCAGCGAATCAGTAGCACGGAACCACGGGAGTCGACGAACTGCACCCGTCTCGGCACGGGCAGTGGCTGGTCTTGCCCTGAATCGTCGGTGAACCATCGCGCGTGAGTGCTGTTGGAGTCAGACCAGGGGATTGTAATCCAAATTCCCTTCTCAGACCGTTCCAAAGTCACCTTTACGAGAGGCGTCTCCGGGTAGAAATCGATGAAGTCGCCGACGCGACGTGTCCCTAGAGACAACTCGTTGGGCATGCGCTGCCTACCTCCCCTATGGTGTCGCCAACCTAGTCAAGAACTCGCCGACCTTCCACCTCCGAGGCGCTCTCGGGGCCCTGCTCGGTAGTTTCGCCAGCATCACATGTCCAGAGCCTTCCCTGCTGGCTCATCGCGGAGCCGATGGGGGCAGCCATCGACCGGCGTTCCGCGTAATTCGGGGGTGCTGGGGCTATCCGGAAGATGTTTGCGCTTGTCGTAGGGTTTCGACTAGGTGGAAACCCGAAAACGCATAGTCACACGTTGTCGGGGAGTTCGGCTGGT
>WBZS01002052.1_pt1 | contig 13511 bp, 6 predicted proteins | sample 5204201 | NCBI WGS metagenome assembly WBZS01 (sample SAMN12344357, study PRJNA552823) | activated sludge metagenome | biome: Activated sludge suspended growth; feature: Nitrification reactor; material: Wastewater; isolation source: activated sludge from nitrification reactor of wastewater treatment...
CCTTAACGCCCCGGAAGCCTTCCGCACCCAGGAGCGCGCCGTCACCACCGACGACTACGCCCGTGCCGCCGAACGCCACCCCGACATCCAGCGCGCCGCCGCCCAGTTACGCTGGACCGGTTCCTGGTACACCGTCTTCCTGATGCTCGACCGCCGCGCCGGCAAGCCGGTGGATGCCGCCTTCAAGCGCACGCTGCGCGCCTTCCTCGAACGCTTCCGGCTGGCCGGCTACGACCTCGAATTCACCGACCCGGCGCATGTGCCGCTCGATATCCAGCTCCAGGTCTGCGTCGCCAGCGGCTACTTCGCATCCGATGTGAAATCGGCCCTGATTTCGGCGTTCACCGCAACCGTCGACCGGCATGGCCGCCCGGGCTTCTTCCATCCCGACCGCTACACCTTCGGCACGCCGCTCTACCTCTCGGCCGTCGTTGCCACGGCGATGGCCATAGGCGGGGTCGCCTCGGTCGAGGTGCGTCGCTTCCAGCGCTGGGGGCGCAGCGCCAAGGGCGAGCTGGCAGCAGGCGTCATTACCGCCTCGCCGCTGGAGGTGCTGCGTGCCGATGGCGATCCCAATTTCCCGGAAAACGGCCAGATCAGCTTCATCGTGGAGGGCGGATCATGAGCACACCCGACAACTGCGGCTGCTGCGCCGGCGTCAGCCCATTGACCCCGGTCGATGAAACCCAGCCTCCCGGTCAGACCGCGCTCGCGCTACGCATCGGCACGCATGGCCGCTTCCGTCAGAGCATGCTGGCCGACCTCGCCGACGAGGCGCCGCTCGCCGGACTGACGACGCGCGACAGCGACGACCCGGCCATCGCGCTGCTCGACAGTTGGGCCGCCGTGCTCGACGTGCTCAGTTTCTATCAGGAACGCATCGGCAACGAAAACTACCTGCGCACCGCGACCGAGCGCCGCTCAGTGCTCGAACTGGCGCGCGCCATCGGCTACGAGCTGCGGCCCGGCGTCGCCGCCTCGACCTGGCTCGCCTTCACCCTCGAAACCGCCCCCGGTGCCCCGCTCGAAGCCCGCATCGACGCAGGCACCCGCGCCCAGAGCATCCCCGGGCAGGACGAAAAGGCGCAGACCTTCGAGACGCTGGAAACCATCGATGCCAAGGCGCGCTGGAATGCGCTGGCGCTGCTGGCCGACGAAGCTGTGCCGCCACGCCTGGGCCTGCGCACGATCTACCTGGCCGGCACCGCGACCCGCCTGCAAGTGGGCGACGCGCTGCTGATCGTCGGCGACGAACGCAGCAAAGACCCAGGCAACGAAAACTGGGATTTCCGTCGCGTCGCCCGACTGCGCGAAGTGCTGCCCGCCGACCCGAGCGATCCGAAAGACATCGGCTACACCGTCGTCACGCTCGACCGTGGCCTCGGCCAGCCCTGGCGCGGCGTGCAACCCGCCCGTACCAATCCACGCTGCTTCGCGTTGCGCGCCCGCGCCCACCTGTTCGGGCACAACACGCCGAACCGGCAGGCGATGCCGTCCAGCCTGCGGGCGACGTATCTGGGCCTGGCCGACGACGCCAAGCCGCCGATCAGCGAACATCCGGAATGGCCCGGCTTCACGCTGGCCGACATTTCCGATCCGCCAGCCGGCAGCGCCAGCGGCACCGGGCTTCTCGGTCAGTACTATCGGGGCCGGGGCTTCCGCGAAGTATTGATGAGTCGTACCGACAGCACGGTCAATTTTGACTGGAGCACCGGCACGCCCGATCCAGCCGTGCCGAGCAATAATTTTTCGGTGCGCTGGTCAGGCTGGATACAGGCCCCAAGCAGTGGCCAGTTCAACTTCTTCGTCACCGCCGATGACGGGCTTCGGCTATGGATCGACGGTGTGCTCATCATCAACTTCTGGATTGACCAGGGCAACATCGAACGCACCGGCACGGCCCAGCTTCGAGCAGACCACAAGCACGACATCCGGCTGGAGTATTACGAGAACGCCGGTGCCGCCGCCATTAAACTGGAATGGGCCGGCCCGGGCGTCAGCAGAGCCGTGATCCCCAGCGCCCGCCTCTATCCGCGCGATGTTCATACCGTTCACCTCGACGCCAGCTACCCCAAATGGCTGACCGACGGCTGGGCGGTGCTGTCTGTCCCGAATTACGAGGAGGTCTATCGCATCGTCAGCGCCGAGGACGACGCCCGGGCCGCATTCACCGTTTCGGCGACCGCCACCCGGCTGACGCTGAGTGGCGAAAACCTGCGCGAAACGTTCAACGACCAGGTTCGCGCCACCACCGCCTTCGGCCAGTCCGAGCCGCTGGACTGGGCGACCCGGCCGCTTTCCGGCTTTCTGCAAGGGCACCGGATCGTTCTTGCCGGCTATGAGCCAGAGTTGCCGGCAGGCCGCTGGCTGGCTGTCTCCGGCCTGGCGCTGGCCGATCTGCCGGGCAACGCCAAACTGCGCAAGCGCTTGCAGAAAGGCGATGCGCTGGCCGCCATCCGTATCGCCCGCGACCGCAAAACAGCCGATCTGGAATTCGAGGATTTTTCGCGGTCGACCGCAACCGTCGTTCCCGCCGCCGAAATTGTCCGCATCCAGCACAACGACAGCAGCAGCGGACGCACCGAACTGCTGCTCGAAAGTGACCTGACCCACGCCTATCTGCCGGCCAGCGTCCGCCTCAACGCCAACCTCGCTCCGGCCAGCGCCGGCGACAGCAAGCAGATGCGCATCCAGCCCGAGCCGCTGGGCAGCGGCGACAGCAGCCGCAGCCTGCAACGCTTCGCGTTGCGTCAGGGGCCGCTAACCTACATCGCCGCCGCAACGCCCAGCGGCACGGCCAACACGCTCGAAATCCGCGTCGATGGCCTGCTCTGGCAGGAAGCCCCGCGCTTCACCTCCCCCGGCCCAAGCGAGCGCGCCTACACCGTCAAACTCGACGAAAACGGCGGCGCCACCGTGCAGTTCGGCGACGGCGTGCATGGCACCCGCCTGCCCACCGGCAGCGGCAACGTCGAAGCCCGCTACCGCGTGGGTCTGGGCAGTGCAGGCAACGTTAAGGCCGAGCAAATCGGCATGCTGCTCACGCGACCGCTCGGGGTCAAGGGCGTCAGCAACCCGGTGGCCGCGACCGGCGGCACCGATGCCGAAGCCGGCCACGAAGCGCGCCGCAACGCGCCCTTAACGGTGCGCACACTGGAGCGCATCGTCTCGCTGCGCGATTTCGAGGACTTCGCCGCCGCCTTCACCGGCATCGGCAAGGCCCAGGCCGTCTGGCTGTGGGATGGCGAACAGCGCCTGGTGCATCTCACGGTGGCCGGCATTGACGGCACGCCGCTCGACCCGAACTCGATGCTCTACCGCAACCTGCTCGCTGCCATCGACGCCGCCCGCCCGCCGCATCAGCCGCTGCGCGTCAGTCCCGGTCGCGACCTCGGCTTCGGCCTGGTGGCCGGCCTCTGGATCGCTGCGGATCGCGAATCGGCCAAGGTACTGGCCGCAGCAAGCGACGCCCTGAAATCCGCATTCGGCTTTGCCGCCCGCGCCTTCGGCCAACCGGTTACCGGCAGCGAAGTGCTGGCCGTGCTCCAGAACGTTCCGGGCGTCGTCGGTGCCGATCTCGACAAGCTGACGCTGGTCAAGGACGGCCTCGTCAGCCAGACCGTCAGCGGCCCCGATGGCCGTCTGCCGGCCAACACCGCCCGCTGGCAAAGCAACAGCCTGCTGCCGGCCGACCTGCTGTTGCTCGATCCGGGCGCCGTCACGCTCACGGAGCGCACATCATGAAACTCGACGCCGATACCCTGCTCGCCCTGCTGCCTGCCTTCTATCGCGAGCGCGATGGCGAAAATGGCCCGCTGCGCGCCCTGCTCGGCGTCATCGCCCGCCAGGGCGCGCTGCTCGACGCCGACATCCAGCGGCTTTACGACAACGCCTTCATCGAAACCTGCGAAGACTGGGTGGTGCCTTACATCGGCGACCTGCTCGGCGTGCGCGCCCTTTACCCGGTCGCGGGCACTGCCGCCTTCGGCCCGCGCGCGCTGGTCGCCAATACCCTGCGCCTGCGGCGGCGCAAGGGCACGGCGCTGGTGCTTGAAGAGCTGGCCTTCGACACCACCGGCTGGCGGGCCCGCGCCGTCGAATTCTTCGAGCGGGTGGCGACCACGCAATATTTGAATCACCTGCGCCCGCATGCCCTGCGCACGCCGGATCTGCGCCAGCCGCGCCCGCTTTCCCGCATCGACGGCCCCTTCGGTAACGAGCTGCACACCGCCGACGTTCGCGCCCTGCCCGCCGGCCGCTACAACCTGCCCAATGTCGGGCTCTTCCTGTGGCGGCTCCAGGCCTACCCGGTACAGCGCGCCACTGCCCGCGCAGCAACGACGCGGCCCGGCTTCTACACCTTCGATCCGCTGGGCTTCGACCTGCCGCTCTTCAACCGCCCGCGCAGCGAGACCGACATCAGCCATCTGGCGGAACCGATCAACGTGCCTGAAGCCCTGAACTGGCACGACCTGCACGCCGAGCTGGAAGCCCGCCGCCAGGCGCTGACCGACGGTGAAGATCCGGATGATCGCTACTTCGCGGAATCGGCTGGCGGCCCGGTGTTGCGCGTCTGGATCGATGGCAAGGCCGTCCCGCCCGAACATCTGGTGATCTGCGACCTCAGCCCGATCCCCACGGTCGCGCCGGAAGACTGGCGGCGCCCGCCAGCCACGCTCACCGTGACCGCCCGCAAGGCCGGCCGACCGAACAAAACCTTTCCGCCGGTAGGCGGCATGTTGATCGGCATCGACCCGCGACGCGGCCGGCTTGCATTGCCAGCGGGCTCGACCGCAACCCGTGTCGAAGTCGGGTACGCCTACGGTTTTCCTGGGGATGTCGGCGCCGGCCCGTTCGACCAACGCCCGGGACTTGGCGATACCAACCGGCTGGCAGCCTTGCCCGCTGCTGCCGATTTCGAGGTCGTCATCCGCATCCCCAGCGCTGCAACGCCTACGCTCGCTTCTGCCTTTAACGCGCCGGCCAACCCGGCCGACGCGGCAAACCGCGTCATCGCCGGCCGGCGCACGCTGGTCGTCCTCGACACCGATGCCACGGAAGCCGTCGCACCGGCGCTCGACCTGCCCGACACGCACCTTGCCATCCAGGCCGCCCCCGGCCGGCGCCCGGTGCTGGTCGGGGACTTTTCGCTCAAGGGCAACGCCAGCACCCGGCTCAGCCTGGGCGGCCTGCTCATCGACGGCGCGCTGAAACTGGATGGCCCGCTGCGCGCTGTCTCCCTGCGCCACTGCAGCCTGGTTCCGGCACGCGGCGGAATCGCCCACACCGGCGCCGGCACCGAACTGACGCTTTCCCTCTACCGCTGCCTGTGCGGCCCGCTACGCAGCAAAAAGCCGCTGGCTGCCGTCGCCGTGCAGGACAGCCTGATCGATGGCGACGACGGCAGCGGCATCGCCATCGATGTCGGCGACAGCCCGTTGACCGTGCTGGCCAGCACCCTGCTCGGCACCACCGATGCCGGCCGTCTCGAAGCCAGCAACTGCCTGTTCGACGCGCCGCTCACCATTGCCCGGCGCCAGGAAGGTTGCGTGCGCTACAGCTATTTGCCGTTCGCCTCGAAAACGCCACGCCGTCATCGCTGCCAGCCCGACCTGGCGATGACCGACCTGAGCGGCACCGAAGCCGCCCGGGAAGCCATGCGCGTGACGCCTGCCTTCACCAGCATCCGCTTTGCCACGCCGGCCTACGGCCAACTGACGCGCGGCACCGCGCCGGAAATTCGTACCGGTGCCGACAACGGTGCAGAGATGGGCGTCTGGAATCTGCTGCAACAACCCCAGCGCGAAGCCAATCTGCTACTGGCGCTGGACGAATATCTGCGCTTTGGCCTCGAAGCAGCCCCGATTTTCGTCAATTGACCGCCCCATTCAACATCCCCAGCCACCCGGGAGAGAACTCATGAAAGCCGACCTCAGCCGCGCCACTTTCGACAAGGCCAGACGTTACCGCAGCGTTCGCATGCAGCAGGGCCGCGTGCAGCTCGACGCCGATTTCAACGAACAGCAGGACATCCTGAACCGCCGCATCGAAATCGAGACGCGTGACAGCCTCGGCCCAGTCGCCGTGCCGCTCGACAACCCCGGTTTCGCGCTGACGCCCAACGGCAGCGACCTGAACATCTCGGCCGGGCGACTCTATGTCGACGGCCTGCTCTGCGAAATCCCGCTTCCAACCACCGTCGCCAACCAGCCCGACCTGCCCGACACCGCTTCGCCGGTGCTGCCGGCCAACGCCAGCCTGCTGCCGCTGCCGCCCAAGGGCGTCAAGGCAAGCGACATTGCCGGCGTCGTCGTCTTCAACAACGCCGGCAACGCCGTCGCCCCATCGGATGGCATCTACCTCGCCTACCTCGAAGCCTGGCAGCGCCACCTCAGCCCGCTCGATCTGCCGCTCGACGACACCAGCATGCGCGAAGCGGCGCTCGGCGGCCCCGACACCTGCACCCGCGAAAAGACCGTCTGGCAGGTGAAACTGCTGCGCGCCGCCGATCCGGATACCCCCCTGACCTGCCTCTCGGAAATCGGCGCCTGGAAGACGTTGACCGCAACAGCCGACGGCCGCCTCGCCGCCCGCGCCGAAGCCAGCATTCCGCCCAAGACGCCGTGCCAGCTGCCGCCGGAGGCCGGCTACCGGCTGCTCGAAAACCACCTTTATCGCGTCGAGATCCACGACGACGGAACGATCACCGGCAAGGCCCGCTACAAGTGGTCGCGCGACAACGGCAGCATCCTCAGCCGCGTTCTGCGCTGGCTGGACGACCCGATCGCCAACGAATTCGAGGTCGCCAACATCGGCCGCGACGACGTGCTGGCCATCACCGCCGGCTGCTGGGTCGAATTCATCGATGACACCCACGAACTGCTCGGCCAGCCCGGTCCGCTGGTGCAGGTGCTGCGCACCGAAGGCAATGTCGTCACCGTCGACCTGGCCACGCGCATCGGCCACGCCCTCGACGTGGCGCTGTTCCCCGCCAATCCGCGCGTTCGCCGCTGGGATGGTGTGGCCGACCTGAAGCCTGCTGCCATCGCCAACCCCAACACCGGCTGGGAGGAAATGGCACAGGACGGCATCGAACTGAAGTTCGCCCCCGGCACCTACCGCATCGGCGATTACTGGCTGATCCCGGCGCGTACCGCCACCGCCAGCATCGAATGGCCGCGCGAAGCCGACAAAGCGGCTTTTGTCGCCCCGGCCGGGGTGCTGCGCGCCTTCGCCAAGCTGGCGCTGCTCGAATTCAAGGCAGGTGCGTGGACGGCCAAAATCACCGACTGCCGCCCGCTGTTCCCCAGCCTGACCGAACTGACCCAGCTCCATTACGTCGGTGGCGACGGGCAGAGCATCAAGACCAACCCGGCCAACACCCCGGCGCATATCGCCCTGCCCAGCCCGCTACAGGTCGGCGTCGCCAACGGCCAGTTTCCGGTCGCCGGCGCCAAGGTTCGCTTCACCGTAACTGAGGGCTTGCTTCCCAACGGCACCAAGGTCGAAGAAGTCGACACCCTGGCCGATGGCGTCGCCAGCATTGTCTGGTCGCTCGTTTCTGACGCGGCCAAACCAGTTCAACACGCCACCGCCGAACTTCTGGTTGCCGGGCAGGTCGTCCCGGGCCGCTACCTTCCTGTTCATTTCAGCGCCCAACTGGCGCTTGCCAGCGGCGTCGCCTACGACCCGACCAATTGCGCCGACCTGCTGGCTGCCAAGGCCTATACCGTCCAGGAAGCCATCGATACGCTGTGCAAACGCACCCAGGGCGGCGGATGCTGTGTCACCGTCGGCCTCGCCGGCGAATACGAAACTCTCGACCTCGCACTGCGCAAGCTGCTCTCCGACGACCGGCGCGACATCTGCATCTGCCTGTTGCCCGGCAATCACGCCCTGAGCGACAGCCTGAGCCTGACCGGCACTGCGCGCCAGCGCGTCAGCATCCATGGCGCCGGCCCGGCCAGCCGGCTGGTTCTGAAAAATCAGGATTTCAAGTTCGACAACTTCGCGGCACTGATCTTCGAAAACTTCACAATCATCAGCTCAGGCGATCCGCACAGCATCTCGCTGACGCGCTGCCAGGAACTGCGCCTGGGCAAGCTCGACATCGCCGGCACCAGCGCCATCGGCAATAGCGTCTTGCGGATCGCCGGCAGCCGCCGCTTGACCATCGAAGGCACGCGAATCATCGCCCTTGCTGCCGAGGACGACAACGTCCGCGTCAAGTTCGTCGTCGAGCGCGTGCCCAGTCTCGTCCAATACGCCAAGGCGCTCGGCCCCAACGCGAATTTCGACGACAGCCGGAACGACGCTGCCGAGGCGATCATCGCCTTGAGCGCAGCCGAACGGAAACAGCTCGTCGGTGAGATCAATGCGCTGCTCCGCGGCAACGACCTTGCGCTGCTCACCGCTCGCGAGCAGCGCGACCTGCGCGCGCTGAGCGTCGCCATTGGCCGTGCCAGCAGTGCGGCCGCCCTGAGCAAGGCGATAGGCCAGTTGGCTGCATCGCTGCACGCGGCCACGCCGGCTTTCGCGCTGGCGCTCGACGATACCGACGACGCCAGCCTGATCAACAACCGCCTGTATGGTCGCATCACGCTGTTCGGGGAATCCGATCAACAACCCCCATTCACGCCGGACCAGTTGCAGCGGGTTGGCCACGCAATCAAAGGCGGCGCCGTGACGTTCGACGACAGCGGTAGCCTTCTACTTGAACGCAATGTGCTGCAAGGCTTGCGTATCAGCGCCAAAGCGCTCAAGAAGGTCTTCGAAAGCGCCCAGGGCAGCCTGCCAATGTGGCACGACCTGCGGGTCACCGACAATCGCATCGACAGCGAGGACGACCACTATCCGGGATTCAACTGCGCCTTCAACGGCAACACGCTGGAAGCACTGGGCGATATCGGGGCGCTGATGAGCGATCAGGCCAAGGTCATCGGCAACTTCGCGCACAACAACAACCTTCGCTTATTCGTGATCGGCGCCAACCCGGAAAGTTTCGGCAATGGTGGCCTGTCGGTCCAGGCGCTTTAGAGCGAGGCGTCACAGCCAGCCCGCGTCGGCCAGTTCGCGCTTGATCCAGGCGTAGACGATGGGCGCTGCGACCACGCCGGGCAGGCCGAACAAGGCCTCCATCAGGAGCATCGCAATCAGCAATTCCCAGGCCCGGGCATTGATCTGCCCGCCTACGATACGTGCGTTGAGGAAATATTCCAGCTTGTGGATGACGATCAGGAAGATCAGCGAGAAGAAAGCGACGTGCGACGACTGAGAAAGGCTGACGATGACGATGATGGTATTCGAGATCAGGTTGCCGACCACCGGCAGCAAGCCGACGATGAACGTGACTGCGATCAAGGTCTTGGTCAAGGGCAGATGCACACCGAACAATGGCAGAGCGAGCGCCAGGTAGCTTGCGGTCAACACCGTATTAAGGGCGGAAATGCGAATCTGGGCGAAGACGATGCGGCGAAAGGCATCGGCAAAACAGCGGCAGCGCTCGATCAGCGCTTGCGCCAGCGGCCCCTGATGAACAATGGGCGAGACCTGATGCAGCGAGATCATGGCACCGATGATCATCCCGATCAGTATGTGCGCCAGGGTTAACGCCGCCTCCTTGCCGATGTTTCTCAACTCGGCGGCGTGCTCACGCAACCAGTCGATACTCGCGCCCCTCAGGCCATCGTTGCTTTCCGGCAGCAGGTCAACGATCCACGCCGGTAGCGTCGACCGGGCGTCTTCAAGAATCTGTGCCATCTTGCCGAAAAGCACCGCGATATGACTCGAGTCGCTCTTGAAAAACGCCAAGGCACCGACCACAACCGCTGTCATAGCACCCACCACCAGCAAGGTCAGCAAAAACAGCGCGACCAGCCGCGAGCGCTCATTGGCGAAATGCCTCTGCAATCTGGGCGCCAGCATATGGACCAGTTGAAAAACCAGCAGGCCCGCCAGCAATGTCGGCAACAAATGCAGTTGGAGAACGGCGAACACCGCGAGGCCCGCGAGAATCCACGAAGCCATTCGTGCCTGCTTGATCAGGTGACTGCTCATCGAAAACCTGCATGGAAAGGCCGATCAGTATAGCGCGCTGCCGGTCCATGCTTCCGGATGGCATCGGCAATCGCCGGCACAACTCGGGGTAGAATAAAAAAAGCGCCCCGAAAGGCGCTTGATTTTGTTCGCTTGGCGGAGAGGGTGGGATTCGAACCCACGGTACCTTGCAGTACGCCTGATTTCGAGTCAGGTACATTCGACCACTCTGCCACCTCTCCGAAGCGGCCGACATAATAGCACAAACAACAGGATGCGCTGTTTCAAAACACTGCTTTTCGGGTTGTATTTCCTGCTTGCCGGCTGCGGCGAGCAGAGTGGTTTCGCGCATCGTGCGCTACCGTTTCCCACCCCGGCGCAACACGATCTGGTCGTCGTGACGACGCCGGGGCCGCTGACCTACACTGTCGATCACTCGGGGGCGGTGGTCGGCCTGGAACATGACCTGATCGAGGCCTTCGCCGCCGAACTCGGCGTCGGGGTCAAATACGAGGTCGTCGCACCAGAAGAAATCGAAGCGGTGATCGGCGCCGGCAAAGCGCACATCGCGGCCGGCTGGCTTTCCGAACCCGGAACCATCGACCAAAAAGCGACTCCGCCCATCCTGCAGACCCGCGACGTCATCGTGCAGCACGAGGCTTCCTTGCCGCTCGAAGAGCATGCCGAACTGGCCGGCAAGGCCGTTCATGTGATGGCCGGTTCGCGGCAACTGGAAACCCTGCGCGCGATCCAGCAAGCGATCCCCGACATGACGATCGTGGAAGTGCGCGAGGGCGACGTGTTCGCGCTGCTCGAAGACGTCGGCAACGGCAAGGTCGCTTTCGCCGCCATCGACTCGTCTCTGGTCGAAATCGCCAGCCAGATCGTGCCGACCCTGCAAACCACGCTGGAACTGACCGATGAGACGGCCGTCGTCTGGTGGCTTGGCAGCCGGCCCAACGCCGAACTCGCCGCCCGGGTCGCCGCCTTTGTCGAAAAAGTGCAGCGCGACGGCACCCTGGCCCGGCTGGAAGATCGTTATTTCGGCCATGTGCGAAAGCTCAAACGCGCCGACATCGTCAAGTTCCTGGGTCGCATCGAAACCATGCTACCCAGGCTGCGCAAGCATTTCCAGGCGGCGCAGATCGTTTCCGGCCTCGACTGGCGCCTGATCGCCGCCGTTGCCTATCATGAATCGCAGTGGGAAGCCGATGCCACCAGCCCGACTGGCGTTCGCGGCATCATGATGCTCACGGCCGAAACCGCCGACCGGCTCGGTGTCGGCAATCGTCTCGATCCGCGTGAAAGCATCATCGCCGGCGCGCGCTACCTGAACATGCTGAAGGAATTCCAGCCCGACGATGTGATGGAGCCCGACCGCACCTGGATGGCGCTGGCGTCATACAACATCGGCCCCGGCCATTTCAACGTGGCGCGCACCCTGGCCAAACAGGAAGGCGCCGACCCGGCGGCGTGGTACGAGATGAAGCGCATCCTGCCACTGCTCGCCGTGCCGAAGTACTATGAACGCCTTAAATCCGGCCGCGCCCGCGGTGGCGAGGCGGTGTTTCTGGTCGAGAACATCCGCAGCTATTACGACATTCTCGTGCGCCACGAAAGCGCCTATCAGCCAAGCCGGCGAACCGTCGAAGCGATGCTGGCGCGCAATGAGTCCCGGCCCGGCCTCAAACTGAAAACGCCGGGCGGCCCCAGCCTGAAAGCGCCTTCAGACATCGGCGAAGGCGCTCCAGCAAGCGAAGCGCCGAAAACCAGCAGCGAATGATGGCGCGGCGTCCGTGCCTTTGGCAGCAACCCGCGCCGCAACTGACAGCGTTACGGTTCCAGTAGCGCCAGACCACCCATGTACGGGCGCAGGGCGACCGGCACGTCCACGCAACCGTCAGCACGCTGATAGTTCTCGAGAATCGCCACCAGCGTGCGGCCAACCGCCAGCCCGGACCCATTGAGCGTATGTACCAGCTCGGTCTTGTTCTTGTCGTTACGGAAACGCGTCTGCATGCGGCGCGCCTGGAAGGCGCCGAAGTTGGAGCAGGACGAAATTTCACGGTAGGTGTTTTGCGCCGGCAGCCAGACTTCGAGGTCGTAGGTCTTCTGGCTAGAGAAACCCATGTCTCCCGAACACAGCGCCATGCGGCGATACGGCAACTCGAGCTTTTCGAGGATCACTTCGGCCTGGCGCGTCAGTTCCTCGTGGGCTCCGTTCGACTGCTCGGGATGGACGATCTGGACCAGTTCGACCTTGTCGAACTGGTGCTGGCGGATCATGCCGCGCACGTCGCGCCCGCCGGAGCCGGCTTCGGAACGGAAGCACGGGGTGTGGCAGACGAACTTGAGCGGCAATGCCTCGGCGGCAAGAATCTCGTCGCGCACGATGTTGGTCACCGGCACCTCGGCCGTCGGGATCAGGTAGAGCGGATCCTGCTCGCCGCGCAGTACCTTGAACAGGTCTTCCTCGAACTTGGGTAACTGGCCGGTGCCGAACAGGCTGGCAGCATTGACCAGGTAAGGCGTGTAAACCTCGGTATAGCCGTGCTCGGCGGTATGCGTATCGAGCATGAACTGGGCAAGCGCGCGATGCAGACGAGCGACGCCGCCCTTGAGCAGCGAGAAACGCGAGCCGGAAATCTTGGCGGCGGTTCCGAAATCGAGCTGACCCAGCGCCTCGCCGATGTCGGTGTGATCCTTGACCGGAAAATCGAAGACGCGTGGCGTACCCCAGCGCTTGATCTCGACGTTGCCGGTTTCGTCGCTGCCCACCGGCACCGATTCGTCGGGAATGTTCGGCAGGCCGGCGAGGATGGCGTTGAATTTTTCCAGCAACTCGGCCAGACGGGCTTCGGACGCCTTCAGCTCATCGCCCAGCGCCCCGACCTGCGCCATCACCTCGGAAGCATCCTTGCCCTGCCCCTTCAACATGCCGATCTGCTTGGAAAGCGAGTTGCGCTGCGCCTGCAAATCCTGCGTGCGCGTCTGCAGCGTCTTGCGCTCGGTTTCCAGCGCCGTGAATTCGGAAAAGTCGATCGGCTTGCCGCGCTTGGCCAGGCCGGCGGCAACGGCATCGAGATTGGAGCGGAGTTGTTGGATGTCGAGCATGATTTTTCCTGTTTTTGAGGGGTCGACCGCAACAGGCAGCCCACCCCGAAAAACCGCGATTATACGCGAGGCTACTGCCCCTGCCCGCGCCGGGCAGGCGTGAAACAACTGCTTGCAATTGCACACACTTTGCCCGGTCGCTTCGCGGCACAATTCGAGCATCACACGCCACGCCGAGCCCGGGAACAAAAGATGAAACGCCGCGTCGCCTCGCTTTGCCGTCCCGCCTGTGGCGCCTTGCTCATCGGCGCCTTGCTTCACTCCACGGTGTCCATCGCCGGCATCGATCAGCCGATGGACGAGGCCACGGCCCGCGCCATGCTCAACCGCTTCGGCTACGGCGCCGATCGCGCCAGCTTGCA